>Ga0194133_10001516_pt1 | contig 39778 bp, 53 predicted proteins | sample TA2KigOf40mmetaG_FD_155448 | JGI IMG/M metagenome (GOLD analysis project Ga0194133, IMG submission 155448) | Freshwater microbial communities from Lake Tanganyika, Tanzania - TA2015055 Kigoma Offshore 40m | ecosystem: Environmental > Aquatic > Freshwater > Lake | place: Tanzania: Lake...
AAGGGATCGGATGCGAGAGTCGTGATCCTTGAGCTGGTCTTGTTGATATTGCTGCATAGAAAGTAATGCATCCATTTTACCTTCTAGCCTGCCGATTGCGAGGAACAGTTCGTCGTGGTGTGGGGAGGTCATGTGGCGTCCTGCTCAAGTGGCTGATTGCTAGCAGCCAACCACGCTTGGTAAGTTTCGTCAGTAACCGGAATCAACGGCCACACGTTGTCAATATCGACCACGTGTTTTGGATCGTGCTTGCGGTACATAGTTGGCAATGGTTGTTCGTTTGTTTCCATGTCAGACTCCAAGGGTTAAATTAATCGGGATGGTACCAAAGACGCATATCGTTATGTTCTGCGAGCTAGCGAATTCATTCATCACGCGGATTTCATGGCTGTTTGACGTTTTGGTCAAACTGATGCGACTTGCCGTGCCGGTTGCATTGGTGAACGTGCCACTAGGATTGCTTACTAGCGATACGGTTGCAGACTTGTAATCCGCGTATGCCAGGCAACCATCACCACCACCAGTGTTGACCGTAAACAACTTTGATGATCCGCACGAGAACCTGACGGATTCCGCTGCCGGTACGGCAATCGTGGTGTTCAGCACGCCAGTATCAACTGCGCCAGCACTAACTATTCCCCATGCAGTCGATCCAGTCGGATAGGAGATTCCTGTGACGCCCTTTCCGCTAGCCGTAATATTTTGAGAGGAATTGATTCGTCCGCTGACGTCTATCTCCGCCGTCGAGGTAATGCCAGTATTTCCCGTGCTGGTCGTGGAGAACTGCCAGTTGTTTTGCGCCCCAGTCCAATATCCAGCAGATACATGGACGTACTGCGTGTTAGCGGTGTTCGTGATCATATTTCCAATACCGCCTGCAATAATCGTTGTCTGATGGCATCGATCCAGTTCGACCCCGCCTGAAAGCTTGTGGGCTTGAATGAAGGCTTGAGTCGGGTAATTCGGCGGTCCAGACAGCACGACCTTTCCACCAGTGTTAAGGGCGCCTCCGGCATTCACGAAGTCGCAGCCAGTGACATTCAGGTTGATGCATGAATATGCGTACATGGCTCCAAGCGCACCGCCGAAGATTACACAATTCGTGATGTAAAACGTGCGGACATACACGCCCGGATTTGATCCGTCAAGATAGATCGCGTAGTCATGCCCCGATCCACCGCTGGTCAGGTAAAGATCGCGGCAGATCACGTAGCCGATGATTCCCGTAAAGCCCGCGGTGTTGGGCGACGAAACCCCGGATATCAGGCATCCGCCGGAACTTGTCGGGCTTGCCAGGCTGGTGATGTTGAGCGCATACACCCCAGAGGACTGCGACCCGATCCCAGGACCGCCGCGAAAGTTAAAGATGCCATCGCCCGGATTGGCCGTGACGAAGTTCTTGTAGACGTACGTTCGATTCATCCCCGCGCCGACAATCTGCGTGCTTGCGGTGATGTTGTTCGGCTTCGTGTTGAACCAGTACAAGCCGGGCGGCAGATAGAGAGTTCGCGTCTTGGATGTCCCAGCTGCAATCGCCGCCAGCGCAGCATTGAAGGTCGGAGTCGCGTCGGATGCAGAATTTACCGTCCATCCGCCAACCGCAAACTCCTCAATGCTGATTGCCATTTCCCGCAACTTGTCGTATGCAAGAACCTGCAACGAACCTGGCATTGCCTGCTGGAATGTAACCTGTTCTGAAGTTGGTTTAGTCATTGACATATAATATATTCCTTGTTAGTTTATTATAAGGGGAGATCATGGGCATGGTTAGGCTCGTTCGTCGTGGTGTGGGGAGGTCATGGGCATAATTTGATCCGTTTACTTGGCGACCCACCCAGTGTTCCCGGTTCCGCTTTCCTTGACGTAGAAACACGTTCCTGCCCCGCCGTCACGACGAAGGAAGATTGACCCAGGCTGCGCCGAATACACCGTTTCCGGCGAGCCTGTGCCAACAAAAATCGCGGGGTATGCGCTCTCACCGACACTTGTGGAAATCACGCGACCTTCAGCGGTACGCGCACAAGCAATGCTGGGCCGTGTCGTGGTGGCCGATGCCGTAGTAATTGATATCCCGTCGCCGTCTGCTGTGTTATTGAATGTCGCAGCATTGTCAGCAGCAAGTGCTGCGGATTGCACGACTTTCGTTGCCGTCAGTTGATTGCAGAGAACTTCGCCAACACTACCCGCTGTTCCGGCACCAGTCTTTCCGAATCGCGCATGCGTGTTCGTTCCAGCCCCGGTGAATATGTATGGTGCCGTCGCGTCGGCAAGAATTGTCTTTGCCGTTGAAGACCATCCACCACCAAACCGGACGCCATGAACGGCGCATCCCGTCGTATTGGCACCGAACTCAATGGCGTAGTTCGCCACCGAACTTGAGGTGTCTAGGGCGGTTCCGATGATCGACAATGTGGTTGCTCCCGAGCCAAGCGTGCTCAATGCCAGAATGCCTCTAGCGTTCACGTCCGTGGGATTCATGCCCTCAATGTAACCACCGATGATTGTGATGGTCCCGCCAGAATCTGACCTGATTCCGCACACGCCATTGGCTTGTCCGTTGAAGTCAAACGAATGAATGTCGGTTCCGTTGATGATGTTCGTGGCTGTTGCTGACAAGTCGATCCCGCGAACGCAACCGAGGCATCGGCTGTTCAGGAACTGGTTGTAGTACGTCGTTGCCGTAATGACTGACGTGTCGTTTGCGAACGCCTTCTCAAAGAATCGAACATCTGCGGAAATCGTGGAGTTGATGAACCCCGTGACGTCAATGCCAATGGAGCCAGCTACGCGGGCGTTCAATGCACTCAACACAAACAGCCCGGTGATGTGGTTCGCAGACCCAGTACCTGGAGTCGCCTTCTTGATTGCTGCACCAGCATTGCCGCTTGTTTGCACAAACCCGAGTTGTCCGTTCAAACATGCCGACCCCCCAAGACTAAACAGCGTCGTAACCGTAGGCGCATAAAGGAATGCGTTGCTGAAATCGACCGTGACGCTTGCTGGTACGTTTAGCGTTGCCGTAATGCGATATGCCTTGCCCGCAGTAAATCGGACGAAGCCGCGTCCGTTGAGTGTCACCGCCGCCGTCAACGCTGCTTGCACTGCAACAGTGTCATCGTTGCCATCAAGTCCCGTGGTCGTGTTTCCAACCGCGCCAAAATCTTCAACACTTACGACCTCACCGAACTTGCTCGCCGCGCTGCGGGTAACCGCACCGGCACCTGTTGGTAAATAAGTTACAAAAGAAGAATCAACCGTAGAAACATTTGACAAAACAAAATTAACAACTTCAATATTATTAGTTCCCGCAGGAGGTGCTGCGGAAAATGTCAGTGTTGTCCCAACAACAGTATAAGTATTTCGTTGTTGATAAATACCATTAATATAAATATTAGTTCCATTGCCCAAGGCACCAGGGTTTGATGCTAGGGTAAACTGGGTTTGTGCCCCCGTTCCACTGAATAGTTGTCTATTCATTGCAGCTGGGTTTGTTGGCATCAGCGAGGCTGAGTCAATGTAGGTCATCCAGTTAGTACCAGTCCAGACATATGTTGTTGTACCATATGTATATTGCTGGTTAACAGCTGGGTTTGCGGGAAAGGATATGGATGTATTAGGCATTTATAGTTACTGCTTTCTTATGTAAGGGGGATGAGTTAGATTGTCGTGGTGTGGGGAGTTCATGGGCCAACCGTAATTGATGTCGGAACGCATCCAAACGCGCAAATTGAAATGCTTTGCGGACCTACCGTGCCGTTTTGAATACGGACTTGATTCGACGAAGAATCTTTCGTGATGTTGATTCGGTTTGGTGTTCCGATGGTGTTGCTGAACACATCCGCTGTCCCCGTAGCAATTAGAGAAATTCCTGCCATGTTAAAATCACCAAAGCAAAGCACCGATCTGTTGTTAACGCAAACAATAAAGAATGCAGCTCCAGTGAGATTGAAATACAGGCTTTCGCTTGTATGGATAGCACCACTGCTATGCGTTGATGGAGCAAGCGTCGGTGCCCTAGCGTTTGCTTGAGTCAATAAATTATCTTGTGTTGGCAATGAACCGATCCCGCACAATGCAATCGGAAGTTGCCAATCTGAGTTGTTGTTGATTGGGACCACACCTGTCACGGTCGCGTTTATTGCTTGTGGAATAAAACCAATCTGCGTTGGGTTTGCAAGATTCCGCACGCGCTGCGTCGTAGACCAGTTGCCCATCCCAATCATCGTGTAAACATTGGAGCCGACCGCAGCTGGTTTTGTGTTCGCCACACTGTATACGGAGTTTCCGTCGATCACACCCCGAGTTGCTTGGTTTGTGATGACTGCCTTGTCATCAAAAAATACAGTAGTATCTTGCAGGCAGTCATAGCAACTGTTGTTGGTGACAACGGCATTTTTCCCACCTTGAACGTAAATTCCGTACCGTAGGGCATTGCGGACGATGTTGCCGTCAACAACGATAGAATCGATGGGATTCATCGTAAAAATTCCGGTGCCTCCGCTGTTAATCACGATGTTGCTTGTAATCGTACATGACGTTGGTTTGTCCGCATGCGAGTTGCCAGAGTTGATTGTGACTCCACTAGAGGATAGAAGTATACCTCCTGGTGGATGATAGGTATTGTTGATGCAATAGTTCCCATTGATAAGGAACGATTCCGTGTATTCGATCATTGTTGCGGAGTCGTATTCAGACACATAGTTGTCTTGGATGGCACATTGAGCACATCCGCGTGCCTTGATTCCGCGAATCGATAGTAGTGTACCTTGCCTATGCTCGTCACGGAAGCGGCCAATCACGTAGTTAGATGCTGCCTCCCCATATCCGCATCCAATGAATGTTACTCCAAAACCGCTCCCATCGATAGTTGAGTTTGTCAGTGCCGCCTTGTTGCATATAAAAAATATACACACTTGACCAGCATGCACGAACTTATGAAACCTGCATTGATTGACCGTTGCGTTCAAAGACGGACCATTGATAGCGCACGGGGATCGTGTTTCATTATCCGTGATGTTTGGACCAATGAATTCCACATTTTCAACAAGCACGTTTTCATAGCCATGCACGACAAGTCCGACACCATAGTCCGGAAATGCCGGACTGGCTGCGCTGTTCCTGTTGTCGATGGAGCCGTTCGCAATCTGTAAATCTCCGTGCAACGCGGTGTATGTCTTGATGTTTAGATACTCAGCCGTTGCGATGTCTGTGTAATCCATTGGAAGTGGATCGGCGATAGTAATGTTCGTCCCGCTGATGTTGACGATTTTTGAGGCGTGAGCTGCGACTTCATGATTTTTATTTCCGGTTCTTACTGGCTCAACAACAAGCCACTGACCAACAGCCATGCCACTTGCGCTGCCGACACCGAGAACCGTCGTTCCGCGTGTAAACCCGGATGACCAAGTCGTGGTTGCCGTGGCAGTAGGGGCGGCACGATACAGGCCACGCGATGTGCTATACGGCAAGATGGTGGATTTGCCCAGATCAATCGTGATTCCGGCGGTCGGCAAGTTGACCGTGGAATTGATTCTGTATGCACCACGCGGAAACACGACGATCTTCCCGGAAGCAGCATCGATTGCTGCCTGAATCGCGGTCGTATCATCCGTCACACCATCCCCGACCGCGCCGAAGTCTTTAACACTGATGAATTCATTTAACTTGGCACCAACAGTTCTAGCTACAGCACCCGTACCAGTTTGTGTAAACGGTACCACAGTACCCGCAGCAAATGTCTTAGCAGCTGTTAAGGTTTGAACTGTATTTGTTGAAACTAGGTTAGCCGTAGTAACAGGAGTACCAGCCACAGCAACCCAAGCATTACCAGCCCAAGCACTTAGTTGACCAGACTTAGGGTTAAACCATAAACCAGAAGCACCAGCAGTTGGTGCGGTTTCTAGAATGTCTATGGCACTAGAGCTAGGGGCTGAGTCATCTTTAGTCATAACCCCATGCTCAAATAATCTATTCAGAGAGTATAATCTAGTCGTTGCATTAGCATCTGCTGTGGGCGCAAGTACAGAGACAGTTCCATTAAAAGACCAAGGAGTATTAGCTGTGGATATTTTACTGGGGGTAACAGCTCCATCTATAATCTGTAAGGTGTTTACCGTATTGTTAGCTAGGTTAAACACTAGGCTATAGTTTGTAGTTGTAAGAATAAAAACTCTATCTAGTAACTCTTGTGCTAAATATAGAAATTGAGTTGTCTGTAAGTTTAACTGAGAGCTGGTTAATTTAGAACCTGGTACCCAACTAATTAAAGGAATATTGCTAACAGTTTTTCTTCTAATTGTTATATTGGAGTTATCCACTATAGCAGGTACTTTAATTGTTTCTGGCACATTTGGAGTGTTTGTTTTATAATAAACAAAATTATAAACATCACCAGTAGATGGTAAGTTGATTGCTGTTATTGTTTTAGTTTGGTTGTTTATTGTTAAACGACTGTTGGGAACTAAGAACAATTCTCTTTTGTCTGATTGTTTTACATTTAAATCAGTTAAGAAATTTGTAATTACTGAAGTGCTTCCATCTCTGTCTGAAGAAAAAACTCTTTCTACTTCTAGTTGTGCATTAAATGGAATGTTGGGTATTGTATTAATACTGCTAAAAGATATACCATTGGCGTTGGACCACAGCCCTGTGGTACTGGTTATAACGGGGGTGTTTGTATATGTCATTATTTATTCCTTTTAATATTATGAATATCTTTTAGCTCCATGGTCCGATTGATTGAACTGTATTGGTTCCAATTGGAGAGAATTTTATGAAAGTTCCTATACCGATTTGATTTGTTCCAGTGGGTGCTATATTAAATCTAATTTGTGGAGTTACTGTTGAGTCGTAATCACTGGGTGTCGTAACTACACCACGGAACCACACAGTTGTTAAGGCATTGGTGGAAGTAGCATTTACAGCACCACCCGCAGCGGTTGTAAAATGTACAGTATCTTGACTTCGGGTAGTAGTACCCGCTGTTCCACCGTGAGTAAGTGCAAACCAGTACCACGTTCCCGCCGTTCCACCCAAACCTGTCTCACTAAATATCACTTGGGTAGTGTGCGACACAGTACCACTAGCAATTCGATAAAGTCCTTCAAAGGTATATGTTGTACTTGGTGCGAGTGTGATTATAGCATTAGTACTATCAAATACATTCTGAAAAGCGTTACTACTGTTAATGCTTCTTGTTGTAGTGATTACGGCAAAATGTTCTGTTGGTATTAAAGCGCGTTTGTTATTAACATTCGACGCATACAAGCGATTTTCATTAAACTCTATTGCAGCTTGACCTGCATTCATGTTGTTTACTACTTGGTTTATTAATAAATCACCTGAATTAAAATATAATGGGCCTGCATCTTCGGTACCTGGTTGCAAAGTAAGATTAAGTGCCTCTATTCCAGCATTAGCTGTTACGAGTCCGTCAAATGTTTTGTTACCGGTAATGCTTTGTTCGGTTGCTATAGTAACTAAGTTATCTATTAAGTCTGTTGACTCAGATAAAGATTTTACACTTCCACCATTATTTTTAAAAAATATCTTTTCATCCACAGTATTTATTGCAAGTTCACCAGCATCTAGATTCCCTGCGGTTGGCACAGCATTATTTGTAGTAGACCTTTTAAATTGTATTTTATTGGGCATTAGAATGTTCCACAATCTATTGTTGTGTTATTGGTTATTAGGTTGCCTCTAAAGTTAGATGCTTCTATATCACCTTGTGTACCACTGTAAACTCCAGAAGAATCAGTTGCATTTGGAATAAAAGTAAAATACCCAGTGCTATCATCAAAACCAAAGAAACCTAGTTTGGCTGCTGAGTCGTACCACCTAAATTCAATTCCTCTATCTGTATTGCTATCACTTATTGGAGCAGTATCCCCACCCAGTGTAAGAACGGGATCATCTAAAGTTACTGTGGTAGAGTTTACGGTTGTTGTTGTTCCGTTAACAACCAAGTTTCCACTCAGTGTTAAGTCAGCAGCACTTATTGTTCCTGTAAAGGTGGGGCTGGCAGATAACACAACATTACCTGACCCAGTAGATGTTGTAACACCTGTACCTCCACTGGCTACTGGTAGTGTTCCTGTTAATGAACTAACGGGTAAGCCGGTACAGTTTGTTAGTGTACCAGAATGCGGAGTACCTAGAGCTGGTGAAACAAAAGTAGGGTTAGTGTTAAACACAAGAAAGCCAGTCCCAGTCTCATCCGTTACAGCCGAAGCAAGATTTGCACTGCTGGGTGTTGCTAGAAAAGCAGCAACATTACTAGCCAAACCTGAAACACCGCCCGAAATAGGTAGACCAGTACAGTTTGTCAGTGTACCAGAATTAGGAGTACCCAAGACAGTAGCACCAGTAAATGTTTTATTACCAGCAATAATTTGGTTACTTGTTAAATTAACAAAAGCACCCAGACCACCAAGTACCTCAACATTATTACCAGATATTCCAATATATAAAATATCATCTACTTCACTATAAGCAAGTTCTCCTACTGCTAGGGAATTGGGTTGACCTGATCCACCACCAGCTATTCTTCGTTTAATTTGAATTACATTAGGCATTAAAAGCTTCCTCCATCAATTGTTGGTATTGATGTATTAATTGTTACATTTCCAGAACCATTAAAGTTTACATTTCCAATTACGTCGCCACCCAAAGCAATGTTTCTATATGACAATAGTTGAGTAGCCGTTCCCGCATTCCCAGTAACATTAGTTAGACCTGTTAAATTAGTAACTGTAAGAGTGCTGGTATTTTTATTATATGTTAATCCCGCATGGGCACCTATAACACCACTATCATTAAATAAAACTTGAGTGTTTACTCCTTGAGCAGCTGGAGCAACTGTAGAATTAATAAATAAAACGGGAACATTAAGAATGTTTCCAATCCACAGTTTTTTATCTATTATGTTTACGGCTATTTCACCTTGGGCTAAAGTAGCAGGAACTTGACCAGCTACCGTAAAATTTTTAACTGTTGTTTGGGATAAATCTGATTGGGCAAGAGATCCCAAAACTCTTTTTGTATAATCAGCAGAGTTCATTATACCTCCTTAGGTATTAACTGTATTTGATTTCCACCTAAACTTTGTTTTAAAATCTATGCCCGTAATATTTACTGGTGTTGTTGCATCAGAGTTAATACTGATAACAGTAGAATCTGAATAACCAAATACTTTAAAAGTAAACTCACCATTAACATCTACTAAATCAAGCGGTAAAGAATCTTCAGTTAAAACTATATCAGAGTAGTTTGGAAAGAATGATGATACCATTGGTGTTCTTGTTCTAGATGAAACACTGATAGAGTAGTTACCAGAGTTTGCATGTCTTATGGTACCCGCTCTAACAGACATACTTCCTTCTAGTACTTGATTGTTTTGATCACGAACAACCAAAGGACTGAGGGTAACATTTAAATTAAACTTGTTACCAAAGTAAACTGTTTTGTTAGACTCACTATAGTTACCTTGAACTATAAACTCTTTGTGGTTAGCTTGGCTTGTTACTTGACCAGTTAAAACTGTGTTTGGAGTTTCACCGCTCCAGTCTGTACCAAACACAACTAGCGATCCTTCAGTATTATACGGTAGTTCAAGAGGTATTTTAAAGGTTGTTGTATTGGTTGCTATATCATAAACCGTATTTGGATTATTACCTGTTGACTTAGTTTTAACAACAAAAACATCATCTAATCTAGGAGTTTCTATAGAATCTGGTAGTAAATTAGTTCTTTGTAAAAAGAATTTATTATTGTTTTTTACAACGGCATATAAATAACTGTTGTATGCTTGTAAAGATTGAATGTTACTGGCTTGACTCAGTATAAACCTGTAGAATGAACTTTGAATTAAACGGTCACCACTAAATCGAACAGTATATAAATAAATATTATTGGGGTTGTCATTATCAACCGACAGGATTGAGTCATGGGTAGGTGCTGTACAAGCAGCTCTATAGTTTTTTGGAAGATAACCAGTTACGGAAGCAGATACTTCAACTGCTGAAGCAAGACCTAGTTTACCTTCGCCCATGTATAAATACAATCTTTGAGAATCATAGAAATAAAGTTGAGATCCAATTGTTTGGGGGTCAACAAAGGCTGCTGTTGAATAATAAGTAACGGGCGAAATAGAAACATTGGTTGGTGATAAGTTTGTTCCTTCACCACCAGCAGACATCAATTGAAACTGCATGTTTGCTTTGGTGTTTATAAATAAGAAATTTTCAAACGGAGACATAGTAACTATTTCAGCATATGTGTTTGAAGATGCTCGTACATCAATTGGATCCGAGTCTACAATATTTGTAGGATCATCAATAAACAATTGCTCATACTTACCAAGAGCTGATGAGAATACAGAATCATCAGCAGAAAACCACAACCTATCTTTGAAGACAGCTAATGATTTTATGCGAACATGCTTTAGAGCTAGTCCATCTGCTGTCTTAAAAATACTGGGGCCGGGATTAGAGTTTTTAGTTCCTGATTCTCTTGGTTTCCAATCCATTGGTTTAATAGAAAAGACAGGGGATGAATTAACTATATTCAAAGATAACTTGTGTGGCATTCTATTGGGATCAATATAAGACCACTCATCTGGTGTTCTGACTTTTTGTAAATAAGGATTACCCGCACCAACCACAGCATCCTTTACTGTGCCATCTCCTGTGCCTACACTGGTAGCAACAAAGGTTGTACCTGGATTACTGTTTGCAGCACCATGGGCTGTAAAGTCTGTACTGCCAGTTGTTATAATAAGGTATGCTTTACCAACTACCATTTGAGTTGCTAGGAATGCAGTATTACCATAACCATAAATTTCAGCTTCTGAAAAAGAAATAAATCTGTAATAACCAGAAATAAGATTTAGAAATGAATTTAGGGTTTTCATTATCTTACCTCTACCGCCAACACCACCTGTAATATTTTTTAGTGGGTGAGTTGAGTCATACAAAGCAGCTAACATCAGTTGTGCTTTGTTATCTCCTGTTGTAATATTAGTATTGTTACTGAACCAATCATCTTTTTGTGGTGGTAGTTTTATAACACTAGCGTCATTTACTCGTTGCCCTAGAAAAGCTAACCCAGGTTTATCAAACAAATAATCATCAACTGAAATATAGTTACCATTTACACTGTCTGGGGTGTAACCTAGGAAGACATCATCTGGTGTGTTTTGTAAATTGTCTGGACCTGTATCAAATACTTTAGTAACTTTAGCTGCTGTAAAGTATGTTATTTTTCTACCACGAATATCATCGATAGCTGTAGCAATACCGCCTAGATCAAACAACTTACCGTTTACATCTGAACTAAACCCAGCATATACATTTGTATTAAGAATAATTAAAGAAGAACTTAGGGTAACAGCCTTTAGCGATTCTCTTGCTGTCTTGGTATCAGTACCATAAGTAATATAAGCTCTAGTTGTTGTACTAACAGTACCAGCAGCAACAGCCGCAGCATAACTTATATTGTTTGCTGTAGCATAGGCTTGTACTACCGTACTATTGTTTGAGTTTCCTAGTGTTGAGTCTTGAATTGTAGGATCGGTTGGATCCCATTGAGCAACCATAGAAACATTCTTCCATGAATTATCTGTTAATAGTTGATAGGTATAAATTAATTGTTGGTCTTTACCAGTGGCATCAAAATTTACAACAATTAAAAATCTAGTTTCTTCGTTTATATTATACCAATAAAACCAAAGATCATTATTAGAAATACTTTCTAACTCATGTAAAGATAGATGACAATCTTCATTAGTAAAATCCCAACCCGTATTTAAAAGATTGGCTATTGTGTTTTGTGGGACTACAGTAAACCCAGAACGCTTTTCAACGTTTCTTTCTAAAGTAACTAAAGCATTGTCAATGTTTTCAGCATCTTGTGGTTGTCTCTTGTTTGTAGCCTGTCTACTGACACTAAGAATATTTGGGATTGATATTCTGGTTGTAGTATCACCACTAGATTGTCTTCTTGCCATGTGTTATCCTCTTGTTCTCCAAAATCTAAACCGACTGGGATCATTAGTATAGGCATTTCGATTTACCGCAGATTGCAGGGAAGGGTCCCCACTAGAGAATATGTTTTTCTTTTTATCGTTTATATCCGCAGCTTTTCCTTTGGCATTAAAAATCTGTTGTTGGAAAGCTAGATAAGAATCGGTTGCGGGATCTCCTTGAGTTAATGCTTGGTACTCACGCATTGCTGAACTAAGAATCGCTCTTTGCACTGCGGTATCCAAGTTGTCCCAAGGCAGTTTCATAATGAACTCTACATAATAATCAACATTACTTTCAAATATATCAGTATCGTCTGTTATATTCCACAGTCGATTTGGAGATTCATTTAAAACACGAACTCTGATTTGTGTATTGTCTTCGTTAATATGGAAAGATACTAACTCTGCTGCAATTATACCAAGTTCGTCCGAGTCTGCTGTAGGTAATACTAATTTATAGTTAAGGTCAACATTCATTTTACGAATAACTTTATTATTAGCCATCCCACGCATTTGAAAATCTAAGCTGCATTGTTCTAGGATATGTTCAGCAATTCCTGTATCTACACCACTAGAGTTTTCTAAATCTGAAACTAAGTTTTCACCAGTCGCTAACAGCATTTGATTAACAGCCTGTAGTTTTGTGATTAAACCCATAAACACCTCCTTGTTAAAAACCCCCAAGTTTCGGTAGAAACTTGAAGGCAGAAATAAAATGTAATAAAAAAAAATTATGAAGTAACTGCGTATTGACCGGTCAAAGTAGTTGCATTAGCTCCCATGAGAGTCACAAGCTCTCCTCGGCTATCAATTTCCCCACTTTCATTTGCGGTGGATACGCTTGTAGTACCTACCAAGATCTGGCACAATTCAGGTCGCAGAATCCCAGTACCCTTGAGCATACTGGCAACTGTGAACTGAGTATTGCGACGAACATCTTGGACTGTATCTACCTTCATACCCATCAAGGACAACCCAGCAACCGCTTCCTTTTGGAAGATCATTGCAAAAATATTAAACTTGCTGCAATCAAGGTTATACTTAGCTTCTCCAACCCCATTTGAACCAGAACTTAAATCTGTACGTGGAATGTGATTTGTTTTACAAATCTTCACACCCATGTAATCTAAGTAATCACCCATTGCATTCATTCCAGCAAAGCCAGCTGGACCAACACCACCATACGCCTGACCCGCTGTAAACATTGGGTTCTGGGTAAATTGGTTGCTTGCTCTTGGAATACCAAGCGCACGAATAACTTGGAATACTTTTGGTGTAACTACACAATGAACATCATTAATTGGGAAGTTTTTCTCTTGCATATTAACAAGATAATTCTCAATTGCTTGAAGAATGTTCAGTGCAGCAGTTTCTGTACAACCACTAACAGCTACACCAATAGCACTGGTAGTAGTGTCCACAACAACTGGTGCTGGGAAGTCGGCTTCAACAATACCTCGTGGATCGGAATTTAGTGGAGCAGCAACACAAGCACCAATTAGCGTAGAGATAATTTGCTTATCTCTTGCGGTTGCAAGTGTTAAACCAGCTTGTCTTGCAAGCTCGCTACGGTAGTCCCACTGAGTAACCAATAAATCTACATTATCAGTTTCAAAGTGTGCTGCCATAGGTCGCTTGTCAAGATTAATCTTGAAGGTTGTGCTGCTAGAATCACCACCAACAAGCTCTACTCCAGCATTCCAGTTGGGTTGTAGTGAAACCTTACCCGTTACTGGGAATTCATAAGAAAACCCACCACTAAGTGATTTGTGGGTAATTAGGTTTTCAAACATATTGTACTCATCATACGCATTAATTACTTCGCCTGACCAAAGTGGTAGCCAAAGCTTGTTAGCTCCTGCTGCACCACCTGATGGTCCATCTCCAACTGCTGTTCGCAGTGCTAACTCATCATGTGTTAAATTATCTCCTGGCATTTTAAAATCTCCTAAAATTTTTTGTTAACTAGAAAAGACAATTAAAGATTACACAGAATCAGTAGTTCTTTTTAGAGTTGATGTCTATGTTGATTTACATACCAAGAATAACCATTGCACCTAGGTGGGGTTTCTTGCTGGGTATAAAATCATAATAAGTTTTCTCAGTCTTAAATTGAAAACTTATGGTTGTAGTTTATTAAAGTCAGTTTGCATCATTCGCCTTTCAACGGCTGCTCTAAACTTAGCATCTGTTGCAAACCTTGGATTGTTTCTTTCACTTGAGAATTCCCTTTTTGTCCTATAGGGCATATCGGGAACTTGGGTATTAGCTATAGAAGGTTTGTTTGTAGTTGGTGTTGTTGCTGGTTCTGTTCTTCGCATGTTTGGATTCTTCTTATCATACATGCTGTTAAGACCCATCAAAGCAATTTCCCAATTAGGACTAGCTAAAGAAGCATTCATACTGTCTTGTTCTGGCTGAGTAAGATTCTTACTAGCCCATGTAAACAGCTTATTCAATTGTTCCCTACCACCAATAACATCTGCTGCTTTACTGTAAGCCATTTCAAGTTTAGCTTTTTGACCTGTCATGTACTCGTTAATAACATATTCAGGCAACTTAGTTTTTTCTCTGATTATAGCTTGGGTAGCATCGCTAAGTGTACCCTGAGTTGCATACTCAACAGTCCAGCTTTTCCAATCAGCCTCGCTAACGGAGGGGGAGACTTGGGGAGGTGCCTCAGGGGGTGTTTCCTGTTTTGGAATCCTGAGAACTTCTGGAATAGGCTTAGTTGTATCTTCAACAACTTTCGGTGGTTCTGGAGTTGGTTCTTTATATTGTTTATTTACAGAACCTTGTTCAGCATATTGATTCTTTAGTGCAGCCAACTCTTGTCGTGACTTGGTATATTCCCGTTGTGCATTTTTTAAACTATCAAACCAAGCACCCGCATCTTTAAAGTTTTCGGGAATCTTGTTACCATTGTTTTTAACATAAGCTTCAAATGCAAGTCTTTCTTTAGCATTCTGTACATCTTGCTCAGTAGAAACTAGGGATTGTTCCGAATTTTTAAGATCAGTTTGAGCCTGAGATTCAGGTTGTTCTGCTTGATATTCAAATTCTGGAGTCTCTTCACTATCTGTCATTCTTAACCTTTCTTTGTTTTGCTAGTAGCCTTAGGATTGACCTTGGCTTGTGCATGTTTACCAGTCAATCTGGTTGTTGTACCACAATTACATTTAAATTTAGTTTTCATTTCCAAGATACTCTCTTACCGGATTTCTTAGCACGAACACCTTTAGCTGTACACATTGATTTAGTTGGACGGCAAGCAGGATAAGAACCTTTACCAGCCTTGGAACGACCGCATGGTCCTCCTGTCTTACAGTTAATCCAACCCTTACCATTGTTTCGAGAAAACCAACCGTGTAAACCTTTCTTTTTTTCTAAAGAAAAATCAGCTTTTTTCTTTGCCATTACTTTTTACACTTTCTGTTTTTAGGGCAAGATGACTTAGAGCCACCAGACCCAGCCCATAAATTCTTACAAGCCCAGTATCTAGCGGATAGTTTGTTGGTAGCTGAATCACATTTATGCCTAGCTTTAAAAGATTTTCTAGCACCGGCGCTATAGTTGTGACCATAACCCGTAGCACCATAGTGAATTATCTTTTCTTTACCATTAGCACAAGCTTTAACAACCCTTTTTTTATTGGGGTTAGGAGACTTGCGGGGTTTATTACAAGGCATACTAGCTTTATCTAATTTCTTTGCCATATTATTTTTTTCCTTTACCCCAATTTTTAGCACCAACTTTTCGACATTTAACTAAAGCACCGCTTGCATAAGCTGAAGGCCATTTAGTATATCTAGATTTTACTTTGTGATAACAAGCATCTTTTTTACTAGCCATAATATTATCCTTGGAATGCTGACATATCAACGCCAGCGTTTTGTAATACATTAGCAACACCTTGACCACCTGTTTGCTCTATGTCTTGCATTGCAGCAGCAGTACCAGCTTTAGCCAATGTTTGTTGTGTGAGTTGTTGCTGTTGCAACATTTGTTCTTGAGCTTGTCGTTGTTGCATCATTTGTTGTTGTTCTTCTTCAGAGATAACCCAATTTCTTGAATCAAACCCTAAGGAAGATATCAATGCTTTAGCATATTCAGACCACTTAAAGGAACTAAGAGCAGACTCAGGAAGGTTGCGAACCATTTCTCCCATTTGCATTAGTTTCTGTAAGTCTGTATCTCTAGATAAAGCTTGTAAACCAGTAACAACTTCGATGTTTAATGTACCGTCTTTGTTAAAGAATTGGTCGTACATTCTTTTATCTAAAGAACCATCTTCAATCATTAAGAAAACCGTTCTCTTAATAATGGGTTCAAGTAAATCCCTAGCTATGGCAGAGAACGCACCGCCAAGAATGGTTTCTAATTCTGAACCAATCATTCTAACAGCAGTAGCAGTAACCCTGTCTCCACTAGGGATAGCACTAGCAGACATTAGGAAAGCCTGACCAATCTCACGACGCATAACTTCCACTGCTGTTTGTGCTGCTGAAATTTGAGTGTTCATTGTTTGACTGGGGGACAACACGAACACATCTTCTCTTCTAGCAGGGACCCAAGAGCCATTAGATTGACTGGCTACGTCATCAATCTCCGTGATACCACTGGGATCTAGGCACATCCAGAATGCCGTAGAAGCAGCCATACCATCAAGCATTGCTTTGGTATATGAATCTAAAGACTGAAGATCACCAAGGGTATCTTCACAATGGGATCTACCATAGTTTTCACCTGCTACACCATACCATCTTAAGATAGACATGGGGGCAATTTCATAAACACCTTCAGCTAATAAATCACCATCTGCATTTTCTTTTCTATAATCCCAATTACCATCTTTGTTTAACATTAGTTGACAGAACTGTTTTTCATATCCTTGTTTTTCTACACCAAACATTTGATATGAAATAGCATCTTCATTTTGTAAAGCATATTCTATAAAAATAATTTCTTGAACAGAACCATCAACAGCTCGTTGAACTACATAATGATCTAGTCGTGTGGATCTAAACTTATAATCATCTTCTAAATGTATTAAAGAATCTCCAACAACAATCAATGATTGAATAGCTTGATATACAACTTCTCTTAGATTGGTAGATGACAATCTTCTATATACTTGGTAACATAAAGTTTCAAGGTATGCTTTTATTTCAACAGAAGGATCAACACCAGACTTAAGATTAAATTTAAAGAATGGTGTATCGTTTACAGGCATCATAGCAGACAACATTCTACTAGCTAAAGAAGTAACCCCCCGCGAACCAACTGAAGAAAAGGGTTGGGGCAGCATTTGTTCTTCGGTCCACCCCTCTGGAGGTAGTAGAGATGGAATGGTTAATGCAGCACAGTACCTTGATCTAACAAGTTTAGAGTTTCGGTTTGAGTGTAATCTAGAAAATCTATCTGCTAAAGAATTTTTCATATTATGTACCTGGTGTACTCATACCTGTATATAGGGAAGAAAAGAAATCTAAGTTAGACACATTTGAACCAGCCATACCCTGTTGTTGACCAGCTTCAGCTTGCGCGTTTGCTTCTGCAATAGCTTCTTGTTCTGCTTGTGTTGCTGCTTGAATTTGTTTTTCTTCTTCTTGTTTAATTCTAGTACGCTCTGCTGCTTCTCTAGCTACTCGTCTAGCTTCCGCAGCTTCAGCATCAGTTCTTCGTTGAGCTTCTTGTTGTGCTTGGAATTCTCTTTCTTCCCTTAACAATTGTTGTTGTTCGGAAAATGTCATACCTCCCGAAATAGTTGGACTACCACCCATAAGTACCTCCAGATTCTTTTTGTTTGTTACATATTGTTTTTAATTTACTTATCAATTCTATTTGACCAGCCCTAAAAGAACACTTGCGTGTCCATTGTTCCGAGGTTAATTCAGGATCATACTCAAGAGGTGGATACATCTTTTCCAACAGGTCTACCAACTTTGGGTCTATCCTGGGATATATTTCTTGTTTCATTTACTTGTTTATCCATTTGTGTTTTGATTGTATCTATATCTGTCTTAAGTGTTTCTAATTCTTCATATAAATTTTTTAAAATTAACCTAATGTCTGAAGAAGACAGCGTTGAAATATTTGTATTTAATCTTAGTTTAAAATTGTTTTGAAAGCTCATTGTATTGTCCTTGGTTTTGGAAGACCACTCATATAGTCTTGGATATTAAAGTTTTCTAAATCAATATTTTTATCTATAGGAGACATATATTGATTTCCTATATAGGAATCTTCTGCTTGTCCTCCAAAGGTAGTATAGGTGGATCTTATTTGTTGACCCAAAGCTTGCATCATCTGTTCTTCAGATAAAGCGGCTGATTGATATGACCCTAATTTTCTTTGGGATTGGCTGTATCTTGTAAACTCGTCGTTTATTTTTTTAGTTATATCTTTAAAAGTACTTTGCAATGCTTTTATCTCAGCTTCTACTGCCATTGCTGGGTTAGTTTTAAATAAAACTTTTTCATCATCGCTGGTTTCTACGGTTTCATTTGCTAGTAAACCACGCTGATAACCTCCCAAAGCGCTGTATTTATTTTGTAATTCTTCTGTAATTCCTGGCAAGAATTTATTAAAGTCATATCGTTTATTTAGTTCTTCTTCTTCAGTAGATTTGGCAAAGTTAAAGAAACTGGAGCCGCCTGTCAATGAAGTAGCTTTAGCACTTTCAAATAGTTTATTGGCAGCTTTTAGTTTGTTTGCATAATCATCTTCTGTTTCTTTTATAACTCGCTCCCCCATGTTAGTATAAGGGTTTCTTTCAAAAGCATAATAGTAGGGATTCCAATTAGCTGGTTTTTTAATACCAGCCATAGTCAGCAACTCTTCAGGAGTACGCGCATTAAATAAAAACTCATCAGCACTTCTTTCTCTTTCCTTAATTGTAAACCCAACAGACCCTAATTGTTGAGGTTTAAATGTATCATAAAGTTTTTTACCTACCACTGTTCTTGGCATAGGTCCTGATACAACAGGTGCTTGTAAGTTTTCAAGGTATCGGTTATACGCAGCCATTATTATATCCATCTGTTGTCTATTATCAGCTTCTCGTTGTGCGCGATCAGTTACGCGATCAGCGTTGTATAAAGCCATAGTAATACCTCTTAAATAATTTCACAACCCCCAGCCGTACAAGCCATAGAGTGTGAAGATGTTGTTGTATCATTTAACTCATAATCCTTTAACTTAGAAAAATCTACAAGAACTTTTGGAGACATGTTATAGGTACGAGCATCAATAGTTTCAAAGGGAGCTTGAGCATATGTATGGTCACACTTGGGTAAGAATGATATACCTGATATCTTATCAAAGTTTTTCCAAACCCAGTTACCAATCTCTAAGAACTCATCATCTGTATAAGACACAGTGATACTAGGCTTATGGTGACAATAGAATTGTTGATAGTCTAACCATAGCTGTAGGTGTTCCATTGCTCCTAGTGTTTCACTGGTTTGTGTACCTAGTTCTGCTCTTTGGGGAAATGTAAACACAGCTGTAGACTCAGGATTCATTACACAATCCTCTACCGTAACCCCTTGATCTCTCATCATAGCATACATTGGATCTTTCTTATCCAACCGTACACGTCTATAATAATACTCAGAGTATCTTGGGTGTAACCCAGACGCTGAGTTTGCTAAACAAGATGTAGTACCTTCTGGCTTGATACACGTGATTGATTTACTAGGAGCGATACCTAATTTATCAGACCAAACAAGATTAGTATATTCAGTAGTTTCTTTTAAAACTTCCAAAACATACTTGAGCTTTGGTCTACCTTCTTTACCAGACATAAGTTTGTTATCAAAGATGCCAGTCATACTGACACCCAACAATCTTTCTTCTTTACAATTCTTTTCCCAAGAGTTTCTTAAGTATGGGAAATGTGTAAACATACTTTGGATTGTACCTATAACAGTAGCTTGTTCAATCTTACGATTTAAAGTTTCTATATTATCATCAGCCCGAACAACAACTGTAGATAAATTACAGAATTGATTGGGTCGTAGAATAATTTCTGAACAAGGGTTTGTACCAAAGAAATATTCTTCTGTATCTCTGTGTGATGCTTTGGCAATATCAGTCATGGCTTGTCTGTTACAAATACCACGTTCGCCTGAGTGCGAGTTATAAAGATCAGACCACTCTTCCATGAACTGCCCCATAGAAGGTCGATCTTGATATACAGCAGAGTTATTTGCTAGTGATCTGTGTGATGCCGTTTCCCACCAAGCACCAGACTTACAGTTTGCCATCTCACGATCTGATAGATCAGACAGTGAAATCATAGCAGACCTACGAACACCACCCACAATAACAGACTGGGCAATCTTACAACAGATGTCATGACACTCTAGAGAACTGAGGTGGCGACCTCGTGCTTTGTAAAATGATTGTGTTACATATCTAAACACTTCTTCAAGGGGCTGTGGTCCACTTGCTCGACCACCAAATGTCTTCAGTCTTTCGCCTGCTTTGCGAACTTTAGAAGTATCCCACTTGGGATGAACTCCACTGTAAAGATTTGTGATTAATGATTCTAAAGAGTTACACCAACCTTCTCTTGAGTCTTCGACAACAATGGGTTTTTCCCAAACTTTTTCTATTGATGTTGGTACGAGAGGTAATTTATTTACACAACGTGATTCAACGCTGTAGCCAACACCAGTGCCACACATTAAGATATACATTAGTTCACAGAATGCTTTGGGAGAATCAATCTCCATATAAGCACAGTTATATAAAGCTGTATTATCTTTTTCTAAAGCAACCCCAGCGGTCATAAGACCACGCATACTGGGTAGAACTTCTAGATTAAGAATGGCTGATTTAATATCAGGTCTTTCTAATAATTGGGGTGCTTTGTTTGTAAAGAAAGACCACCATCTTTCTACTGTTTCTTCCCATGTTTCACGGCGACCTAAATTTGGTAGCCATCTTGAGTAACGACTTAGTGCTATAAATTCTTGAAATGTATTCATATTAAACTCCAGTTGATCCAAACCCACCATTATTTCTATCTGTAGTATTAAGATTCGTAACTTCAACAAATCTAGCACATATGGTTGGAGTAAGAATTAACTGGGCTAATCTTGTACCTTTAGAAAATGATTTTATACCACCTGATATATTTGTTAACATAAGTTTAATTGTACCTCTGTAATCAGGATCTATAACACCGACACCATTACTTAAGACAATACCACTTAAGGCTACGCTGGATCTAATATAAACTAAACCAGCTGTGTTTATAGGTAACTCTAAAGAAACACCTGTATCAATCAGGGTTGGCATATTACATTGTAAAGTAAACTCGTTTAAGCAAGCTAGGTCAGCCCCTACGGACATTGCCGTTTGAAACATTGGTAGCTTTGCGTTTTGTTCTAATTTAACCTTAACAGCGTTATAGTTCTGGTGAACATAGGTTGCTGCTGAAACCTCAGTGGGGTTTGAAAAGGTGTTTGAACTGATATAATAACTATCTGTTGACATATATCTTATCCTTGGTTGTATTCTATAGCCCCAACTATTAGGCAGGGTTCCATAGAATTGGTTCTTTTGTATCTGAATTATACTCTCCATCCCGCAATATCCTAACACATTGTGCCATTTTTACACAATAATCAAGACTGTAGGGGTTTCCTTGTGCATCTTTAGCTTGCTCGTATGCACCCAAAACAGCGTCGGTCCAGTTGTGTGGTTGAACCGAGTCTAATAACTTCTGTGCTTTTATTGGACCACACTTCCAGATTCCAGGTATGTTATCAGTAGTATCCCCCGTAAGCCACTGCTTATGAAAGTTATACTCTGCCTGTCTAGCATCAACAAGAACTGGTTTATCTTCTTTATCTGGATTCCAATGCCATCCCCGTACAGATCTAAGATCTTTGTCTATGGTTACAGCCACAGCACGATAGCCTGATGCCATGATACCCATAACATCATCAGCTTCTAGTTGGGGAATATCTAACTTGTTACCAACTTTGGTAACCAACTCAACGGCTAAGGGTAAAGCTTCGGGAACCTTTCGGTTAACATCCCTGTGCCTTTTATACGGATCCCAAATCTTACGCCTAAAGTTATCAGACCTTGCACATGATACTGCTATGTGTACTGTAGTAATACCAGGGGGTACCCATGCTTTGACATCATGATCTACTCTGGTTTCAATATCTTCAATACCCTCAGACTCTGCCCAGAAAGCAATCCTGTACGCTAGTATATCGCCGTCTAATACAGCAACCTTAGGCATTGGTTCAAGATTCATCATCGTATTCCATCCTTGTCCTCTTACGTAAGTCCAGCCAATAAGCATGATCTTGTTCTGGTGTTGTCTCGTTATCGTTTACATCGTCTTCTAAATCTTCATCTTCTGGATCAACCATTAATATTCTCCTGTGATAAATTGTCGGTCTTTACACCCAAGTGTAAATGTTTTGTCACAATATATCTTCTAAATCTTCGTCATCTTCTTCCGCAAGTTTCTTGTGTGCTTTATCTAAAATTTGTTCTAGATCCCCTAATGTAAGAGCTATATCATATCTTGTTTTCATACAGCCTAAACAATCACACAAAACTTTATCATCACTTTTCATATAGTTTAACCAATCCTCAAAGTAATTAGTAGCTTTGGTTTTGAATTCCTTTTCTGTACCTTCGTTAAATAATCTATAGTGAAACATTTCTGTGTAATTCATATTACTAGATTCTATCTTATTAGCCATGTCTTCACTTTCATGGTTACGCCAAGGTGCATCATGTTCTGATACAACTCTTTTACCATGAGCTACAAATACTTGTAAGGCACCAATCTTTCTACCAAAGTTAACTTCATTTAAATATCTACAATCATCAACCAGTACACATTTTTCATGCCACTTTTTTGGGTTGGTTTCTAAGTTTTCAATGTCTTGTATTTTAATTTCATTAAGCCGCTCTTCAAATTTATTAACCCAAAAGTCAGGATTGTTCTTACGCATACCTGAACCAAGAACTTGACAAGCTAATCTATATTGTTCGGGATTAGCTTCTTTTGTTAGTCCAGTTTTTTCTACCTCTCTTTTTAATACATCAGCAAAAGGAACAATAACTGGAGAGTATCCTTTATTATACAAGTATTCTGTAAATAATTTAGCAAGGGTTGTTTTACCAACCCGTGCTTTACCGCCAAACATTATAACCATCATGCCAATATCTCCATAATTGTTTAGGTGAAAAGAACATTGGTACAGAAATATTATGCAAGAACATAAAATCTGAAACAAATGTAGCACATGTTGGGGGAATGCGCTTACTGTGGTGTAGGTTAAACCATCTCAGTATCTGGTACTTAATTAAATCCCAGTGTTTAGTTGGTTTGTATGAGCTTACAAAGTCCTGCCATTCAGGATCTAAATTAACTAGCCCAAATGAATAACTGTAATAGGGATCAACGCCAAGAAACTTCTTGTTTAGCCCCAACTTTAAGATGCGTGGACTGTCTCCATCTATGGTTAAGATAATGTACTTATTATTATCGTGTTCTATTTCTAAGTGTACATGGGTATGCCTAGTCATTTGCATTAAAGCAATTACAAGCTTACGCCAACCTTGTAGTTTATAGCTTGAGTAAAAACAAGCTTGTACTTTAACTTTCATAGAATATACATAAACCAAGATAGACAGCTAAAGAATGTTCTACTCTGGCTCCTTCAGAATTTTCCCAACCATGTAACATAACTAATCCATCTGATTTCATAATGGCATCCAAGTCACGCTTCATACAAGACTTAAGATGTTCCTTACTGTCTAATGAAACACTGTTGCCATCAAAACCAGCTTGTTCATCCATTTCAGCGGGATTAAAAATTGTACAACCAGGTATTTTCTTAGCCCACTTCTTAGCTGCTGAATGAAAAGCTGGGAAATTATGCAACGCATAACCACGCATAGGACCAGCAATATATAAAGTAAGGGGTTTATTTAAATCTCTTTTAACACAATCTAATAACATATATCTCCTTAATGAGTATCATTCCAATTCAAACCTATAGTATACTCGGCATCTATAGGAATATTAAGATTAAGTCTGACACCAGCTTTGTTAGCTGAGTCTTTAATTATTTGACCAACATCATCAGCTATATCTTTAGGTGCAGCATACTGTAGTTCATCATGTATATAAGCCATCTGAAATACTTTGCTACCATACTTGGCATTTAGTTGCTCATCTGCAATAACCATCCATAACTTTGATACAACAGCCCCCGCACCTTGTAACAGGGTATTTAATGCAGCATGTTCCTTGCGAACAGGAACTGATCTGCCGTCGGGTAAAGTAACACTGTTGGATTTTAAGAATTCATACCGAACTTGTTCTTGAACTTTAGTCAATGCAGGGATTTCTTTCTGAAACTTTTTACGAAGATTGTCAGCGTTTGCAGAAGAACATCCTAGAACTTTAGATAACTTTGTGTTACTAGCACCATATAGATAAGCATATATAAAGGACTTGGCTAAGTTTCTGTCAGCAAGACCAGCTGCTTCTTGGTTGTGGGAATGTATATCACCATTGATCAGTACTGTAGCGTAGTTACCGTTATCATACTTGGACATATAGTGTGCCAACATTCTCAATTCCAAACCCTTGAGATCAGAACCAACCTGAACATATCCATCTATATTTGGAAACCACAGGGAACGAACCCTAGGGTCACTAGAGACTTGGGCTACATTAGGTTGGCTGTGGGTACATCTACCAGTCGCTGCCCCCTGAGGGTTGATGCTACCGTGTATCCTGTGATCACGGGAAGCAAACGCTCTGAGATTCCAGTCTTCAACTTGACCAATAAGTTTTACAAGATCAAAGTATTTTACCAATGCTTTGGCTTCATCATACTTTAGTTTGCTTAGAACTTCTTCGTCAACTTTAGGATTACCCTTATCTGTAGTTGGTGCAACCCATCCGTACTTTTCTTCCAACCTCTCAGCAATCTGTACTCTAGAACCTGGGTTGAATACTTCGACCTTGTTCTTAAGTGCCTTACCTGTTTTCTTTGAGTACCTTACGTGTATCTTATCTGGAAAGATTTCACGCATGTTGTCTTCAATTTCTACTTTTTCTAGAATCAAAGACTCAAGTAGATTGTCACCCAATGTTAGATTGTAACCAAAACCATTCTCCACTTGTTTGAATAAGACATGAGAAACTTGGTGTTCAAATTTAACTAATGTTTTATTAGTGATGATAAAGGGTAATTGATACTCATATATCTGTTCACTAAGGAGAACATCATTTAGACAATACCTACCCATGTCATCTGAGTAGTGTGACCAATCTCCATTGTATTCTATTTTAGGAAACTTAAGAAACTTACCCCAGTTTTCCAAAGAGTTACCACCAAGCTTGTGATCGTTCCTGTCTGGAAACATTAAGCGAGATACAACTAATGTATCTACAACAAGTCTTGGCATCGTTAAACCCAATAAGCGAACTAGCACTGGTAAATCATAACCATAAATGTTATGACCCACAAGTACATCAAACTTACTGAGGTATAAAACTAAATCCTTTAGTTGACTTTCGGTCCACAACCTAGGTTTAGAATCCTTGTAATCCTTTGTTGCTACGCACCATATTTTAGTGCATTCTTTTTTAGCAATTCCTTTCTTTTCTATATTGACTTCTGATAAAGCATTACCTTCGATATCTAGTATACAAGTTTTCATATATTTGTATTAACTGGTTCAAATGCGACCTCTCCATCATCAGCTATAGCAAAGTTAACTTCTTCCAACCGACCAGTTTTGTGGTTGTAGTACAAAGCAGTAGCAATACCAGACCTACCTGTTAGCCTGTTCTTTAGAACTCTAACTAAGGTAGTATTAGCTGTCCGTTCATCTGGGTTTTGTCTATCTCTTTCAAGACCAACAACTGTGTTTGGTACTGAGGATAATGCACCAGATCCGCGAAGATCTTGTAGTGTAACTCTGTGACCTTCTTCATATGCCTTATCTGTTTTCTTTAGTTGTGATACTATATCAATATGAACACCTGTTCTAACTGCAATAGATCTCAACTCTTTCATAAGGGTATCTATAATGATACGCTCAGAACCACCACCCTCAACATCTTTATCTCCAACACCCATTAGACCAGCAGCTGCTGCTGTTATGTGGTCTAGTACAATAACATCTACCTTCAGAGATGTAGCCATAAACTCCATTCTAGCTAATAGATTTGCCATTGCATTGTTACCTAGGTGGTCATAGATAAACAGATTAGTTTGACACAGTTTGTGTCTGGCTGCTTGGTACTCATCATCACTAAGATCATCAAAGATAGAGACACTGATTTTTGATCGTCCCATCTTAACTTGTAAAGCATTCATCATACGTGAAGCTCTAATGGCTCGTACTGGTTTGTTTAACAATAGTGATATAAGATCATCCATTGTTTCTTGAGGGGATTCTTCAAGCATAATACAACCAACACTACGACCATCCACAAGATGATTAATAATTAACTCTCTTAGAATAGTTGACTTACCTGAGCCAGTACCACTAGCCCATAAGGTAATCTCACCACTACGCTGACCAATAAGAAACTCACTTAGTTTGTCATATGGAAATGGATACACCCGAACATCTTCAATATTTTGGGTGTCATTTGCTATCTTTGATACATGTAAAATTTCATCTGGTGAATATGCTTGGGCTTCCCACAAGGCATTCACAAGAGATTTAGACTGAGAGTTTATAAGACACTCATTAGCATCCTTGTATGGAAGCTTTGCAATCTTACACTTACCAGCTGGTAGAATATCAGCAACTTCTTTAGCAGCATTTTGTCCTGCGTCATCCATATCAAAGCACAGAATAACTTCTGCATAGCTGTTAACAAACTCTAGATTTTCTTTGATAGACTTTAGTGCTGATGCAGCACCATTAGGAACAGACACAACAGCCCAAGTACCACCTAAGACTTGGTTGACTGTAAGACAATCAATCTCACCTTCGGTAATAATCAACCGTTTGCCACCAGTAGTTTTCCATAGATGTTGACCAAACAATTCAACATTCTTAGCTGAACCTTTCCAAGCAAATTGCTTATCAGGTCCACGCAAGTGTTGACCTACCAGTGTTCCATCTTTGTAATAGTTTGCAATTTGTACCATCTTACCATTGATCTTAGCGACTTGGTAGTTGTACAATCTACACACCTTCTCGTTTATTTGACGATCAGATAACTCTTGACTAAAGTCAAAAGAACCCTGTATTGGAACAAAGTCTTTTACAACAACTTGTTCTTCTGTTTTCACATACTCTCCTTTGTAATAACCACAACTAAAACAATAGACATGATCTGAATAGACAGCCAAGTTATCATTTGAGTTGTCACGACCTTCTTGCTTACACTTAGGGCAAGCTTCTTTTGTAATATACACCGATTCAGACATATACCTCCTAATAAAGTAGGGGCATGGGTTGTTACACCCACACCCCATACTTCAGCCTCAACAGTTTACTTGTAATATAAAGTAACCCTCAGAATTTTTTTCTGCCCATTGTTTGGTAACATACAGAGAGATAATTTGTGTATCATCTTCCCATAGTTTACCATTCATGGTGTCTAAGATAGCTTTGGCAAAGTTATCAATATCTGGGCGTGGGTATTCCTTATCTGTTTTCTTAGGTCTTTTAACATGCAACTCTATAGATACAGCTAAGGTATTGGTGAGAGGTTTAAACCCACTTCCAATGGTATTCCACACCTTTTCAGCAGCTTCTTCACGGAACTTTTTGTAAGATCCTACATAAAAAGCACCCCACCTACTAACCCTGGGTCTAGAAGCAGCCACAGGATTGATATTGAATTGCCAACTTAAGGTCTTAGAAGGGGAGGTCACTGTCTTCCTGATCCTCTGGTTCTGTTACATCGCGTGTTGGTACACCCGAACGAACAAAACCACCCTCAACAGGAGTGAAACTGTTGTCCTTAGTAACAGAGTTCTTCTCAATAACCTGAATACCATTCAGATAGATTGATAAAGAATTATCTCTAGTTAGAACCATCGGTGCCAACTTGAGACGAACTTTGTCACCACCAAACGGAACTGTGTCCGTAGCTTGTCCCAAAGAATCGACACAAGGGAACATGCCAGCATCCACATGAACCTTAGATTTTGCTTTAAATGTTGTAACACCGTCTGCCTCCCGTAACCCATTTAGTTTCTTTGCTCCACTGTTCTTAAGAACAGTATCCAAAACTTTCTTAAACTCAGTATCAACAACAACAGTAATGTTGTGGTTAGCACTGCCTTCTCCGAAAGCAACATCTGGCTTCAGTAGATTACTCCACTTGGTTTCCAATGTTGGTGTGATAAATTGAGGAATTCTTTTAGTCTTCTTGTTTGTTGTTGCCATTAGTAGAACTTTCTTCTGTATTGTTAGTTTGCGAGATGCGCTTGATAGATGCAACTTGTGCATTGATATCAACCACAATTGAACTTAGAACAGCAGCCATGTTTAAAAGATACTGGCATACACTGTCGCTACGAATAGCAGGAACATTTCCTGTAGTAGCTTCTTCAGTTTGAGTTTCCGTAACTGTCATTTAATATCCTCCTTTCTTTGTCATCATAGCTTTGCGAACTGGTTTCTTTGACTTAACCGTTTTCTTAACTGGCTTCTTTGACTTCATTAGTCATCCTTGTAGTTGGTTCTGTTTGCTGTAGTCTATACGATTAGACTGACAACGAGCAAACAAGAACATCTTCTTTAGCCCCAACTTTAATGCAGCGTTTCCATACTGATAATCATGCGTTTTGGTATCTTATTTATTTGAGCAGTTTCACTAGGTCCTATAGTATTAGTAACAGCTACTTGCTCATTATCAGAAAATAAAACAAAACCAATTGTTATCATATGCGGCAAGGGTTCTCTAGCAGCAGTTCTAGATTCATCTTTTTCAAGCCACTCAGCACCACCTACTGTATAGGCATCTACCCACAGTATCTTAACTATCTTTGGTATTTTGTATGACAATACCACATCTTTAAGAAAAGTTTCTTTCTTAGTTATTTCTTTGACTAAGGGTACTTTCTTTATTAAGGGTTGTGCTTTGTTCTTTTTCATTTAGTTTTTCCTCTAGTTTTTTAACAACAGAAACTGCGTCCATTAAAAGAACGAAGGGTGTAGCACCGTTGTTATAGTAAGCTAAATCCTTTAGTTCGTCAATGTATATACTCATAGATCCATTACCTCTAGATAGGGAAACTTACCATCAATAACAACACCACAAGAAACCACAGGCTTCTTAAGATGGTATTTACCATAGGAGAAACCAATGTGGTTGTGGTCAATACCTGAACCAACATCCATCCCAAAGTATCTTGTATTAGGACCAACCAACCAATTAATACCAGCGATACTGTGGTGGTGACCCATGACACAAGACATAGCACGTGCTTTTACCTGATTAAAACTAGGATACAAACCAGAACTACCAGTGCCGTGAGTGTAATACACCCCGTCAATAATAAAACTGTAATTCCAAGTCCAAGTTTTTGTTTTGTAAACTTCATTGTATTCCTTTAGATAAAGAGAAGGAATTCCTAAGTCTGCACATAATCTTACGACTCTTTCATCGTGGTTGCCAATACAAACAGACATTCGGGGAAATTGTTTATACCATTTTTCAATATCTTTGATTGCTTTGTTGTACTCTCCAAGCGCACTATCAGATTCTGGATGCTTCTTGTGAAACGATACTGTATGGTGATCAACTAAGTCACCTATGTGTACAACTCTATTACATTTGTATTTTCTGTAAATACTTTTAACAAAGTCAAAGTACTTTGAATGACACGCAGGAAAATGTGTGTCTCCAACAACTAAAACATTACTCATTTATTTCATCCTTTTCTAAAAATATATGAACGTGATAATTTTTTGGATCTCCCATATCTTTTACAGTAAACATCTTGTTTAGATTTGAAATTACTATGTTACTTAATTTTGATGAGGGAACTACAATTTGCATAATCTTTTTCTTTGCTTTGGTTTTACTTAGTTCATAGAATCTTTCCATTACTGCTTCCATATCTCCTTCTGATCTAACCATATATACTTTTTTGTTATTCATTGGAATAAATACTCCGCATTAAGTGTTTCTGTTATATCATACTGACCCTGAGATGGCAGTTCAGGTAGTGGTACATTAAGAATTTTCTCTAATTGAATCTTAAGGTTCTCAAGTAAAGGTTGTTTGTGCATAAGACAGAACTCTTCCTTTGTATACTCTCGCATCATAGGAACACAGGGAGCATGACATCCATAACTATCATGAACCATACTAAGAGAGTCTATGCCTGATAACAACATCCTTCTAATTGTACACCACATATGACTAGCGTCTAATGAGTGAATATAATTGGGGGAAATAGCAAGATTAACTTGCTTAGGATCTATAGTATTCTTATCGGGATATCCAAAGTATAGCTCCTTCATGTTAAACAACTTGGTTACCGATCTTCTTGTAACAAGCTCGTAATACTGGTGAACAACATTAAAACCACATGGTGTTGTCCACTCTAGGTTTTTATTTAGTTCACTAGCAATATCTGATACCGCTTTTAACCACACTTTACCCTTGTTGGGTTCTACCAAGGTTCCTTTCAGAGCCTTGTCTATAAAGGTAGCCAGTTCCATAACAGCACCAGCAATCTTATCTTTAGATACCCAATCAAGATGTCCTTCAGATCTACAATATCTACGGATACCAAACAAGGTAACACCATAGGGATCAGTCATAACCGCTCTCTTAACTACACTACGGTTAATGTTGTTATCCCAGTGGTCCAAGAATTGTTTAGCCCAAAGACCAGACTTAGTATCATTATCTTTATCTTGTTGCATTAAATCTGTAATTAAGTTTGCTACATATTGATACAAGTCTTGAGGTTTGTCTGCTTTGACTAGGTTAACCATATTAGCTAACTCTTCAGTCTTCATTAGTGCTGCCCAATGTTGGACACCATTACAACTACCATCCATTTGTACAGGTAGTTGAGTAAGACCGTCTGTCCTACACAGTTCAAATATTGCAGCCAACCTTTGGAACGAAGGATTCTTTTTCTTTTTATCAGACATCCATAGACCAAGGGTTGCATAAGGATCTTTGTTTATTTCCTTAAACATACCCATGTTATCGTCGATCCACTTGACACGATCAGAGAAACTTTCCTTGTCTTTATCAAACAGATTAGCAAGGTGTACCTTGAGCCAATACAACCCACTCGGTGTTTGTTTCTCTGTGTTTGCAAAGTGAATTAAGCCGCGATCAAAGTCAGAACTTTGGGGACTGAGTAGATCACATGCTGCATTGGCTCTGCCCCTAAAGTCACAAGTGTACAACTGATAGAAGAACTTATACTTAATCATATCCTTGGCAAGCTTCAGTCTTACCAACATACGACCTCTTGCTCTCTCTTCTTTGTACCAGTTGCTATAGGCTTCTTGCTTATGGGCGCACCATTTAGCCTGATCTTCTTTAGCCCCATCTTTCGGGTAGGGTTCTGGGTAGTCGAAGGCGGAGAACTCGTAGGCTGGTAGGTTGCAAGCTCTAGTGTTGTTTCTAAACAGATTATTCATTACTGTGTAGACTTGTTCGTTTATGCTCCACTCAGTATGCATCATTCCATTCAGACCCTCTACCACCATTTCACTTGGAGTAGAACCATGTTGAACTACAGTTTCATCCCACATTACATCCTTGAACCTTTGCACTACAGGTTTTCGCACATAAGGTAATAGGTTTCCACCCGAAGATGTTGTAGTGTGTGGTACTGGCGGAACCAACATAGGTCTATACAATAGAGCAGCATAAGAGATAACATCTGTATGTCTTTTGTGCAGCTCTTGTAGAATTTCATTGGTAAACGATACCACAACTCTATCACACCACCGTTTACCAGTGTTCTTTCTTATGTTAAATATGTTTATAACATTAGACTTTTCTACAATCCTGAGCATGTGGTGTCCAAAGTCTTCTCTATTCTTTCGTGAGAACGAAGACTTGTTAAGACCGCCCATCTTAGCAACAAATGCTTTACATCTTTTAGGTGACCAGTTTTTCTGGTAGTGAGATTGTTTAAGCCAGTCTTCTCTAAAGAAACTTTTGGTTTGTTGATATCCAATAATATCAATAACCATTTCACTGATAGCGTGCGCTATGTGTTGGGCTGTTGGCAAACTAATATTGTGTTCATTAGTTTTCCTGTCCCACAGACTAGCATTAAACCATTCTATGATAAGACATCTAACAGTTATGTCTGCCATCTTACCAGCACCAACACCAAACAAAGGCAATACCCAGCTTGGTGTCTTTGTATTCTTGGCTGAGTAGTCTATCCATTCTTGGAATAAAGGTGTCAAGTTTATAACACATGTATCCAACAAGGATTGTTCTGGCTTACCCTCATCGGGAGCCACATCATACTCTTGCCAATACTTACGCTCCGAAAGAATGATCATATCTTCTTCAGCAATAGCCTGAAGATTCATTCTTTTCTCTTGATCTTCTTTAGATAATCTTGTCCATTGTTTCATACAATCCTTTCTAAAGTTTTTTCTAGGGCTTCCCAAGATACAGGAAACACTTTCTCACAACAGCTCTTAATCATTTCAGCAATATCTTGGGTTTCTTTTTGAGAACTAGGGTCGCTTCGTAAAGAATATACACGGAAGAATGCATACAAAGAACCAGTCCATATCCATTCTGTATACATAGCTTGGGGTAACACAGCTCTTGCCTGTTCAGGGCATACCCCAGCCTTCAGTAAATCTTCATAACACTTTACGCTAGATCTCAGACTTAGTTCCATGGTATTTAAAACTGTGTCGTGATTATCAATAGCTTGATTAAGACTGCCTTGCTTTTTATTTAAGGCTTGTCGTCTTAATGTTTCTGGTAGCCACACATCTGGCACATAATCCACATAACGCCTTGATACTTCATTCCAAGACAAACCAACCTGATGTTTGGCTAACTGCCTTGCTACAAAAATGGGTGCTGATATCCTTAATTGTACACTGGTGTGTGCAAAGGGTGACCAATGACCATGCTTGGCAAGATAGTTTATTAAAGATTTATTTTCTTCTTCGGTATACAAACTAGCATTTTTATTGAATGAGACACGGGCTGCATTACATACAGACAAATCATTTCCCATGTAGTTACACAATGAAACTTGCACATCATTGCACAACATTAAGTAGACAATCCTGATTTATTCTCAAGCAGTGTTGCAAGAAGATCCGAGGCTAGTTTCTTATAATCAATACGGCTTACAATTTCTTCAGCTATTTCATCCGTGTTCAGATAAGAAGCAACATCACAAACATCTACACAATCAGCAACTTCATCTGTACGCATATTTTCAGCAACATCTGCGGCATTAATATTCAGATTAGATGTTAAATTTTCATAATCAAGATGATCAGCAAGATCATCTAAATTAATACGATCTGCAATAGATTTAACAATATTATTAAAAGTTTCAGGACAAAGTTTAATTTCAAGATTATTCATTGTAATTCCTTAGATCATTTGCAACGCCATCTGAGCAACCTTGACAGACTCATCTTGTGATGAACCTAACAGGTTATTATAAGCACGATTCTCCCAACCAACCTTACGACCCTTGGCTGATACATTGTGTTGGAGATACTTGGTAACTGAGTTCACAGCCATCCATGCACTTGGGGGTGCAGATAGGTTGTGTCTCTCTTCATCAAAGTTCTCTGACCACTTGGAAACCTTAACTGTAGCATCAGTATAAATTCTGAAATCATCTTCAGTTACTGGGTTGGGGTTTACTGGAGCAAACAGTTGCTCGTAAACCTTAAGATAAAAGTCTCTGATGTTTTCTGTAGTCCATTTTGTAGTAGACAAAGCCTGAACACTTTCTTCAAACATCTTACCAGTCTGAGCAAACATTCGCAATGCTTCTCTCATTGCTTCTTTCTTCTCTTCGATGTTTCCTGTATGGGTAAATCGAATCATGTTCTTCTTAGCAGTACTGAGAGCCATCCTAAGTGTGTTTGCACAAACAATACGAACACTGGTTGGTAATCCACTAAGAGCTAAAGTACCATCGTGTGATGATAACAAAGCAAGATACTCAGTAATAGAATCATTAGTAGAATTACTTGGAGCAAAGGTATTGCCTTGAACAAGACAGATAATCTTCTTCCCGCCCTGTAAAGATAGGGCAGACTCAACCTTTACATTATCACCTAGTGAATACGCTAGATCAAACACTTCATGGTTTTGCACAACCTGATATTCAGGTGACTGAACAGAAAGAATTGTGTTAGTGTCGTCACGAACTATTGCACAAAACTTATCTGAATAACTGTCTTCCCAAGTTTCATCATTACCAATCTTTGCAAAGATTCCAGAAGACTTGGTTACAGTCCAATCCAAGCCAGATAACTTAAGTGCTTCTGCTGGACTAGGTGCATTCTCCACCACATAACCTAAACCATGCCATGCTTTTTCTTTTGTAAACATAGCACCGTCTGTCGTGGTAATTTCATGAGCCATAATTTTCTCCTAAAAGAAAACCAAACTATCGAACAACAATACCACAATGGTATTGTAATAAGCTGGGTGGGAGTCGAACCCACACTTTACAGATTTTAAATCTGTTGTCTCTGCCTTTGGACTACCAGCTCTATGAGGTTTATCTCATATGTACTTATACGTTATCACACCGCTCTATAACAACTTTACCTTTAAAATTCGATGCGATATATTTAGTAATCTCTCGTGCTTGTTTAGGTGAACAAAAGAACGAAACATCAAAACGTCCACTATTTAAACACATACCAGAACCTGAATACAACGTTGGAAATACATCCTCTAGTCTATGACTTACAGTGATATAATCACCCGTGTTAAAATAAAACCAATAGTTATACTTCTTTTCTGTTTTAGTTTTCTTCTTCATTAGAATCTTCCCAAGGTAAACCCATTTCAATAATATGTGATCCAATAATATTTTCTTTTGACTCTACCCATTTCATAAATGATTTAATATCTGGGATTTTTGTATTAATATTAGCACACTCAATCCAATCAATCCAATAGTTTAACGTTGTCAAAGGAAACAAATAAGGCATTGCTGATTCATTGCTGTTAATTTCATGTCTTAGTTCATACACAGTCATCGGTAATATCCCATTCTTTGTTATTACATAAAAACTTTACGATAGATTTGAAGATAGCAACAGTTTCTCTACAGTCCTTTAGTTTTTCTTGTAGGTTTTTTATTTCAATGGCTGCTTCCTTTCGTTCTTGGTTAGCCATATCTCCCATAGAAGCCCACTGGGTTTCTAATCTGTCTACTAAATCATTCTTAAACATTATCGTTTCCTTTTGTGAATTGCAGTTGCTCGACGTACATTTTCCGAATTACTTGGACAAACCAACACTAACTCAGGTGCTGTCTTATGATGCCAATCCATAAATCCAATGTAGGATTTTTCTGTTGAGCATTTAACACAGGTTTCTGTATGAGGCAGTGCTTCTAATCTTGACTTTGGTATCTCTATCTTACAATGAATACAAGTTTTTTCATTACCAATCATATTCAATCCAGTCTCCTTTGTTATAGGGTTTATCCGAAATAACATAACCAGATCCACGATTGTGGGTAAAGAATCCAGCAACTATTCTAGTAACATAAGAATCTTTATCTTGGAATACAGTCCACACTTTGTTTTCGTTTACTGCTTTCTTAAAGTATTCTTCTGATGCTTGGTCATTAGTAACTTCGATCCAGTTACCATATTTAGCTTTAAAGTTTTTCATTAGAAATAGTTTCCATAGTAACAAGAAATGGAGAGGGTAATACCTTTCCCTTTGGTTTCAATAAGACTATAGACTTGGCAGGGTCAAGATATCTTTGGTCGTGTACATCGCCATCAACAACATCAAACAATCTTGAATCATTGGGGAATGAGAACTTACCCCACTTCAATATCTGTTCTTTATTTGTACAAACCACAGCAACATTACCACCTTGATCTAGTACATCCAAACACTCGGATAAATTGTATCCAGAATAAGAGAATGTTATATGTAAATCTTCATGTTTGTTTTTGAATATATCCATCCTCTTGGTGTAATCGTAATTGTTTACAGTAAAGGTATATATCTCAGGTACCAGTAAAGACCAATTGATATCCGATATAACATTACTTCGGAATGCCCAGTCATATAAGCCGTGTTTCTTAGAACATAACCACAACTCATGTAACAACTGGGATATAAACACTTCAGGTTCTATAGCCAGTAACCTAGTTTTTCTTATTCTAGCCTGCTGAACTGAAGTAAATCTAGATTTACCCGCTATCTTTCCAAGACAACTATCAGAACAATCTTTAGTTGCTTTGGGACACACATTATATCCACTGAGAATGTGTGGTGCCAAGGATAAACCATAGGTTGGCACATTATTTTTATTTAGTTTTGTATTACCGTTTGGTGGTGTCAGTAATTTGAAATCAAGGAAAAATCTTTTCTTTCCTGGTCTCCAATACTGGACAGCATCTCTAGCCGATGAGGAAATAAATTGTACTGGCAGGGGTTTTATTACATCTATCATACTTCACCATCTGGGATTGTTCTTAGCCACTTTAGTAAAGCATTGAATGATTGTTGTTCGTCTTTACTTTGTGTTGTTTCATATGCAATACGAACAGCAATACCTAGTAAATACTTACGATCAGATAACTGTTCACACAAGTTCTTTAGTTTACCTTGTTCAAAGTTATCCCAATAAAATGAGTTCATAGTTTTACCATAGCTCCATTCTCATCTGTGTACCAGATTTTAGAAAAGATTTCCGAACACCACATCATACATAACGGACACGGTTTAGATAGACCCAATAAACCATTGTTCTTGAATCTATAGTTTATCAAAGTTAGATTATGATATCCTAGATTCTTTATCTTTCGATAAGCATCTAACTCTGAATGTAAGTATGGGGTTTTATATCCCATTCTCAAGGCTTCAGGATGCATCTTACCATGATTAGTACCGATTGATAATAGATTATTCTTTCGGTAGATCAGGCTTATGTGATTCCTGTGTCTTGGATTTTTCATTGCGTATTCTTTTATTTCTTGTAGACTTAGCAAAGTTTCTTACCTCATAGTTTTTCTTATGAATAATCCAATCTCTAATAAAATCATCAGCCTCTCGTTTGGTTTTCCAAACGGCGGGAGTCTGATAATCTTCCATCAACCATCCAGGATTTTTACCGATAACAATATATATTCCATACATAATAGGGCAGGTGGGAATCGAACCCACATGAGCGCAATTATAAGTCACGACCTTTTACCAATATCAGGCACTGCCCGTTACATTCCTGATTGGACTTGAACCAATGACCCACAGATTAGAAATCTGTTGCTCTATCCAACTGAGCTACAGGAATTAGGTAAACCGTGGGAAGGTAGAGTCCCTGTTACTGACAGAATCATTTGAATTGGTGGTATTCATAGATAAAATCTCTGACACACCAACACCATAAGGTATATCACGAATCTCTTCGTCAAGTACACCACTGAATCTTTTGTATAACTCAGTACTGGATAGGTGGTTTGTATTATGTACTTCGATACCCAATACATACAAACCATGGACAATCTTACTTATTTCAGATTCAATATCTTCATCGGATATAAAATCATCAATAGGTTTGATGTTTACACCAATCTCAGCAAGTTGTTTTCTATTGGTAGTCATGGGAGCGCACTCAAAATCATATATTAGAGTTGCTGCCATGCCACCACCCAATGCTGTAATAGCATCGGCTCTTACCTTACGCTTCTTATTCATGATTACATTTACTGAATCGCTGTTGAACATTGTTCTAGTTCCTTACTTAGTTTCCTAGCACCCGTAACCATCCAACTTTTGGATACGATACAACTAAACCAATCTTGAAGGGATGGAATCCATCCAATATCTTCTATTACATGTTGTTCTCCAATCCATCGGACTGGGATTTCTTTACCATCACTGTTTGTAATGGTATGTCCAAAGTGTCTTTCACAATCCATAATACCAGTAGCATGATGTCGATATGCTCTGTGTCTTGGATCAGCCATGACACCTTTGGAACTGTCAAACCAATCGTGGATATCCTGATAATCTTCAGGCTTTCCACCAAACTTCTTTACACTAGACAGTGCATGATGATACGGATTAGCCATTTTCTTTCATCCAATCTGGAATCTTTAGTAAATCCCATGATGTTGCGATGTATTCTTTTTGTTCTACGATCTCATATTCAGAGTGGTCAATTCTAATAATGTTATCCTTTATAGTCCACTCCCAATATCCAGTACCTTCATTTATTTCATAACCTGCAAAATGATCGTATATGTGAGAACCTATTAGGTTAGCAAGCCTGTGAAAGTATCTACAATACATATGTTCTTTCTTTCTAACAGGATCGATCCAAGAAGCCTCATATTTAGTTCCATCCTCAAGAATAAAGGAGATTTCTTCTACACCACCTTCATGAAGGTGGCATAGAATATCTCCACCCCCCTGATAAAAAGCTTTTACAACAGCTATGTTGTTATTGACTAGCCATTCTCTAATCTTTTCTTTTATGAGTATCTCAGTCATTTTCTTTCATCCAATCTGATGTTGCGATGCGATGTTTGTGTGCTATAATCTCATATTGAGAGTGATCTATTCTAACAATGTTATCCTTTATAGTCCACTCCCACCATCCACTACCACCTTCATTGTTTTCGTAACCTGAAAAGTTATTATACACATGAGAATCAATCAGGTTAGCAAGTTCAACAAAGAATGAACAATACATATGTTCTTTCTTGATAGGGGGATCGACCCAAGAAGCTTGGTATTCAGTTCCATCTTCAAGTATAAAAGAGATTTTTTCTACACAACCTTCATCTCCAGATCCTTCATAAAAAGCTTTTACAATGGCTATGTTGTTATTGACTAGCCATTCTCTAATCTTTTCTTTAGTGTGTATCTCAACCATTTCTTTTTATCCATTCTGGAATCTCGATACTATTCCAATCAGTTTCAGCATATTCATTTTCTTCAATCAGTTGTGTATGATTGATTGAAACAACACCTGTATTTACATCCCATTCCCAATACCCACTGCCACCACCATTTATTTCCCACCCTGGGAATGTTTTATACACATGACTGTTTATAAGTAAATCAAGATCGTTGTATAACACAAAATTGGAATCTGATTTTAGATCGTTTCCCGATAGGCATTTATCTTCTGTATTATAAAACTCAATCTCATCTACACTACCTTCATCTCCAGAGCCACGATAATAGGCTCTTACAGTGGCTATGTTGTTACTGATTAGCCATTCTCTGATTTCATTTTTCATTTTTACACTTTCTGTAAACAGGATAGAGAAGCAAACCAACAATCAATCCCACAACAGGATTGATTATAGACACACAAAGTACGATAAACAAAAGAGCTATCATTATTGTTGACTGGTTTTCTGATCGTAATCCATTGTCAAATCCATCAGTTCTTCTAATGTATCCAACATTTGGCAAAGATCTGGTGAGGGATTTTGTTCATCCATTTCTTCTAGTGTAAGGTGAAGTTCCGAACACAACTCAAATACTCTTTCCAATAGGTCTTCATTCATTAGTTTTCTCCTGTT
>Ga0194133_10001522_pt1 | contig 39733 bp, 38 predicted proteins | sample TA2KigOf40mmetaG_FD_155448 | JGI IMG/M metagenome (GOLD analysis project Ga0194133, IMG submission 155448) | Freshwater microbial communities from Lake Tanganyika, Tanzania - TA2015055 Kigoma Offshore 40m | ecosystem: Environmental > Aquatic > Freshwater > Lake | place: Tanzania: Lake...
AAAAATTTTCCTGGGCAGCGCTGAGCCCAGGTTGGCTAGTCTTTATATAAAAAAGAGACTGTTTGTACTTATGTCCCTCTTTCACGCACGAACTGCCGGACTATCTCCGCCAATATTTTGCATATTTTGCACAGACCTCCACACCAACTCAGGGAAGTGGGCTTATTAGGACAGTCTCCCAGTTATTGAATTTTTTCTAGGTCTTATAAGCAATTCACCAGTCGAGTAAAACAACGGATGCTACAACCACCATTTGAAGTAATACAAAATAGCAGTCTTTTTCATATGAAATATTAAATTTTCATTATACTTATTTTTAGAATTTTCTTGATAAATCATCTGTTCGACTCCTCACTCTTCGACGTGAAGCTGCTTACCTTTATGATGCTGTTAGATTATATGCTTCAAGCTTGAAAAAAGTTTTGCTGGATAAAAAAGACACCTTCAATGGAACTTTGATTATAAATAATCTTTTCAATAAATCTTACTTAAGGTAAGAAAGAATTTATATTAATCTTTTTTTAATATCTTGTATTTTTTTCCTTTTATCATAAAGTGCAATGGGCTATGAGGTCTTCATGGATTCCAACGGTGACCCCGAGGGAAATTACTCCATAGTTGGTTTGAGATGCAACAATCAAAAAGATACTTATGACTGCAATGGTAAAAAGGAATTTGAGCCTTTATCTGTCTGGAAACCCCTGTTTTTGGTGGGTTTTGAGTACCTGGGTTCAGAGTGTCTTTTGTTTTTTTTAGTATTTCCATGATTTGACCTCATGTGGTCAGAAGAGAGCATGAGTGTGTCTGGATGAGGGTTTGTGATAATCCGGTGATGACCTTCCCAATCAAGAAAATAATGAATACTCAACTGTTTATTGGTAGAATAGCAGCCTTTTATATTGTAGAGAGAATCAGATCAGGGGCGGGACCAATTAGGTTAATCAACCAGTGGCACTAACTTATTGGAGGATCAAATATACCTAGCGCTGAAGTGCTATCTTGATTTCAAAAAGACGTGGGAATGAGAGATCAAGTGAAAACCTATTTTGAAATGAGTTCAACGGGAATGTGAATGAAGATGAGTCGAGCGCATAATACGATAGTACAACCAATCTGGGATCCAGCATTGCCTTAGTTGAGAATTTTGACAAACCTAACAAACTATCTAAAGTAGAGACTTACCTTTCCTACATATGATCCTTCATTTTATAGCTCACCAGGCTCTTCTTATGGGATACCCATAGAGACCTTTTATTTCTTAGATTTTTCTAAGAAAAGATCCAAAAGGTTATGAAACAGATACAGGGATGGAGTTTCCTAAATGGTTATGGGTCTTAAAAAAATTTGTTCAGCTCAAATTGAGAGTTTTTTTACTTAGCTAGTGACCTGGGACTGCAAATTATTGGCTCATTCAAACAAAGTGATCGCCTCTTACCTGATTTACAATTAGTGGAGCCTATGATTTGGCCATGGCCCCACAACAGACCCCCTGTGGCTGTTCCTCAGTGTGGTTTTCAGGTATAGGGACTTTAACAACTCCCTTTCAAAAAAAAGAGTTTTTGAAAACAATCTGCTTTCAGGGTGAGCTCTGCCTCCAATCTTATGCAGCTGGTGAAATAGTCATGGGAGTTGTGGGTGGAATTGCTGTCGTTTTGTCAGTGGTCATCATCCTGGCATACAGAAATTATAGGTATGAGCAAGAACTGGATTCTTTGCTTTGGAAAGTTGAGTCATCTGAAATAAAGGTAATTCCTACAAATCTATACGCATAGATAGCCCCACAAGGATCTCGGTACTTTATATCATTTTTTACGCAACCTATCTAAGCACGTTTGATTCCCCAGCACAATTGATCACTGAGCTCCTACTTCTCGTGTTGATAAATAGCCTTACGCGTTGAACATCCTTGACTAGTTATTTTTCCCTATTCTTATACCCATAAGATCACATTTAATAATTAGACCCTAGACTTATGTTTTAGAAAGGATAAAATATGAGAAATTGCCCAACTCAAAATCACCTGATGAGAAATCGCTTAACGTACAAAATTGCCTACCTTACTAAATCGCCTACCCACAAAATCGCCTATCTATGATGCTTTCAAACCCAAGTCTAAACCTGAGCCCAAACCTGACCCGAACCCAAGCCCAAGCCCAAGTGCTCCCTCAACTAACCTTAAGGGAATACTTTATTGCTATTTAAACCAAACCTAGCCTGACACCCCCCCACCCCACCACACCCCCCCAAATAAAAATCTTAGGGAATATTATTGCTCTTTAAATCTAACCTAACCTGATGCCCCAACCAACCTCCCATGCCCTTTCTCCTACCAACTAACCTCCCACCCCCAATACCCTTCCTACACTTTGCTTTATTTTACAGTAATTTGATCAAGGTACAATCATATTCATGTAAGAAGATTGTATTATTTCCACCTTCATGTTTTGTTCTCACACAGAAGTTTAAACACACATAATATTCTAACATGTCTAAATAATGAGAAATGATTTTAACAGGAGGAAATTCAAACACCCACGATAGTAGCACGACTTCATAGTGCCAGGACAAGTCAGGTTCCTATTGTCTACATGAATAAATCCAACCATCAACTGGATTTTCCAACTCATTTTCCTACAGATATCTCTGGGATCCAACACTGATGTCGACTTTCGTTTTTCGACCATTTATACCCGCATTGGGGTCTACAAGGGGAGAATTTATGCTATAAAAAAGGCCCCTTGCTCCACAATTGATGTCACAAGGAAGATAAAAAAGGAGCTGAAGGTCATCAACTCATTTCAGTTCCAGTTTCATGTATTAAATATTTTTGTGCCATTTAGATTATGAGGGATTTACGTCATGATAATCTCAACTCATTTATCGGGGCTTGTGTCGACCCTGGAAAGGTGTGCATCTTAAGTAATTATTGTCCAAGGGGTAGCCTCAGGTAAAAACCACCCCATCCCCTCTCCAATTGCATTTATTTATCACACGATTGCAAATTATCCAGAGACATTTTGTCAAATGATACGATGAGCCTGGACAATATGTTCATTGCATCCCTGGTTGCTGACATCCTCAGGGGAATGATTTACCTGCACGAGTCACAAGTGGCTTTTCATGGTGACCTCAAGTCCAGTAATTGTCTAGTTGATAGTAGATGGGTTCTGAAAATATCTGACTTTGGATTACAAGTAAATCTGCCTCTTTGAAACTTATTATCAAGTATTTTTTTTTCAATCAAAATTTTTAAGGTATTTAAAAATCCCTTTCCTCAACTAATAAAGATTTTGAGAAATACTTCGGGTGAGGAGGATTCGCCAATTTTCATGGACCTTTTGTACAGGTTTGGGTCTTTTTTAAAAGCTTTTTGTGCTGATAATGTTAATTTTAGTTCATTCAAGAGCCCCAGAGTTACTTCGATCTACAGCCGGATTCTCTGAATTCACAGAATCAGATGTTCAAAAATGTGATGTTTACAGTTTTGCAATTATTCTGTTTGAAATTCATAGCAGAAATGGACCATTTGGAAAGACAAGTCTAACCCCAAGGGAGGTTTGTGTCAAACTATACCCTTTAAAATTAACTGACCATAAAGCAAAAACGTTTTTGACAGGTTTTACTTCGGGTTGCACGTATGAACCTTGGACACCAGCCAATATATAGACCCCCTTTGGAGCAGGTTAGATGGGAATAGTAATAGATGAATATTAATTACTTTTGCAAAAATCAGTAATACATCTTTTATCCGTCCATCCCAATAGTGGTTGTGAGAAATTTTGCATTTTTACAGTACGCCCGCCTGTCAACCCCTATCTCCTCCCTCAGTTTTAAAGCTAGAGGGCTGAAATTTTGCATGCAGACCCCTCATATTAATCCCAAATAAAGCTATTAACCAGATTTTTGAGTTTTTGTCTAGGAGCTGAGATATGGTTGAAAAATTATCAAAATTTTATTAATGATAACCAGCTTTTGTCCTTTTTTTAATAGCTCCCACAATATTAAAGCTTGAGAACTGATATTTTGCACGAATATAGCTTAAACCAATACCTAAATATTACATTTAATACACTTTACTCTAAAATTTAGCATGAAGCCATCATGGGAGTTTTTGCTCAAAAGATTTTGGCATTTTCCCAGTAGCAAAAAATGCCTGCATGCTAAATTTTCCTTTTTTTCACCATAAAAGTTGCAAAATTCATTTGACTTTGTTCGCAATTGCTTGGAGGAGGCCTGGTCCGAATACCCTTGGCAAAGGCCGGATTTCAAGACTGTCCGGAATCAGGTGGAAACTTTTTTTTCCTTTTGGGAAATGAGGGTGAAATTAATCTTGACTTTTTTTCCTAAAAGCTTCGTCCTCTTCGTAAAGGAATGAGATCAAATATTTTTGACAATATGTTGGCAATGATGGAGAAATATGCCAACAATCTCGAAACAGTTGTGGATGAAAGAACAAAACAACTGATTGAAGAGAAAAGAAAAACTGATGCTTTATTAAATGAAATGCTTCCATCGCCTGTTGCAGATCAACTGAAACAAGTAATTTTACTCTGGGTTTCTAACCTTACAAATGTAATTGATTAAAAAATCCAGGGGTTACGAGTTGATGCTGAATCCTACGACTGTGTTACAATCTACTTCTCTGACATTGTTGGCTTCACCTCCATGTGTGCAGATTCCAACCCTTTGCAGGTGGTAGATTTTTTGAATGACCTCTACACTTGTTTTGACTCGACCATTGGGACCTTTGATGTCTACAAGGTGATCAAATATTATATCTATCAAACAGAGCTTGAGAAATACAAGGTTTTATCTGTAAAAGGGGCCAGGGTTAAGAGCTATGGAAAGGAAATTATTAAGGGGTTAGGCCTTTTTGGATTTGAGAATAGGGTTAGGTTTAAATTTAGGGTTGGAGCTTTGACGGGTTGGAGTTAAAATATGCAGATTCTAAATTTGATAGGTTTTAAGGTCGAGACGATTGGAGATGCTTACATGGTTGTGTCCGGACTACCAACCCGTAATGGAGATCGTCATGCTGCAGAGATAGCTTCGATGGCACTCCAGCTACTGGAAGCTGTCAATCACTTTCAAATCAGGCATAAACCGAATGAAAGGCTTAAACTCAGAATCGGTATTCATAGGTAAAAAAAAGGGGTAAAAATATTTCAGGGTCAAAATTGGTCTCAAAAAATGCCTGATTTCAGTGGTCCAGTTTGTGCTGGGGTAGTGGGGTTGAAGATGCCACGATATTGCCTTTTTGGAGATACAGTGAATACAGCTTCTAGAATGGAAGCAACTGGCCAACCATTACGGTATGAATTGAAAGATGCACGTCTAATTGATTCTGAGGCTCCTTTTTCTCTTTTAAAAGGATCCATTGCAGTTCTGAGTGTCGTCAAAAACTTATAGACCTAGGGGGATACGTCCTAGAAGAGAGGGGATTAATTGACTTGAAAGGTTCATATAATATTAAGATGTTTTAATTCAAAAAAGAGATTATTTTTTAATTATTGAAAGGAAAAGGAGAGCATTTTACTTATTGGCTTTTAAGTGAAAATCCTGAATGTCGTAAAACTCGATTAGGAAGGAACCTGTCTGGAAACTATTACAATAGTCAAAAAAGCCCAATTGGATCTGAAAATCAGTTTGAGCTAATTTTTAGGTATCTTTAGATGAATATGAAAATATTTTTTTTTATCATAAATCACCAAATTTTGATTCGAAATTCAATCAAAGAAATGATCTGCGACGAGATTCTAGCAAATGCTGTCGTAATCTAGGATCAAGGTAAGTATCAAGATTCAATAAAAAAAGGAATTGGAAATGGAAAATAGCTTTTCAATCTAAAAGGATGAACTTGTCAGTTGGAAAAGCATCTATTGGAAGCTCACCGTCGGGTAGGTTTGATAAATATCTTAAACTGTAAATCATGGTTGGGAAAAAACCTGTTTTAAATGATTAGAATTTTCGACTTTATTTGAATCTGGAGAGTCCAGATTTGATTTTTTCGACAAAAAACGTCGTCTTTCAGCAGCAGCTGATCATTACCACGTGCTTCCTCAGCAGGTACTTTTTCATCAGGCTCCTTATTGATACCTCTACCTGGATTCAAATCAAATTTATTTTGTTGAATATCGAAGGGCTACTATTGTCAAAACCTTAGTGTGAATGGATTAAACAAAACAAAAGACGATGAAACAAAAAAGGTTAGAATTTTTTCAACTCGAATTCAAATTCGTCGATCCAACTGCAGTGAAATTTTTTTTATAGGAATTAAAAGACCAAGGCAGCATCTCTTGGAACGTTTCAAGCGACTTTTATACGCCTGTGCCTGACCTTAAGAGAAATTCTTGCCCTTATTCTGAGGAAAATCAGAGTCTTTTGCTCAGAGTTCCTGATAAACTCTCTACAAGATCAATTCAGTTTTTGTGAAAAAAAATTACCTTATTTTGCTGAGAGAGGTTGCGTTGATTAATGTCTGATATTTGCGCTTCTCTTGATGTAAACAAAAACAGATGCGTCAAAATCGAAAATGTTTTCATTTACTTTCCGCAAAAGTTATTATTGAAAAAATTGCTTTATTGTCATTCCTCAAATACATTTCCAATCATCCAAATAATTTTCATTTTGGCAGCAGTAAGTCTTTTATTTACGTCTGATTTCTCTTGTATTTTGTTTGATCGATATGCCTGAAGCTTTAATCGAAATTCGAAAAATTGTAAACAAAATATTTATCGAATATTTCCAGTATCAAGGCTTGAACTGTTTTTCAATTTTAAGTGAAATGTTAAGTGACTAAATGAATAGCTGTTAGGTTGAAAAATCTTTGAGAAAGTGTTTTTAGACATCTAATACCAGTCCTGCAACCTTTAGCTCCTTGACATTCATGTTTTCTCTTTGTTAAAAAGGAGCATCTTTTGAAATTTGACAATAAGAAAAGATGACCTCGCCAAGTCATAGTCGTAATCGATTTGGATTTCAAAGCTCCCCTCTCTTAACACAGACAGGATCTACTGCAGTCATAAGACAAACTCAAAGAATCACACCCTCGCCGACAAAGGTACGTCATTTCGAGTAAAATTTAACAAATCTTTTATGATAACTTGGTAATTTTTGTTTCAAGAATGATTCTCCTCGGAGCGTCAATAACAACCACAACATCAATGGTAACGAGAACTTACGATCTAACGGCAACGACGACAAAGCTAGACACATCACTAGTCCACAATCGAATCCAAATGCAAGAGGAGCTTATTTGTGTTTGAAGCAAGATTTTTCTGAAGATGTTACCTCACAGAAAGAGCTAAAGGAGCTTCTACAAATTTTTGGTGTGGTCAGCTTTCAAATTTTTTCGTTTTCTTTTTCAATTTTGTGTAAAAATTACCTTGAATTAAGGTCATAATCCTACTGACGAACTTTCCTCACAGCTATGGGGAGGACGTGTTCGCATGAGTTTTCACGAGTTTGAAAAAGTCCTTGACAAGCTGGATCCTGTTCCCTCAGAAGATGATTTGATTGAAATCTTCAGGTAATTGATCTTATTCAGTCATGACACAAATTTAAGTTGCTTATCTGGGTCAATTATGATTTCATTAAGGAAACTGGACCCTTCGAATTGTGGCACTATTCCAAAGGCTGTCTTGATTGAAGCACTCTCAGGATTTGATGACTGTTCGTCTTCAGAGAGAATCGTCCAAATTTTGGATGACGGTCTCCTGGAAAATTTTTCCCACACAAGTTCAGACGAATTTGATTATAGGTTAGATTGATCACAAAATATAAAAAATGCAATTTTTCAATCCCAAATTCCGATTTTCACAGATCCTTTTGTGAGCAAGCAAAAATTACAAGTCAAGATCTGATGGACCTGGCAAGAGAATTAGCTAACGCAAATGGACAGAATTACGCTCTTAATTCCAAAACTTACAGGGTAATCTTTTTGCTCGCATTTCTTTCTTACAAATCAAGGTTTCAATTTTTAATTGGTATTAAGGTACGAAAAAAGTCGTCATCGCCTCAGAAAGTTGGGTCTGTTTGGTCAAACCATTGCACAACCTTAAAGGGAGCATTTTTCTTTGAGGCAGATTCAATGATCAGTCATCAGTACACGCTTACCATCTCTCAAACAGGAAAATATCAAATTTCAATTCACGTAAGCAAGGCGCGATAAAAAATTTCGACTGCCGTAAAATTTTAATTTTCTTCAGCCAACGCAAGGTTTTAATGTCGATTGCCAGCTTTTCATATTTCGTGTCAACGATGGTTTAAACGCAAACAGAAACTCAGACTCTAGATTTACCCTTGTCGACAGAACACCTCTTGTTGTTCCAACCAAGAAGAGAAAAGATGACGAATTAATGTTACAAAATTCTTCGTCCTGGTGAGTATTTCATACTTAAATATACAAAGTTGCTTTAGAAGGTAACATGCTCTACACCTTTTCCTTAGGCAAGGCACTCTGGATCAGGGGATTTACATGCTGGTGCCAAGCACGACCGGTTGTAAATTGAAGAAAAGGTCCTCTCAGCCACCCTCAGATGTTGAACTTGTGAGTTAAGATTTGTAGAATAAAATATATAGATTTTATTCTAATTTTTGGTGAATTTAATCGCTACACTAATACTTTGGTGATGCTAGGTTTCTATCCAAGAGAAGCCAGTTGACGGTCTGAGCCGTTTCACACTTTCGGATAAATTCAAGAAAGCCCTGAGAGAAATATTTTACCAGGTAAATATTTTGGAATTCAAGTAGCCAAAATTACTTTTTAGACTTTTGACTAAAAATCATAATTTTGATTCATAGGTTGATCTTGATTCGAACGGCACACTTTCTCGGGAGGAGTTTAACTTATTTAATTGGAGAACATCTGGGGAGGAAGTTCAGGTTCCAAATTTCCATTATTTCGCTCGAATTAATTTTCACAACATTTTACTTAAGTCACTATTATTCGTATAGGACGATGAGTGGAAGGTTGTGGCAGACAATTTTTCTCTTGAAAATGGAGAATTAACTTTGGACGGGTTCCTGAAGCTTCATCAGATGGAGGCAGAGGACAATGGGGGTAATTAATGAAACCTTTGCAATGACGAAAAGGGTAGCTATTTTTTTTAACTAGGAGACTCTGCCGAACTTTGGGTAACCTTAAATGCCATGGGATTCAACCATGCTTTGGAACAGGACGAAATTGCTTTATTTGAGGTAGGGCATATGCTTTGTCTCATTACTGTCGTCAATTTTTTGAATACTTTATTTTCACAGGTCTCTGCTTACAACGAGGCCGGAGTCGAGCCGGTCAACCTGTGCTTGAGTGGGCTAAAATCGGGCGGCCCTCTTCTCGACAAAGCCACCATACGTTGTATAATGGATGGAACACAACATCCAAAAGTAATAGATTCGAGCCGAGACCTCATATTATACAAAGAGGTATGAGCAAAATCAATTTTGATTTCATTTGCTCCAAAAAAACCGCATTCTGAATTTATCAATGGGTGTGACGAAATGTGTGGCCTAAACTGCCGATAAGCTCTGTTTGAGGTTACCTGAGATAAAAATTTAATTTGTTATTTAGGACACACCCAACCTTACGTCTGTTGTTCTTCAAAATAAGTCTTCAACATCAGTCACCTTGTCCATGGACTTCACCAAGAGCTCCAATGTATTGATCAATCATCCCCACCTCAAGTTTTCCACAACCCTGACAGCAAGGTCTACATTATTTGTCGCTCAGCTCATCCCCGAAAACCCAAACTCTGAGTTTAAGCCAGATCTTTCTGTCTCCTTCATTCGATAATTGAGGAGATATTTTTACATCGCGGAAATGAGTTTTCGTCAGGCCACGTTGAATTGAACCGAAACAAAGTATTTTTATTCCAACTTATTGCATTTAGATGACCGTCTTTTTTTGCTAAAAAAACCCTAATTTGATTTATTTAATTGAATAAACGAATTGCAACATCAACTTAACCTTAAAAATCGACCCCTTTTTCAAAATAATAATCGACTTATCTCTAAACAACCAAGTTTGGCGGAATTCAGGCTCAAGGCTTGATTTATATATATTTAGTCCAGTCCAGCATTCAGCTGGCGAGTGGTGACCAACCAACACAAGTGTTAATATTTACAATTTTGTCAATAACTAAAAAGGCTTGTTGAGTAGAACAGAACAAAGTAGTTTGCCACTTGCAGAAGACGTCATTTTTTCAGATAACAGCTGCTTTTGCTTTTTTTTGTCTCAATTGACATTGCTCAAATTACCACAATTTAGTAAGCTGGTGAAAGCCAGGGCCTTTAGAGTCGACCTCCAAAGTTTTATGAAAAGTCAAGGTAAGATAAATTGGTTGAAACTAGATATTTGTGGAAATTTGAAATTAGCAGAACGTTCCTGCTGCTTATTAAAAACAGACGATTGAAATTTAAGAAACTATTGAAGTGTTTTTCAATTCTCTCAAAGTTTGACGTCGAAAATCTTTCAACAAAAGGGGTCTCAGAAAACGATTGGAAGGTATTGAAGTATGATATTTCCCATTATTGACATTTGTTTTGTCCACTAATTGGTTTGTCGCTTAGATACAATGGAAAAATGGAGTATAACCAATAACTCATTGGGGTATCGATAAACTTTTGCCTATACTTGCAGGAAGACTTGCGCCATGAACGGGTTGCTCCTCTTGTTCGTAGCCCCGGCATTTTTCAACGTCTTTTCCTTGGCCGCAAACAGTCTTGAACGTCGGTCCCATCTCATATCAGATCTTAACGATGAGTTGCCCCGGGCCTTTGCGAGGAAGACCGAGAGACCTAATTTGGGACGAGCCCTGGCTCCTGCTGAGGGAAACCGACTGGCCAGGAAAGTTTTGACGTCCACCAATTCAGACATTGGCGTGGGAAAATCTTTCAACATCTGGATCAATGTAACAGACAATAGCCGATCCGTAACAAAGTGCACTTGGAAGTCGCCAGAAGGCGTTCTTTTTCCTGTCCAGACCTACGGTCAAGGTGGGTTGTGTTCTAGTCTGGATCGGATCTATTTTGACTTCGACCTGGATTCATTGCTTCAAAGTAAAACCTAAGAAATAAATTTGGTTCATCCTTTTTTCAGACGGCTCGAGACCGTGCCTTCTTTCTCTTTCCAATCTGACCGCCGGTCAGTTGGGGATCTGGGCCTGTAAGGTAGAGTTCGGCGACATTGACACCTTTCGGATAGCCTACTTCACGGCGACCACAGCGGTTCGCGTGACCGACGTCAGACTTCCCCAACATCTTTTGCCCGAAAACTATGTCGTTTATCTAACACCTTTTTTGATTGTGGACAATTTCACCATTCAGGGTCACGTAGACATCAATATCAAAGTCGCGAAGCCAGAGAGTAAAAATATCACTCTGCACATCCAAGTAAGAGACCTTTTTAAAGGGCCCTTTACCGAACCGGTCATTTTGTCGATACCTTTTTTAGGACATGACCGTCTTTGAAAATACTGTAAGTGTTACGCAAAGTGGATCCGATCGCCAAATAATGATTGAAGGTTTTGGTTACGATGATAAAAGGGACTTCTTCATCGTCTTCCTTAAAGAGCCGTTAAATGAAGGAGGAAATATCTCGATAGCAATAGATTTCTTGGGCAACCTGAATGACCAACTCTCTGGTTTTTATAGAAGTTCTTTCAGTGATCCAGTAAGACCCATTCAAGCTTCAGACCTTTCCACATTGAAACTTTTAAGGTAAAAGTATTTGTCTGGTCAGGTCACAAACACGGTCGAGTACATAGCAACCAGCCAATTTGAAGCGACCGATGCTAGACGTGCGTTGCCTTGCTTCGACGAGCCTGCCATGAAAGCCAAGTAGGGACCAGTCCTTGCATACATTCAGTATTGCGGCTCATTATTTTTTTGAAATTCAGGTTTCAAATTAACCTCGGGAGAACAAGGGACAGAATTTCAATCAGTAACATGCCGATTGAACACGAGGGCGTCCCCATGGCAGACAACAGTGAATATGTATGGGACCAGGTAATGTTTCAAGAAGCTCCGGGATTTAATTTTTCCAATCATATTTTTACTCTGTAATTTAGTACCATGAATCATTGAGAATGTCGACCTATCTTCTGGCATTTGTGGTCTCGAGGTTCACCTACCGCCAAAGTACTCCAAGACCCAACGGAGTTCAATTTAGAATATGGTCAAGGTGAGTTCGTGCCTTCAACCAGGTTTAAGAATGGTAAAGCTATTTTTGTTACCCCTTTGAAATATCGTTCATGCTTTTTTATGTGTTTAAAATAAATAAATAAAAAATTCAGAAACTCTGCTTACAACCAGACTGCTTACGCCACTGATATTGGTCCAAAGGTGTTGGAATTCTACGAACAATATTTCAATATCTCTTTCCCACTGCCAAAGCAGGCAAGAAAGCTAAAATTGTGGTGAATCGAAGCTCTTCAATCTATCCCTTGCACTTTAAATACAGGACATGATCGCCATTCCAGACTTCAGTGCTGGAGCCATGGAAAATTGGGGTCTCATAACGTACCGTGAGGTGGCCTTGCTGTACGAACCGGGAAAATCCACCTTGGGAGACCGAGAGTATGTTGCCACAGTTGTATCCCATGAGCTGGCGCACCAATGGTTCGGAGATCTAGTGACAATGGAGTGGTGGACAGAGTAAAAACATTTTTCTTTTGATTGGAATGATTGTTTATATTTTGTGCTTTTTTATCAAATAGCCTTTGGTTAAATGAGGGCTTTGCAACATACATGGAATATATTGGAACAACATATGTAGAGCCTAGCACTGGAATTTTGGACAGATTTCCACTCGATTCTATGTACAAAACTTTTAAGCAAGGTCCGTTTCAACCATTTTTCTTTTTCTTTTCTGCTTTGTTAATGCATCAGAAAAATTTGTTTGCCACATGTTAAGGATAATACAAGTGTTTTGCCAAATTTTTCAAGAGCGAAAGGATTCATGTTTAAGTAAATGTAATACTAAAATATTTTCTTGTCTGCGCTCACGTAGAACTTAACATACCGATGAATCTTAGTCATTTCGAACCTAGTATTGTGTCAAATTGAAACATGACAAACTTTTTTCCAGATGCTCTTCAAACTTCTCACCCAATTTCTGTTACTGTAAGCCACCCTGATGAGATCAATGAAATTTTCGACGACATTTCGTATGGAAAAGGAGCATCTATAATTCGAATGATGGCAAATTTCTTAGGACTTGACACTTTTATCAAAGGTGTCTCAGACTACCTTAACCTCCACAAGTTCAAAAATGCTAAACAGGTTTTCCAAAGCTCCATTCTTTAGCACAGCTTTCATCCATAATTACAAAATATGGTCATCATCTTAATCTTTTAGGACGATCTTTGGCTTTCATTGACAAAAGCAGCACACGCCCAAAAAACCTTGGAATCATCTAAAACTGTAAAAGAAATAATGGATACCTGGACTTTACAGGTTAATTGAGACAATTCTGAATATTCTTGATAGCTGTAAATTTTATTTTTTTAACACACAAACCCTGTTTGAACAACCGTAAAAAGTGCATTTTTCTGAAAAATCGAAAAAATACTTCAAAAGGAGTTTTCCAAAATTTCTTTTGGTGTCTGTAGATGGGATTTCCAGTCGTGAATGTGACAAGATCATTCAACGACCAAGGATCAGGAGAGGAAGTCACATTTTTACAAGAAAGGTTTTTGTTGAACGAAAATTCTGACAGAGATAATGACAAGTACATTCATTTTTATGGCTTATGAAGAAAATTACAACGTTTAGGATATGCATGATGAACAATATATTTTTTAATTAGGCTTTACAGCTGGTGGATACCTATCTCATACACTACTTTCGATGGAAACTTTAGCGATACAAAAAACTCCCTTTGGATATCTCCCTTTGAGAGAAATGTAACCAAAACTCTGTCCAATATTGACTCCAAAAAAGCAATCATAGTCAACGTTCAGCAAACTGGATTTTACAGGTCTGTGGCTCGATTTTCATATAACTGTTCATTGAATAATTTGGCCTCTGCAAAATTTTAGAGTGAACTATGACAGAAAAAATTGGGAGTTGATAATAAGTGGGCTGCTCAGTAACCATTCCACAGTACACCAAATTAACAGAGGTCAGTTGCTCGATGACTCTTTTAATCTTGCCAGGTGAGCTACTTTACGTTGTCCAAATTGTCTCATTTTTACCAGCTTTTTCCCACTTTCAGGTCCAACAGGCTGGATTATTCTATTTTACTATCTCTGACTAAATACTTGAAATATGAGCGCGATTATATTCCTTTGGCTGCGGCAATTTCTGGATTTTCTCATCTCGACTCAATGTTTTCAAAAACTGGAGATTACGGACTCTTCAGGTATAGTAAATGGTGCAAACAAAAACTAATTTTGTAAATGATCTTGCTTAAAAAATGCATTTATTAGTAGTGCATAGATATTTTATTTTTCAACTACTTTATTTTTCCTGATGAACATTTTTATTATTTTATTGATGTATTTACTGGATTTTATTGAAGGATTTTAAATTTAGAAGACTTGTCAGCTCTTAAAAAGATGTGATTTTTGATGGAGATTGTGTTTAATACGAATACAAATGTTTCAGGAAATACTTGACAGATGAGCTTCTTCCAATTTTTAATTCAGTCGGATTTGAAACGCGAACGTCAGATTCTTTTTCAAACATTCAATTGCGAGAGGCTGTTGTAAGGACCGTCTGTAAGCTTGGCTTTCAGGGTTGTGCTGAAAAGTCTGAGTTTTACTTCAGAAATTTGATGAGAGCTGAAGAAGGTAAGTGAATGTTACATCATCAAAACCTTTCATTACATTGTAAAATAGTAATGATTCATCAAAAATTAGTAATCTCACTAAATTTTAGGTGTAGTGACCAATATCTCTGTCGCATCGAACCTCAAAGAGACAATATTTTGTGTTTCGATTGAAAGAGGTGGCCTGAACGAATGGGACTTTTTGTGGCGTACCTATTTAAAGTCTAACAATGCAAACGAGAAGTCAAACATTCTAAATGCTCTAGCTTGTTCGAAAGAAGTTTGGGTTCTGCAGGTTTAGACGACATATTTAAAACATGGTGAATGCAGATCAGGTCATTGGTTCTAATTTACAATGAAATACTTTCAGCGCTACCTTGACATGACTACTAATCCAAACTCTGGAATCCGAAAGCAAGACGGTACGAACGTTATTTCTTCAATAGCCAGTGGCAGCGTGGGCCGTTACGTCGTTTGGGATTGGATAAGAATGAAATGGTCCATGGTCAGCACCTACTTTGATACAGCAATTAGCTCATCTGTTGGAAAGATGATCGTTTCGTGTGCAAAGGTTTGACTTTCTTGAGTTATTTTCAAATGTTTAATTGTGCTACTTTAAAAAAATGACTTTTTTCCACATAGACTTTCAACACGGAGCTTGAACTGAGTGAGCTTCAACAATTTTATCAGGACCACTTTAATGAACTAGGCACAGCAAAGCGTGATGTGGAGAAAGCCATTCAAAATACCAAGGCAAATATTGAATGGATGGAAAAGTATTTTGAACAAATAAAGGCTTGGCTTCTCAAAGCTTCTAATGCCTCATCACAGTAAAATCGAATTTGTTATCTTTCTAGTTTATGGTACTAACTAGTAATTTTGTATTAACTAAAAAATTAACTTTTAGTTTACTGACCACCTAAGAAAAAATATCTTGTTTTCATTTGTCACAGAAAGAAATATAACCTATTTGAATGCAACACATTATTGTGCTGAAAACACTTTCTATTTTTTTTAAGGAAAAAAGGACTTTTAAGGCATACTGAATCTTTTTTTCCACGAGTCTATTAGGTCCAAGGATACCGAGTTTCCACCGCAAACGATGACAATGATTGGTCCTTCACCTGAGATGTCTGACAAATAAAGCTGAAAGAATTCAGAAAAGAGCGAGTCAAACCAAAATTCACCTTTTCCTTGCTCTCTAGGCCTCAAAACCTGATCACTGTTATAGATGGCAGAAAGTGCAGCAGCGCAGGCTGGCTCGACGAGCATCCTGATTTTTATGTTTCATCTTAGAAGATATGCAACGTTTTCTTCGTTTGGACGGGTTACCTGTGATCGTTGGCAAATTTAATGATGCTCTCAACGACCTCTTTGTCAGTGACAACTCTAGAGAAGGTCTTAAAATTTCCTGTCTAAAATGAAAATTTAATGATTAATTATGTTTTTACAGTTTGACAGCTTGATTTGATCACCTTGACCAATTCAAAAAGTTCAGGCACAACTTCCAAAGCTCCTAAAGCTGTTGCAATGCTACTGATTTCATCCAAAGTTACCAACTTCTTTTCCTTCAGAGCCTCGTTTAAACAGTTTGCCCCTATTGTTTCCATGAGTACAACTGGTGTTGATGTCCACTCTGTTTTTTCTAGGCCTCGAAATACACCTGGAAGACTTTAAAATTGCCATTTGATGGAATTGAATGAAGGACACGTTTACCAAGTGCAAGGCCTCCACCTCCAACTGCAGTTATGAGAGCGGCAGGATGACGGTTCTCGTGGTAAATCATCTGAAGTTGCTCTTTAATTTCACATACAACTGAACTGTGCCCTTCCCAAGTAGAAATTCAAGATTTAATATGAAATGACTTTTTCTCAGATTCTTTCTACTAAAAGTCTTATCTTGTCTCTTGATTGAAAGGATGAACGAAAAAGGCATCTTTTTCTTCTTTCACGTACTTCAGAGCTTCATCATTTGCCTCATTCCAATTTTTTCCAATCCTGTGAACCTCGGAGCCTTGAACCTTAAAGAAATCCATATTAATTTCAATCTCTGAATGGACATCAGACTTTTTTTGGTAAGAGATAAAGGTTTGATTTTTTTTAAATTGAATTAATCCTCAAAATCATTTCAAAAAAACTGCATAGTTTTAATGAGCTTCAAAAGTAAATTTATTTATGATGCCCATCAAAAAAATCGAATCCATTTTATATTAATAATTGACTCAAATTTATTGAAATTAGTATGATTTAAATTATTATTAATTTATTATTAAATGCATTTTTAGAAACTTTCTTTCAGATCTACCAATTGATCCCTCAAAAATCTTTTCATTTCTTTTCTAGGTCGATAATAAACAGAAGTTGGGATGACAGTTAATACTGGAGGCCAAAAAAGTCTAATGAAATATTCAATCAAATAAAATGGAAAGTGTCTATAGAGGTCTGTTTCAAATTTGTTCGAGACGAGAAGAAGGATGAGGGTGATGATCAAGACGACGATCTGGGACACGTTGGTCGTCACGTCCATGTCGTTTTTGACGAGGAGAAGTGCAAAAAATCTTTTGACAATCGATTGACCAGATTTTAAATTTGAACTCTTGTAGATTTTGATCTTCACCCCGATTGTAAAGTAAAGAAACGTCGTCACAAAGATCAAGAGTGGAGTTATACTCTGACGAAACTTGGACAATGGATAAGTTTCTATGGATTTGGTACGAAACAAAGTTAGTATTATTTGTAAAAAAAACCCATGTTCATTTAATGAATTACCTGGCTTCAGTCCAGAACATATGAAAAATAATAGGAATTTTTTTCAGGAAAAAAATTCGATTCGATTTGCCATAAAATGGAGGCAGTTTTTATCCATGCTGTGATAAAAATTGCCCAGAATTTATCCTTAAATGCCATTGGATTTTTCAGCCAGAAAACATAGACATATTTGGCAATAAGAATTGCACTGATAAACATGGACAATTGGTTGACACTGTGCAACCTCATGATGATGGTGAAGTCGCAGTAGGATTGAGAAAAAGGTCCAATTAATGCACGAATATTGTCAGAAAAAGTGACCAAGAAAAGATATTCCATGCTAACCCAACATAAGGATGAAATCAGACGACGAACTAGAGTGCAATTATCATCTGGACCACGGATTCCATGGTATATTATACCGATTAAGTTGCAAGAACCAATTAGTATGCCTTTACAAATTTATATTAAGTTTTAATGTACAAAATTGTAAAAACTTATTTTTTCATTTACCAAGGAAACTTGCAGCAATGGAGAGAATAAGTGAGAGTTTCAACTCATAAGTCGACTCAAAGAAGTCTTTTTGTTGTTCAGAATGATTCATAATGTAAGTTTGAGGCCACAAAATACCTTTAATATATAAATTGCAGTGTAACAGGTTTGCTTCAACTGACTGCTCATCTCCATCGATATTTATGAAATTATTTCTTTGATAATTAATATATACAGGATGAAATGGATTAAGATGAGGAGATTCAATAATAGAAAAGAATAGCCATAAAGCAAAAAAAAATGGGGATCCAACACATCTTTTTCAAATGCAAAAACAAAAATTCACTCTTACCTTTATTTTCTCTATGACTATTTCAGTGGTTGTCTCAGGTACAAAAGTGACACTTGGCATCCCCAGAACCTTTGAAGCATAGGCAACAGCCAGACCTGAAGAAAAGGTCTTTTTAATTCAATTTTCTCTAAAGAATTGAAGAAATTCGACCTGCATTTCCTCCAGAGCTGCTGACAAGCTTCTTAGCTCCAGCCTCTTTTGCCTTTTGACATGTTAAGCCTAGGCCTCGAATTTTAAAAGAACCTGAGGGCTAGAAAGATGAGATGAAATTTAATCGTTAGACTTCAAATAATTACTGCGACAAAATTACTTGCAAATTATCCAACTTTAAATACACTGGGCCTTTTCCAAATATTTTTGTCAGCTTCTCACTATAAATTAATGGTGTTTCGATGTGCAACATTTTGGATGAGATTTTTCCCTAGAATCATCTCAGTCTAAATGAATTTCATTTCCTCTTAATCTCCAGATAACAGATAGGGAACGAGTTTCTAAGTACGATTTGCAACTGAAAAGAATTAATGAATAAATAAAACTTCAAGCAGGGAATTTTTCCTGCATTATCCAAGGGCCTCCTGCTCTTCTCCCCGTTGTTATTGGACACCTGAACTCCAAAGACAGTTCAAAACAGATTCTCTCCAGAGTTTTATGCCCTGATTTTTACATGACTTGGCCTTGCACAGGGCCAATCTGGCATTTAAAGGTTTTTATTACAATACAATCTTTATTCTAATCATTTTGATGTTGACTTATTGTAACCTAAAACCTATTTTTCAGACATAGCCTGAGTGGTCAAGAATGGATGATGAGTCCTGCAGTTTTTCTACTAGATAACTAAAAGACCTTTACCCAACTTCAATACCTCAGGGTATGGTTGTTTTACAGGGTCAGTTGATAAGCCCATCAGTTTTTACATGACTAATAACTTGAAGACTCTGGTTCCTAGGGGTCAGGGTTGGATTGTCAGCTCCACAGGTTTAATTCTGTATAAGAAAGCATAGACCCTGACCATGAACTTGAGGGGTGAGGATCACCAGAAACTCTCTGACCCACAGTTTGTAAGTGCCTGACTAGGCTTTGTCCCCAGTATTTTTGTAACTTTGCTCAAAGCCCTTGCCTGTGACCCATTATTATTCAATCAATAATTTTGATTAGTATGCTACGATTCCTTCACTTTCACCAGACCTGACTGATGAGACCTTTGACCCAAACCCAGGTATATATTCAATAACTGATCCAGGCTGCATCACAAAATTCATGACCTAAACCCGAAGAACAACCCTACAGTATCAATCCCATTTTCTCCTACCTTTCAGGTGGCAAAACCCTTCCCACTCACGCTTTTCTCATCAGGGGTAATGAACTGCTTTCTGAGGAGTTAAAGGGAAGATCTAAAAGTAGAAGAGCTAATTTTTTTATTTTAGAAAACGTTAGGTACTTTGAAACATTATTTATAATATTCATAAATAACTTAGCAAGAATATTCCAAGATTGTTTTTTGAAAGGCAAGTTATAACAAACAGTTTCTAGGACTAGAAAAAAGAAAATTGGGCTGCAGCATTTGCAGCCCCGAAAAGAATGATTCCTGAATGGGCCAAAATCGACAACCTGGTCAATTTCTGTTCATTCTTTAACGACTTCATGTGAACTAAACATGGCAACTCATGTGAAATCACAAAGCCACAGAAAGCTCCAGAAAATCTTATAATGGTACCAATCGATGGATAAAAGCAGGCAACAAGAATGCAAATGGTAAGGACAATGGCATTGACAGCAGTGATGTGATGAAGCTTCTCGTGCTCCCTGCCCATCATCAGAAGAAACGCTTGCTTTCGAAGGATGTACATGATCAGCGGAAACACAGTGATCAGTTGAAAAAGTATGAGTGTCCTACAAACCACCGTCAAGGTATCGTCCAGATGAAAGTTGTTGAGGAAATTCTAATTGGTGTAAAACTTAACGGTTAGGCTAAAACATCAAAAGTTTTAAACTATTCACTCTTACGTCCTCTATGCAAGATTTTGGCAATGGGAATGATATGTAGAAGACGACTCCTATAAACATGTAGGTTAAGATGACGAGCAAAAAGGCTATTGAGGTATCACGTTGCTAAAAATTCAAGAGGAAAAGAGGTTAGCCCCGTTTCAACAAAGAAAGATTTTGATTTCTTTTACGTTGTTTTCCGGGTGTTTGTTGTTGGAAACGATGGTGATGATGGCGTTGTGAATAAACAGACCGAGGGCTAACATGCCACTGAGGCTGAAAAATGTATTTTTAAACAAAGGTACATATTCTGGAGAGACTTCGTCTGAGATGTTGAGATTAAGACCCCATGAATAAGCGTAGTAAGAAACGACTCCAATGAGAAACAGTACTGTACCAGTTCCTGAGGAAAAATCAGTTTATTAGACTCTAATTACTTCTTTAAAAAAACCACGTTTTTCTACCTAGAGAGTTGAACTTTGTGAAGAAAGAAATCGATCTGAGACTTATTAATGGCAACAGGACCAATAAAAAACAGGGCACAGTTTGCTGGTTCCAAAAGACATCAAATTGTGATGTCACAGCTTCTGTCACATTTGAGTTGAAAGATTCGTGCGAGTCTGGGCTGCTCGGGCAATAAACGCCAGAGTGGGAGTCATTCCCTGGGACATGTGAACTTCCGGTAATACTATCTAAAAAAGGGATTAAAAAAACCTCTTAAGCGCTTTTTTTGAACAAATGGTCTTACCATAAATGAATGTCACTGTGTTGTACAGAAAGTTAGACATTAAAACCCAATAAACAACTGCTGCTCCAGTAATGGCGATCAGAGAGAAAAAAGATCCAAGATACTCCCAAAAAGAGCCCATAAGACGGCCACACATTTGAGCAAATTCTGGTATAAATCCATGCCGACCTAGATGGAACACAGAATAATTGTTACATGATTATTTTATGAGATCTTGATCGAAATGCTTACTTTCTTTTTTGTGAGTTTTAAGAACGAGGAGAGCAGTGTATGTGGAAACCAATGACATTCCAATCGCAATAATAGCTCCCATTAATATACCCGATTGACTCAAAGCCCAAGGTACTGACAAGAGGCTTGTGCCCATCATGGTATTCCATATTGAAAGTCTAAAAAATTAAGAAAAAAGTTTTGCATAAAAATTGTTTCATTGAAATTCTCAAAAGAGGAGGAATTTTCATAAATGACTGTGTCAGTAAATTGAAATGAAAAGGGGGGGAAACTCCCATCAAAAAAAGAGGAGTTTATTCAGTTTAACAGAAAAGAAGGCTTGTGCTCAAAATAAGAAAAATTGCGGAAGAAGACTTTTAAAATTGATAATTATTTATCTCTTCTTACATCGTTATCAGGCTAGACTGTTTTTCACCCCTTGTTGGGGTTTTGCCTAGCGGTACTTGAAGCACGAAAAATTCATGAGGAAGCATGTGATCAGGATAGACCTATAGAGAAAATTAGGCATCCGATTAATTTTGTTCTTTAATAAGACAAACTGTTTCAAGGCCTCCACGTTATCTAAGCGAGATATTTTTGAAAGTACAACGAAATTGACTCGGACAAATAGATTTTTCCCTACCAGAAATCCGTCGTCATTATAATCTTGAAATGCATCCTCCACAATATTAGCCTCATAGGCGCCTTGGCTTTCGAGCTCTTCGCGCAAACTTTGGTAAGCCTCGTCCTCTCTCAGTTTGGCAAAGTTTCTGCAGGAGTTATAATATTTAACTCTCAGCCTTTGATTTTCACACATGTTTGGTCCGAGACTCGAGACTCTGTTCATTGTAGAAAATAATGAGTGTTTAAATCTTCGACGAAATATACTTTCAGAAGATTCACCTTCGAATTTCTGCATCAGGGTTTTCTTCAAGTTGTTTAACTAATGTATCATAAGGCATGGGTTTTCGAACACCATGCAAAGGATCGGTTTTGTCAGGTTTGGGATTGGCCTCTGTCCTGCGGTTGGTCCCATGCCCTGATCGGTTTAAAAAGGCATTAAGTTTTGGTAAAAAACAACAACATGAAAAGCGATCAAACATTTTGACTTAAGATAGTTGCACATTTTTTCATGTGCGTTTGCTTACTTTATGATCAAGTTTCTAAAGTCAAAACATAAAATGCTAGCTTTTGACAGAAAAGAAATGCCCCTCTTTGTTATGATTTGTCTTGCCTCCAATTAAATATCTTGTTTTTTGAAGCAATTGAAACTTATTTTCAATGTCAGATTAAAATTTTTACTATTGGAAGACGCTTAAATTCATATCTGATCCTCACCAGGTCGTAACAATCTTCTTGGCCTGTGTGTCCCCACTCGCATAGTAGTTCCATAACTTCGACTCATACTGTAGCCACCTGTAGATTACAAGAGGTTAGAAATATCAAATAGTTACCATAATGGGACTACTGACTTTTGAGCGACAGTGCAAAATGTTAGGCACACAAAAAAGTGCCCAGCAGTGATAGGTGAGGGGGGGTGGTTAGGTTTTGTTTGGTTAGCAATAAAAAAGCCTAGCAGGGTTAGGTGAGTGGGGTGGTTAGGTTAGAAAGTTTAGCAATACATTTTTTGCACTGTCGCTCAAAAGTCAGGAGTAGCCAAATGGGATCTTAGGAAGTTTATTCACCTGGACTAAAGGCCACACCTTCAGCACCACTGAGGCTCCTTTGAAAAAAATTTGACGAAAGTTAACTGATCTTTTTTTAAGCTTCAAAAATTTTACCTTGCTTCGTTAATGGAACCGATGAGGTACCTTCTTTCATCACTACTCGCCATTTTTTCAGGATTGGTGTGGTTTAAGTGTTTTGAAGAACTAATTAACCTTCTTTTACATGGCCATATATGCACAGCCAGGCTAAAACTTTTTTCTGATATATTATAGGAAAATTATCTTACTGATTGTCTTGGCCTCATTCTCTGAGAATTGTTGACTTACAATTCAATTTTCTTTCCTTTTTTTGAGTAGCCTTGAAAATTTGTAGGCCTTCTCACTGTTCTCTTTTGTCATCAAGTTTTCGTTTATTTTTTTGTCAAACTCAGCTGCTTTTTTATTTACTTCGTACACGCGCGCCTTGCTGATACGCAATTATTAATATAATTGCAGCGCGCTTAAGGCGCTTTGTAAAAACTTCATCCTATACAGCCAATCGCACGCGTTAGCTGTCGTGTTGCCCAACTTAAATCTGCAGCTGATTTGCGTTCTCTATTTAAAACCTGTTAAGAATGAAGACAAATTTGCGTTATTAGCGGAAGTTCAATCAGCTGTCAAATGGGTTATAAACATTAATCAAGAAAAGAAATTTCTGCAAGTTCTAGCGATTTCCAGCAACTTTCAGCTTTCCTCTTTTTTCAACTTCACTAAAACTTGGAAACATTGAGAATCCTTCTAAAACCTATGAAAAATACTAATTATCGCAAAAGTACTAAATTTTGTGTTTACGACTAAATCTTACAAAAACCGCTAAATCGTAAGGATACTACTAAATTTTTAAGCGTTCAAACGATATTAAGAAACTCCTTAAAAATTAATTCAATGCAAGTTTTCCAACAGAGAGCATTTATTTAAAAAAATCAATTACTTTTAAACAAATCCAATTTTTGTTATAAAATCTGAAATTTAACACTACCAGCTAAAAAGTTTGAAAACCGGCTAAAAACTGGAAAGCACTACAAATGCCCGCGACTGCATACTAAAAGAAGAGAAAAACTTCTAAAATCTGTAAAAACGTTCTTAAACACTATTGAAGCGCTCATTCTCGAGAAGATCGCTCTAAGAATCGCGAGAATTTCCGCGAATTTACTCACAAGTCACGTGGCCCCGTTTTGAAGTCTGTACAAATCCAGGCCTGATTCCAAATCACCGAGTCCAAAGGAAAATGTTATTTTGGTTTTGTTACAAATAACAGATATATTTGGTCCAGGTTTATTAAAGCACTGCAATATTCATTTAAAAAACTTATTAGGAATCACCTTTTAGGTTCTGTAATATTTTTATCAGCATGGAATTTGGCGAGGGCTTCGAAATAAGCCAATCTTCAATGGGTTCTGTTGTGTTGCCGATAAGTAAGATTTGAACTGTCAGTGCTTTTCTAGTACTTTATTTCAATGTTGAAACATTTTAGAAGGGTTGGTTGACCTTGCAACACAAAGCCGGGTAGAGGCTACACCTGAACTAGACGAAATTTTGGATGATCTTCTCCATGTTATTGATCAAAGCTCTCGACCAAGCTTAACGAGCCTAAAAAACTTTTTGCAGATTTTAAGACACAAGAAGGTTGGCCAGTCTAGAGGCTCAGAGGTAATTTACACATTTCATGATAATAGTTTAGGGTCTAAAGTTGCTTTTTCATAAGAATTGTATGGGCCAAACCTATCCCCCTTTTCTCGAAACTGTTGATCCAGGTAAAGAGAAAAAACCTCGATTGATCTATTCTTTTTTACTCCAAGCGTCTAATAGCATTTTTTTTAAACTTGTCTTAAGCTTCAAGCGCAAAAAGTGATCTCTCTCCTGAAAAAGAATATTTACGAGATGAACATTCAAAAGGCAAAGAATTTGACATTTAGAGATATATCATTACTTCCTAATCATGATTTGCTTTAGCATTAGATGTACATCAAGTAGACCCACTTGAGCTGTCCGGTAACATCTTTAGTCCAATCAAAACTTCATCTGGTACTCCCTTCGAAATGGAGTTCGATGAGTCAAATGAAGAAGAGAGTCGCACTAAAGCCAAATCTCTTGATGATTACACAGATCTTTCATTCACTGGGGGGATGTCTGCAGTCGGTCATGATCATGAATTGCCGTGTTTAGAGTTACAAGATCTTAGCCATGCATTTGAAATAAGCGATTCTATAATCAATGAGGAAAATCAGAATCTCGAAGTTAAGGCAAGCTTAAAAAGGGTGACTTTCAAAACCAAAAGTATAACAGGTAAATGTTTGATGACTTCTATATTTTAACATTTTTTTAAATGTGAAGGGAAAAGCTATTTGTCAATCAAAATTTACATTGTTTAATTTTTATCTAGGAACTGAAGCCGAATCAAGGCCCTCCAAAAGGCAATGCTTGATGACATCTATAGAGGGTACACAATGTGAATTCCAACTTTCTCATTCCTTTTTGCTACAAAGATTTTTCAGATGACAACGACTCTGGACTTCAAAGTATGGTTGGAACGTCCATAAGAAATTCAAAATGTAAGCTTGATGTTATCGACTAAACTTGAGTTTCCTCTCGAAAAACCTTTTTAGTGCCTCCTGCCGTGAGATCATCTTTCGACAAAGATTACACTTTCACTCAGCCATCGCCTGTGGCTCAACCAGTCGAGTCGCCAATTGCCCACATATGTAAACCTGCCACAGAAACGAGATGTACACACCGTCCATCTTCTGACTCCTTGCTTTCAATGCCGTTCAGCAAGAAATTAGTCTGGGAGATGTCCATGCTAAGGGATAAAATCAACACCCTAAACAATGAAGGGGATGAATCTGAGCGAGAAGTTTATGAAGCGCTTTTGAGGGGGAAAGAGGCTCTGTTGAAACTGGAGCAAGCCAGGAGCAGGTTATACATAATACTTTACAGAAATGGCACTTTCCAGAAAATACATTTTATTCCATAACAGAAAACAAAACATCCTATATCCCTGGGACTTGCCATCCTCAAGACCTGTGTTGCAGGAAAACGAAGAGATAGATATGTCTGGAAACCCTACAACCATACCTTTGCTAGAGACTGCGTCATCAGGTCACTTGGGAAGATTGGCCTGCTCGACTCCTCAAGCGAAATTTCTTGAGAACACCGAAATCTCTCCAGATGCATCACCAGTAATTTCTCCCCTGGATTGTTGCCAAAGAGCTTGTTTTCCTAAAAAACAGCCCAGATGCATTGTAACCAGCTTGAGGTCGCCATCATCCCATTCTACACTAGATGGAAGTGACAATACGAGAGTCGATGATGAAAAAGTCCTCCAGGCTGCGCTCAGGGGAGGTGCCCTATCGATAGGAAGGAAAATTATGAATATTTATAGAGCAAAAATTAAAAAATTTCTCCTGAACACTTGAGATTGCCTTTCATAAGGGTGTGTAACACAATTTGGTAATTTTCCAGATACTGCCTACCCGAGGTTGAGGTCTGTCCTTCCATTCACAACACTAATGATTCTATCAAAGCGATGTTAAGTCGAGGTAAAGAATTTCTTTAATTTAGATGTATAGACATCCCACCAGCTTTCTCGTATTCTGTTTACTGAAACTCGTGATGCAACCATGGATTCCGTGGTTCTTTCAACCTTAGGATCTATTCAGTCGCCACCTTCAGGAAGAAAATTTGAAGAAATTTCACAAAGGTAAAATGAAATGATTATTTTTAAACTAGCCCAAAGTTTCAAAGTACTCATTAGTTAAATTTTTAAGGTTTCAGTCAACCCTCGTGAGCCTACCTGAAGTTCCCGAAAACTTATTTAATTTTAATGAAACAAATTGTGACCAAAACGAACTTAGTAACCTATCTCTGCCCGAAGGAGGACGTTAGTAATACCTGATTTTTTTTTTGAATGAAAAATCTATTTTGTTTATTAGGGACCTTCGAAGAAAAAACATCTTCAGAAAGGAAATTTTCAACGAGAATCGTCCACAAAACCCTTGCAACCCTGTTACCCAGGTTGTGCTTGGTTTAAAAAGCTTTATCTTCAGTTACTTTATACCACTGTATCAACTAGACTCCGGATTCGCAAATCAGCCTCTGCTTTCCTGACTGGTGTTGTCGACTATATTACAAGTGAAGTTCTTGACCTTTCTGGCCATGCTTGTCATGCCCTGAAGAAAAAGAGAATTACACCCCGTCAAATAATGTTTGCAATCAGAGGAGATGAGGTTGGAAACCAAGCTGCGTTAGTTTTATTGAATCTTTGCCTTAAACTTTTTATGATTCCATTTTAGGAACTAAACAATCTATGCAAAAACGTAATTATCCCAGGTGCTGGTGTACTGGAGAGCACGCCTTTGTGAAATTATTTGTCTCATTATCAGTTTAATTTTATGTCTTAAACTTCCTGCTTGTTAAGTTGTTGGAAGTAAAACTAATTAAGCTTGAATGCAAAGTTTTTATTCGTAAAATATTATTTAGTAATAAGTTGACAAAGAATGATTGGAACATTTAATCAGGCTCATTTTAGCCAAGGGCCTCTCGTTTAACCTCAGGTTATGCACTTTATGGAAAAACATGTTGGAAACGAGCCCTAAATTTAACTCATGAAAACTCTCGATTATCAGAAAATAATTGATATTGAAATGGATGTTAAGATTTGCAATAAATGTAAACTCTCTTGCCGACTCGTCCAGAGGCGAGAATTGAGTGGAAGTAATTGCCGCACATGTGAAATCCATGCCCAGAAATGAAACGTTCAATAGTTTCCTTCAAATTGTCAAAAATAACTATCTGCGAAGAATTTAGGAGGCTCTTGTTTTCAGTAAGGAACTTGATAGGATCCTAATTGGAAAAAATAATAACAGAAGCTTAGAATAGAAAAATCAAAGAGATTACCAGAAAAAAACTTTCTGCTTCGTCGTAAGCATCATCAGATTTTGTAAGCCTTGGAGGACATTCTAGATAGCGAACATTTATCCTTGCCTAACATGTGATAAAAACGTGCTTATCTTAAAAAAAATGGTGGTTTGCTTAATTACCAAATGTAGGTGACTGTAAAGTGGCCCTGCATGACAGGGTGTGAGAAAGAGTAATGAATCTGATTTTCTGAAAAAATAGCAAATAAGGTTAACACAATTATTATAAAAGAAAAGAAAGTTGATTTACCCCAAGTGAGGCACTGAATAATTTCTCGCTGTGTTGGCAATTACTGTTGTGATTCCAGTTTGATGGAAGATACTTAGATAAATAGCAAGAAGCAGGTTGCTTATTGCATACAAAATGGCAGACAATCGAAGGACTTTGGAATTAGTAGTAAAGTATTGTTTTAAACCATTGACCTCATAGCAGATAAGTAATGGGACGATAGGCATCATAAAACGATGTTCTTTGTGTTCAACAAGTGACAAAATTATCAAAAACAATACGATAGAGAAGACAAAGATTTTGGGAGGTCCTCGTGTTTGTTTTAAAGACTTCCATAGTCCAATGGGTATGAAGGTCAAACCTTAAAAAATTGTCATTTTTTGGCGATTTCGGGGTCAAAAGTAATTTTTTGGCTTTTATACCGAGAGGTCCAAATATTGTCGGGAAAGCGTTGTAGAAATACCAGAGAAGATGGTTGGTTCCGTACTGTGACGATACATTTTCAGCAATGTTGAAGATAAAGAAATTCCAGGGCACTATGGTCAGCTTTCCATAAAAATACGAGTCCACAGCCACAGCAAGCGTGGCTAAGACGAGGCACACCGGGACGGTTTTTAACAAAAAGGTTGATATGAAGTGTTTGGGACCTTTATTGAAAGAATAGAACCATTCATAGACGACAAGTGGCGCCCACAAAATACCGGTGGTCGGGCGAATCATGAAGCTCAGCACCACCCAGCAAATATAAAAGGAAAATCTGAAAATTATTAGATATATTTGGTCATAAAAAATTAATAAAATTTATGAATGATGAGCACCTTTCTCTCTTGACTTTGTATGAGTACAAGGCAAATGAGGTAAATACCAATTCGATCTGAGAAATAAATATGAGTGAATAAGGAACATAATGCAAGCTAAGTCAAAAAATTTACTTGATTAATTATAGTTCTTGAGGACGAGTAAAGAAGAAACCAGTTGAAAGCATACACAAAAATGAAGATTGACAAATCAGTAGAAGTATTTGAAAAAAATCTATGAAAAATAACAACATTTGCGACATCGCTGAACGCTGATATAACAGCCTGTAAGATCCTACAAAACGAAAAAATTGATTATTTAATTATACTATAACAGTTTTGCCGTGGATGTAAATTGCCTGGGACAAGTAGAAACTAAGAAAACGGAGTCTGCACCGACGAATTTCAGGAAACCGAAGACTGGCACAAAAAGTAAAGGGTGTAGATAGCTACGCAATCCTGTTTCCCATTCCCAAGTTTTGAGGCCATATCCTATTGTAAAACATTTGATATCTGAGAGAATCATGGAATAAACAAGGAAAGTTGATACCTGGCCAAACGATGCCGTGAGCAATTTCAACGCTTTGCCAAGTTTCATCTGGAACATACCAACCCACTGACGCAAATGCCATTAAAATCCTGATTATCAGAAAGAGGCTCAGCAAGCCTGACTTTGAATTCCAAATCATTTTTTATTTGTTTGATTTTAACATTAGAGTAAGCACTTTTAAATCTAGTTTTTATGGGATCGACTGCAATGATTCACTTGTCAAAGATCAACTTTTTGTGATCCTCCTGTTAGTCCAACAGGTATCGCTCTCAGTTCAGTTCTCATACACAGGAATTCTCCTGAAACACACATAAGAGCGACACACAAGGTATTGATAACCCACCTAAACATTGAAATGATTCTTCAATTCAATTCGAAAGAATTAAAATTCTGATTGACACTATATACCAGCTAAACGTGTTTCCTAGATATCCATTGTAAATCCAACAACAGATTACATGAAAAAAATGGACCGTGCAGGTAAAGTCGAGACACTGTTTTGTTCTTTGAACAATTTGCCAGAGATAGAGGGAGCTTAAAGTGAAAAATCTAAGGTAACAGAAACAAAAATCAACAAGCATTATTTTTTTACCAGGTAAGAGCATTGAAAACAAAAGCTGCAACAAGGAGTTTTCCGTGATGTGACGTTGTCAGCAGGGCCTGTTTCCAAAATAAAAATAAAAAATTTTAATTCAAATGGTTCTAAGAAGATTCTTATTCCAAACATTATTACCTCGTATTTAAAAAAATGATCCAGAGATCTTGAAGCTCCACCGAAAAGATCAAATAAAAATATCCAAAGGCCAAGGGACACGTAATAGGCACATTGAAGAGTTACAATCTTAGCCCAAAAATAGGCATGATCAGAAGAGTGAATCATTGACAACCAAATAAAGTAGTAAACCCTCACCTGACTCACTATCATATAGGGGTCCCATACAGTGTAACGAAAAGACCCTGCCATGATGATTGAAGGCAAAATTTATCCCAGAAGTGGATCACATCACTCCACATCAGTTAAATTGTCTTTTGAAGGAGTGCAAAGATGAATTTTTGATGCTAAAAATATTGTTCAACCATTCAATGCGTATTGCAATTACAACTTACAACGTTCACGTTGCTGATTTATTGTTGTTTATTTGTATACTGGTGCGCACCATGCACCAAATGTAAACATTCAACCTTACAAAAAGTTGTCTTTTGCCATGAGCGGCCTTGGACAAATTAGGAATTGCTTCCCAAATAAGAAAAGGATCTTTTTTCTTAATTTCCTTATTGAAATTTATGTGCCAAAGGTGGATAAAGAAATAGAAAGGTGGAAAATTCAAGACTTCAGATATTGTAATTAAGTTGGACTCCGCTCCTTCTTGGGATCCAAAGGTGACTGGTTGGAATTAAGAGTATTGTAAGGTCTCAAAAACAGCCTAAATATCACATCTTGAAAACAGTGAAGGTTTCCATGGTATTTTCCTTACAAAATTTAGTTGATGTTTCTCTTTCACTTAAAAATATGGGTTTGATTTATTATCCTAGAAGGTGAGAATTATCACATTTATTTAACTGTCAGTATAAGTACACATAAGTTGATATAAAATAAGTAGAGTCTACCATCACTCGCAATGGTGCTTAATTTATCTTTGTTCACATTACATCTTTGTACTAGAGGCATTTTCATAACTATCTGTCTATATCTAATAATCTTCGTTTGTCCGTCTGTAACGCTTTAACAACGAAAAAAATTGAAAAACGAAAATTTAAGTAAAAAATAAACTGGCCAATGGTCAGCAAGGTATCGATAATAAATTTGCAAATGCTACATTGACATCATGAAAATTGTGGCAATTGCTATAACGGAAAACAAGGGAAAGGCGAACACCCCGAAGAGGCCGCAACAGAGGCTGATGTTCAAACGAGATCTGAGATAACAACTATTGGCGTCCCTGCGAGAAAGGTTTTCTTGTTATTCAATTCGTTAAGCTTTGCATCTTAAATGAAAATAAAGGTAACCTGGAAATCGAGTCCACAAGAGTCAGTCGTGTGTGGTTTAGTTTCTCAATATACTTGTCATCATCGTCTAACAAATCTAATCGTTTCTTGTGAGTAATAAAACAATCCAGCTCCATCATCGTGCACCTTATGATTGCAAAGGGCAGACAGAGAAGAGCAAGAAAAATCTGTTGAAAAATGACACTTAAGTCGTCTTACACAAATTCCCGATCATTTTTTTAATTAAAACTTCATCATGAATGTTTTTCGATAGCTTGCGAAAGTAAGGATATCTGCTGGTCGGCAACTGTGTCCAAAATCAGACAAACTTAGATATAACAGGATGCCCTCCATCCGCAAAGCTAAATTCTTAACTCACAGGTATTCCTAAAGATATGTAGAAGTCCCAGTCGTCAGTATCCACTGATGCATTCATGGCAGGCATGGAACCGAGATCCAAATTTGTCTTTGGCATCTTAAGACCCAAACTAAGCCCAAAGGCATTGATGCTTAGTTTGCTTTCTGCCACCTTTTGGATCATTAAAAAGGTTTAAATTTACTCAACTGTGAATGGTAAAAAATTATTATCAAATAAAATATATAAAAAATTGCCTGTGCAATCACGGGTGGATTCGAAACTTTAATCCCATGAATGGTGTTTGGGACGTAGTTGAGAATAGTATATCCCAAGACAAGACCGATAATAATTGAGTGAGAAAAGAAGTTTAGAATCAAGAAGGATCCCCCTAAAATTTTCACCAATATTAAGAAATAATCCATAGGAGTGCTTCTATATCTCATTTAAAAGCGAAATATTAATGTACCTTTGATGCGAGGATGATGTAGCTTGAAGTCATTTGAGTAACCGACCGGAACAATAATTGATGCAACAGACATGGCAATAATTTTGGGAATGACATACCAAGATGACTGACTTAATTTTACATCTTTCTGGCGATCTTTACTATTTGGTACACTTTTTGAGTCATCAGGGCGATTCTCTGCGTACTTGTCCTCTCTCTTGAAAAATATATTAATTTGAATATCCAAAAATGTGGATTTGATGGCAAAAAAAGTACTAATAAGGCTCTTTAGAATCTAATTCTTTATTGCTCACATGCGTAAGCTCCTCTTCTGATGGTAATGTATTCTGGGAACTAGCTGTAGTACTGTAGATGCTTGCTTCTGCTTCCACAGGTTGCTTTCCAGTTGAACGTTTGTTCAACATAAACAAACAGATACCGTTTGAGAAAAAAAGGCTGAAAATTAGAAAAAGTTATAAGTTTTTGAAAAAGTATAGATGATTGCCTTTTAAATCTTACACAACAAACATTGATGCTGAATACTGAACCTCAAGAAATGCAATGACTATGGACAAGGCCAACAGTCTCGTGAACACAGTTAAGATAATAAACGGCAATGAAACAATTGTAAACATGACAGTGTAGGTAAGCCTTTCGTTGAATAAGCAAGTTGCTCTTATTAGGTTCGTGAGAGAGATCATGTACGCCAGGGCGTGGAACTCAACTATGAAAAATAGCTATGTGAAGAGTCGAAGTGTTATTTGACTTGTACATTCAGGTTACCTTTTTCAGTATGAATTCCAAGAACCCCGAAGTCCAAAACTCTGTCACCCTCTGCTTCAGACTTAAGAGTGGAAATCTAGCAGAGAAAAACATGAAAAATGCTCTTATCTATTTGAATTGGCTGGTTGCCTTACCAACGTGGACATGTTGATGAGCAGGATAGGCACAGAGGTTAAAGTGGCCTGGACCATCCTAAAAGTATTGGCTAGTCTTTTTGACTTGTTTGCCGTCTTTTTAGATTCCATTGCAGCTTGATAAAGGTGCCAAAGAAAGCTTCGGAAAGAAGTAAATAAAGATGTAAAATTTAAAATTTCTAAAGGTAAGTCATGGCTTATATTTTGATAAAAAGTTGTAAAGTGAACCAATAATGGTAATTAATTCGGTCCAGAACTATGAGTCCCGTTAAGAAAAGGTGTAAATATTTATAAGAAGTAGTCTTACAGAAATAATGGCGAGTTCAGGCTTGCGAAAAGGAGCACTGCAACGAAGACCTTGTTCATTTTGTTATAGTGCACCCTACGCGTTTTACTCGACTTGATGCAGATCCACAGCAGAGGGTTGATGAACGACGGGATTGAAAGGATAACAAGAATAGACCGATACTCAAAGATGAGATCCTGAGTATAGAGAGAGCTGTGGAAAGTCGAGTTGCAGAAAATTGAAATTGTGTACTTTAAAGGAAATTATTTTACCTAGCGAGCCAAATTGCAATAACAGCTTCGGCAAGAAGCAGAACAACATCAAAACTTGATTAAAAAATTCAGTTAAATGAAAAAAAATAATTTGAATTTGCATCTTACATTAAACAAGTTGACCATTCTGACAATCCTCTGAATCTTAAATAAAAATAAAAACAGCCGATGAAATTATTTTGTCAAATTAACAACAGTAAAAAGTGGGACGAACAGACTTTTTGTAACTTATCATAGAAAAAAGGCTCCTTAAATTTGACTATTCCAAAAAAATCTAAATCGTGAAACAAAGGATTTGAAGCAAGACTCTTCGTGCTAGCTGACAAAATCATTTGTTCGATCACACTCTTTCAAATCAAGTCGAGAAAAAAATGAATGATATATTTTTTGCTGCGATTTGTCATCACGAAAGAGATTGAATTTCAGTATTTCATGAATGAAAAAACCTGTTCTGACTCTCGGAGATGGAATTTATTTTTCAAGACTTTGAATTTAAGTTTCTCCGACGTCTGTTTTCGTAACCGCGACCTCAAAGTTTAACCAAAGGACCGTCAATGCAAAATCCAAAAAGCACCACTTACGTTGGAGAATCAACTATCTCGTCTCTACGTCCGTTTTCGAAGTCCTCTTTTTTTGAATGTACTTAAAGTTAAAAAAAGAATTACTCGATCTTCGACACTTTCTAATGTCCTTAAAGATAGTTTGGTACCTGGTCGGTAGAGTGGGTTTATCCTCCGTATCTTGTCGGGAGGATCCATTCTTGAAACTGTAGAAAAAACGAATGAGTATAAAAAACATATTTCTTGCTTTTTTTTCTGTTCTCCCACTTTTTGAGAGGCAAAAATCACAGATTCAAAGGGCAATGAAGTTGCCGCAAGGAAAAAGTGGCTTTCAAACAGCTGCTTTGTATTTGGAAAATTCAGGGTCAAGACAAAAGTAGGTCGACACTCGTCCGATGAGATGGGCAGAGTACATCTTGGGGACGAACGAAGCACTTTGTCTTTTGAGGAGAGGGCGTTCTTTCAAGTTCAACCTGTGACACGCGCAGTTATCCTTTGTTTGAATTGGCTTATGAATTACAACCATCCGTTCGCATCGCTGATTTACTTTTTTAGTGTTGCTAGAGGCTAAAAAATTGGATTTTTTTTCAAATTTATAAAAAAAAATTCACTGTAGGTTTGACATTTAAAACTTACAATGAGTTTAGTATAGATCTAAACTTCAAAAATATCCCATTATTTATATTTGCCAATGTACAAAGATAAATATTTACCCTAAGGAAAATCTTTCCCTTGCTTCATTTAGAGGCTAAAAATGGCTCTACCCCTGGGGAGAAAAAAATGAAGGAGTTTACTGAATATAAAAGGGGGCGTTTTCTTTCCCTACATCAAAACTAATTAACTGACTCATCAAACTTCATTTTAACGGCGGACTTAAGTGCGACCGACTCTTCTATCCTGATTCCTGACCCATGAGAAAATTGAAAAGCAACAAATACTGCTCTTGCAAGTTGCAAAGCGAAACTGTGTCAAGAAACTCGGGACCTTGAATGGCAAAGAAGTAAAAGAAAAAAAGTAAAAAAAAATTAAGACATCTTAGTTTTCCCCAAAAAGTAGAAATAAGATGAATAAGTTTCCAAGAGGGTTCAACGTGGCAGGGGGTCAGAAAATGGATAAAAAATAATACCTTCTTCCTTAATGAAACCAAATTGAAGCAAGATGCATTAGATTCTGTCACAACATTCTAAATCTACCTTTCAGCGAAAATGATGCAGTGGAGCTTCTGAAGATGTTGTCAATGCTTGAATGTCAGTCTCGACAGAATTAGAATATGCTAATAAGTTGTCGTCTTGTAGAATATGCAAGCGGTCAGCGTCGGCTGTCGGCCGATCGCGCGGATCGGAACCGAGCGGAACGCTGAACAGCGCCGTCAACAATCTCTGGGTGTGTGCGCGGAAAAAATTTAACCATCTCAAGTTCAGCACTTCTTACCCAGGGAGAAAAAATGTTGCGCAAAGTGTGATTAATGTTTGATGGAAGCTCATTTTCGCCATCCTTTTATTTCAAACGCAACAATTTTTTCTCGCAAAACCTCTCTATCAACAGCTTAGGGGTAAATTCCAGAGTAGAGTCACAAAAGACTTGAAACTGCTGGATGCATTATAATTTGGTAAGCTGGAGATTTTTAGCCTCTAGATTACTCAAAGTCACTGCTGGTTTTTGTTACCCTGATGAAGGGTGTCATTTCCTGGCTTTGATGGCCTTTCAGGTAGGTGCCTTCTTTGACCACTTTCTATCAAATCAGTTAAAGATTCATTCAAATTTGAATTAAACAGGAATCTGTGGACTGACCGGATGATGAAATAGTGTGGCCCGATTTGAGCAAGCGACATGTGGTGGTCTGAAGAATCGAGGTGACCTTCCCGATCAAGAAAAGAATCCATACTGAACTGTTGAATGATGAAAGGGAAGAACTTCACTTAAACAAAGGCGCAAGTAAAAATAAGGGCTCAAGAGAAGAGGGTAAAATTGTTGGCGCCAAAGGACAACAAGTGGTGGGATGGTGGGAATGAGAAACAATAACAGCAGCCTGTTTTGAAATGACTTTAACAGGAATGCAACGAGAATTGGACATTAACATTAAAATATAGTAAAGTGAAAGAAAAGTATGATATTTTAGATGCATACAGCCAACATGAAAACTTATGTCGTACCTCGGGTTCCATCATTCACCCTTTCCATAAATTATTTTTTGCCACTAAAAATTGTTCTGTCAAATATTTTATTGACAAGTTAATGAGATCATTTTACACAGAAAAGCATACTTAAAGTAAGAGATCATTCAAATTTTGAGTCTCACATTGTTTGGTTAGTGTCTTTTGCCATCCTTTGGATTCCCTTTTCATCGTAGGCTTTGTCCAGTTTGGCAGTAGAAAAGTCAAATCCAGGATTCTATATGAAAAACAAATTTGAACGAGGAAAATCTTTGATGCTAATCAAGACTTACTTCGATTTGAAATCTTTCCAAATCCAGCTTTTGCCTCATTTTATGTAGGGTTACAGGATCTAAAATCAAATTAGAAGTATGATCTCAATTTCTAAGATTAGACGAAAGTGGACAACCTGGTGTGAATTGATTCTCAAGAAAAGACAACCAACAGGTATCTTGTGTGTTTCGGTCAGCTTTGACCAGTTGAATTCTGAAATCCACAAAAAAAGTTCTCGATGCAGTCACTCTAGCTGGGCAATAATTCTATAAAACCTCAACAATTTTTGGTCCTCTATGGTCCAAGTGCTTTCGTCTTTCACTATTTTTGAAAAGAGTTTCCCCTGCAAAAAGTCAAAGGTCAGAAGAGGTTATGAAAATGAAACAGGTCAATGAAAGTTACCTTGAAGATCGTTTCTCCTCTAACTTCGCACTCAACCTCTGATGGTGTTATTGAAATTTTGGCATCTTTACCTCGAGTTCCGGGTTCAGTTTGGACCTCTGCAACAACTTCGCTCACTGTTTGGTACCAGCAGCCCCTTAAATATATAATTTTCTGCTAATGTTGAATAATCAAATCATGTTGCAAAAATAGTTACCATTCTGTTTTGCAACTCACAATGCCTGCCTTCTCATCAAAAAAAGAGTTTGACATCATAGCTAAAAAATTTGAAAGGACCTGTAAGAGAGATACAGTTACTTTTGAGCTGGGGTAACATTTCAAGACTATTTTATATCCGTATAATTTATTGTCAATCTGGCAACATTTTTGAAAAATATACTTTTTTTGATGACAAAAACTATGGCAAATACTTTTATCAATATTGTCTTGGAGTCAAGTTAAAATTAACCTTAGAAATTAAGTAAGTTTCAGAATAAAAAAGTATTTTGGGAAAAGTGTGCATGATTTCTTGAAAGCTTTTGAACAGAAGTATGATTAATGATTTCATCTTTAGATTTTTTTGTTGCATCTTATGAGGAAAACCCTTTGAAGAATGATGAAACTATTGCGCTGGCATGACCGATTCCAGATTGTTGGTTGAAACTTGTGATTGATGCATGATTAATTATCGGGTAACCTTCACCTTGATTCGGGTAGAACCCTAGAATAAAACGCTCAAATTCTGTTGTCTGAAGTGAAGAAAATTCCAAGGAAAAAATTACCCGAGCTTAAAGATGAAACAGCTTCCCAGTCTCTTAGCTCATCGTTTTCACTTTCATCTTCGGAATCTGGGTTTTCCAAATCCTCGGCAATTCGATTAAGATCTTGGGCTAGCTCTTCACTCATTTGAAACAAAAGTTCTGCATGAACCATGGACTTGTAGGATTGCCCAAGGTGGCTTATATCTCCTAAAAATTAAATTTCTTTTATATGTATTAGAACTTTTCCTTTGTAATTCTTATGGTATCTTTTGAAAATTTGAAAGGATCCTCATGTTGCTTCATTAAATCTCTTCAAAAATAATTAATTTTAAACCTTTTTTGACATGCTCTGATAAATAATACATATTGGCAACAAACTGACGTGACTTCAAGAGATCTGGATCAACGCCTTGAGTCAAACATAAGTAGAGTACGTTTAGATTCAATCTGTTCACGAGTTTGAAAAATTTGTACTCTGAAAAGAGATTACTTTCAGAAGAGTCGTTTTAGAAAAGTTCGATCGATGTTTCTTGATTAAGACCTGATTTTGTAGAAGTTATGCCAAACTCTGTGAGGCTGACTTTCTTGGGGAGAGGGGTGTCGAAACAAGATGAGAGTAAATTTACTAGTTGAGTGCAGAAAGTAAGAGCTGCTAGTGTTGCCTGATTCTCTGACCTGAATAAGGGATGGTTCTTAAAATTATGGTTGAAATACTTCAGTAATTACAAACAAATGTTCATCTTTTATGTTCATTGGTGGGCCGATATTTCGATTTACCTTTCCTTTTCTGATACCCCCTCTGAAATGACAGGAAAATTTGGACTTTCATTCAAGGCAGCTACCACAGCTGAAACAATTTTGTGATAATGTATATTTTTAGACGAAGCCCAGTTTGCCGTGATCCACCTGTTTCAGAGTAAAAAGTTTGATGATAATACTGTATTTTATGTCTAACAGTATCCTATTCAAAGTTCACTAACCGTCCATGTACGTAAGAAGTTCCCATAGCTTCGACGATTTCTCCAACAATTTCATTCAAGTCTGAAAAGTCAAGATATTTTTGCAAGTTTCTGACTGGAAAGAAATCGTTATTAATTATTATACCGTGATTTAGAGAGCTGGTCAAGTTCATCTGGTCAGGTCTACCGTCAATAGATATTGTTTGATCATTTGTGACTGTTTCCCCACTATCCCACACGGACTGCGAAAAACCTTAAATGAGGAAATCAGATGTTTCTAAAATATGTCAGAGTCAAGAAATATCCTTCATCAATTCAACAAACCTTCGTTGTCATTTGATTCCATTGCATCCTGCAAAAAGTGTCTCAAGTCGGGAGGATTGTTTGCATCGGGGATTGGATAATCCTGTAAAGTTTTTACCAGAAACTATTTAATTTTGTCACAGAAGAATTGGAAAACTAACCAATTGAGATGCCTCCATAGCTTCCACATGGTCAGGCTCGATAGAGAAAATATGCTTGAATAAGTCTTCGGCGTGACTTCGACGTAAACAGGCAAGCTCCTTCAGCTTTAAGCCTAGATTAGCTTACTTTAGCTTTGTCTCAAGCAAATTAAGAAATATAGACTGTTACCTGTCTCCAGTCTTTTATTTTCAATATTTCTCCACGAGTCGGTTGAAATATCACGTATTTTCTCAACTTTGTTGACAAACTGTGGTATTCTGTTGAGTCGCTTCACATTAACTGAGAAAAAATTTCATGAGTTTTTGACCAAAAATCTTTTTGAATGAGATATCAGTATAAACATTACCTGAGGAGAGCTTTGAAGTGGTTTCTCGAGTCTGCGTGAGTTTATTGTTTGCATTGTCAACTATTGATTTTAAG
>Ga0194133_10001526_pt1 | contig 39675 bp, 27 predicted proteins | sample TA2KigOf40mmetaG_FD_155448 | JGI IMG/M metagenome (GOLD analysis project Ga0194133, IMG submission 155448) | Freshwater microbial communities from Lake Tanganyika, Tanzania - TA2015055 Kigoma Offshore 40m | ecosystem: Environmental > Aquatic > Freshwater > Lake | place: Tanzania: Lake...
ACTACTGGGCCAAACTTCACCAAATTTTGAAAAGAACCAATCCACTTGGTCAAGGAATTCTTTATGTCTGTTTATGCCCCTCATGACCTTGGGCCAATTTTTTTAACTGGGATCCATATGGGCAATGAATTAACAATGACATTGTTAATTGATAACATTCTTGAATAATAATTTTCTGACATTTTTTATGACAACCTAGTTTTTCTGACTACTTTACTGAATTTTTGTCAACCCATTATGCTGCATCTCCTTTTTTACACTTTAATTTGACATTTCATTGTTACAAGGTAAAACTTGTGAACAATGCTGAAGTTGAGTCATATTCACAAGACTAGGACTAGACTAATATCTTTTTGATATAAAAAAGGTATTTTGAAAAACAGCAAGATGAACACAAAAATTCAAAATGAATTTTATTATCTCAAGAGAAGCCATACAAATACAATAAAGTGAATGTTTTTTAAACAAAACAATTGATTGGCATATTAAACATATTTTGTAAAAAGTTTCAATCTGTCCAGAGCAACAGTTTGATGTGGTTTGTGAAAACTGTTTGCATTGTTAGTTATGAATACCAGAACAGAACTATAACAAGTGTTTTGTTGAATCCTTACTCAAACCTTTTCTTTTTCAAGGACTTTGAATGAAACAGAAAACTTACAGTATTTCAATATCACTATCAAAAGCAACATTTTGGTAAGTTATCATTTGAAATTTAAATTACACTTTTGACTTGCAAAATTTAAAATGGGTTTGATTTGTGAAATTTTCAAGCCCATAAAACATTGTCTTTGAATTTTGATTTCCATTTATTGTAACTCTTAATTCAAGTTCTTTACTATAACTCACTTTATCGATATTTTAACAACAATGTCTGGTTTCTTCACATTCCCATTAAACTCATTTCAAGACAGGTTCTCTCAAGAAAGCACTTCAGCGCAAGATATACTTGATTCTCCAATCAGTTAGTGCCACTGGTTGATCAACCTCATTGGTCCCAACTCTGAACCAAGGTCTTCCTGTACCCATAAAGTGCTGGTGTTCTATCAATAAACTGTTCAGTATTGATTCTTTTCTTGATTGGGAAGGTCATCACTGGGTTTTCACACGCTCTCTCATCACATTACACATGCACTTCTACGGGCCACTGCACCATACTTGTTCATTGCATAAGTTACAAATATTAACCCTAAATGAAAAAGTTTTTTTCACAATAACTTTTTCTCCCACTTTTATTTCTAACAGTATTTAGAGCCTCCATAACCAAAAGATGTATCCCTCAAGATGGCTACCAATATAACGTTACCTTCAGGACCCTCCTTTGGTGCCTCTGTAAAATGGCTACATTCAATGCTCTGTACCCTTTGTATGAACAGGTTAATCAATCACTAGCTCAGTAATTGTTCTTATCTTGATTGGGACAGATATCAACTTGGACACCTTGTTTGCTCATCCACCAGTCCCAGATTTATGCTATCCTGATCTTTTCATAACATCTCCTCACTTGTGGCATCTCTCTAAGGGTCTTTTAAATCCAGGCACCTATACCAGCATCTGACGCTAGGTTTCCTTAAAAAAATCCCAAAAAATGATTGCCAGCCAAGATCCAAGATGCCTTAATTGATTTGCTTTGCATGTCAATAAAAGACAAAAATCAGTGAATAAAACTTTTAATTATAGGATGAAAGATTAACTTCCAGTATGCAATCAAAACAGCTTCAAGCATGGCAAACTCAATTCCTAATTTTGATAATTTTCTCAGTTACTTGTTTATCTGAACAACAAGTTGATGCTCAAACTGGAGGTTTAAAATACATTTTAAAGATAAGAATGATCTAAGCATTTATAAATCACAATATGTTTCCCAGCATCTCCTTTGTCAGTTGCATTAATTGTTGGAGGATATCAAAGAAAAGTTGAAATCTATTCTCCAGATGGATCCTGCCAACACAAGGTAATTTACAGAATAAAATTTTCAACTATAAAGTAAAGTCTATTGTAATTTTCAGCTCTCTTCTGTGCCAATAAATGGTGATTATTTTACCTCCCCAGTTGTTGCATTGATAAATGGTAGCTATCTATATGTTATGGAGCAATATTGTTTGATTATTTATCAAGTAATTTTTGTTAGAGACCATAATTGCTTGTGGTGGAGAGCATGACAATAAAATGTGTTGGACCTACCAACCTGAAACAGATCAATGGAGATACAAGACTAATTCTTCTTATTCTCATTCTGGAATGCCTGGTTGGTTCAACCAATATTATCTGTTTTTCAAATTTTAACTAAATGAAATGTTCTCTTAGGAAGTCCCTATAAATCAAAGCTGTTCATATTGGATGACTTTAACCCTGAAGTTCTTGACTTGAAAAGTGAGGTTCTTTTAACTTTTATGTAACTGACAGTGACAGCAACATTAATCTTTTGATAGTTTTTGTTGATTTCATATACATCATATGTGTGAGTTCTTCAAATTTATATTTGCATTAAGACATGCTGTTTTCCCGTGAACCATAATGAAAATTCTAAACTCCCCCCTTTGCTTTGCTTGGGAGGGATAATAATAATAATAATCTTGTGCAGTATAGACTCGGGCAAAATTGATGTGCCACCAACACCTTTATAAGAGTCCCGCCATAGAAGTTTATGGTCACTACAGATTACTATTACCCAGACTCAGAGTGCCTTGTTGATTTTTTTTTAATCCAGGGTTGAAAAATTGCTGGCATGGGTGGCCGAGGATTGAATCCACAACCTTAGATCTTTGTTTTCAGTCAGGTGCCTACAACCTCTCAGCCACAGCAACCCCTGACAATAAAATTAGCCTTCAGTGGCATTTAAAGAACAATGTTATTGAAAGTGCTTTGCCTAAGGTCACGTTCATTCTAATGCCAAATGATAATAAACAGTTAAAGACAAGCAGATAGAAAATAGTTTTTGGTTAGTGCATCTTGAAAACTGGTTTGAGATGCATTGGCCTAAATGGTCAGAGGATCTGGCTGGGAATCTGAGTGTTGTGGGTTTAAAGTCTTGTCACCTCAGACTCCGGACGCCTTAATGTGGGGTTGCCTTGGCACATTACTATGGCAACTGGCTGGGAATTGGAGGGTCGTGGGTTTGAATCCTGGCCTTCCAGACAAGGGTTGACCCTGGGTTGCCACAAAATACAAAAAATATTTCCAATCAGGAAAAAATGCGTCTTCATTACATTGGTTCGCTAGACGCTACAGACAAAAAATGCTCTCAAAAAACTGCATCAAAGTAGAATAAAAATAATATTTATCTTCTTACTTAATGTTGAAAACGTGAATTTCAATTAAAATCCAATCACTAAAGCTTTAAGTCTCAATCTAAACAGGAAATCTTTGGTCCTCTTGGCCCCCACCTCCTGCTCGTACACGTTGGGGTTCTTGTATGGTGCAATGGAGAGATTCATTTTATGTTTTTGGAGGAAGAGATCATCCAAAACTTGTCCAAAAATTTGATCATAACTCTCAAAGGTTTGTTTCTCAAATATTAATATCTTACAAAAAAAGTTAAATTTTCAAAAAAAATATTTAGATGGTCCCTTATAAATAATTCATTTTCACCTATCATGATGCTCTACTCCAGCTGTATTGTTTTGCCATCAGATGAAATTCTCATTGTTGGATCAAGTTTTCTAAACTACACACGTTTTTCTGCCATCTACAATCCAATAAGTAATAATTGGAAATCAGTTGGAGATGGGAAGTTTGACCGTCAGGGTGCAAGTGTTGTCCGGCTGGGCTATAGGATCTATGTTCTTGGAGGTGGTGACAATCCACCAACTGAAGATGTTGAAGAGCTTCAAGCCTGCTTTAACTTTTGGTCTCCTGTCAAACATCGGATGTTTAACCATAGAAGAAACTTTGGAACAATAACAGTTCCAGCCAAGATGTTTCAACACCTGGGGTGTGAAGGAATCCGGGGAGGTAGACCAAGATGGTTTAAATTGATGCAGAACTTCTTTGGCGATGAAAATATGAAAAAGTTTCCGGATTCTAGACTTAAAAGTTTATTCAAAGCTATTTCAGGGAATTAAAAATTGACCACTACTGCAGAAAATGGAATCTACATATATTTATAGTAGATGAGCTTTGATGAAATTCGATCATTAATATATTTAAAAATTTGTTGACTCAAAAGATGTTTATTTGAGATTGTGCATAAATCCTCATTAGAAAATATGAACAGAATATTTCAAAAGCACCTGGATTTTCTTTCAACCTGTTATTACATCATTAAATGTACATGTTTTTTCCAATAAATAAATAAAAGTTTAAAAGATTGTTGATTTTTTAGATAATTATTCAATATTGAAGTTCTAATGATTTTTTATAATCTCACTCATGCATCATAATGATTGAAGTGCTGGCTGCAGTGAACATTGAGTGAAAGTTAGTAGATTTTGGCTACCACAAGTTTGCCTACCACTACATAAAAGTGCTAGTTTGCCTACCTTCTAGTTCGCCTTGCTAGGCAAGGGCCCGGGCCTAACCTTTTTATGACTATTTTACAAAAATAAACTGACTATAGAGCCTAACCCTGTGGGTCTAACCCCGCCATGGGCTCTTTTCTGGGCCAAACCATATAGATCTGATATATAGAGGGACAAAGAGTCATAAAAATCAATTTTGGGTTTATACATAGGTATACCAACAGCTGACCCCACCTGAGCCACACAGATTTAGTTGTTAGTAAACCAAAAATCACTACGGTGCAAATATTTACTTCAGCGTAGCAGGGAAGCGCAGTCTATTGATTTTATGTCTATGGGCCTAAACCTGTAGGGCTAATCATCTGGGCCTAACCATTTGCTAACTTTACCTAACCTTTTGTGCCTAACCTAACCTTTTAAGTTCAGAAATGTAGCAAAATTAGGGCGATGTCAAAGTGAGCGGTTTCTTGGGGGGACACACTTATGTTAAACTATTGGAGTGTGTTACAAAGTGAGGAATGAATGTAGAGATGTCTATTTAGAGAAATATTCTCTTACTCTTAGAATCAATTGTACTGACTTATTCTTCTATTTTCTATCTAACCCGTTGTCATAATGAAACAAAATGTGTAACATAAAAATAGTTTTATTTACCTTTTGACAATTGTAAATCAAGTACAACAGGTGAACAAATAGAAGAGGATGGAAAAGCAGTCAGCGAGGAAACACATATTCATATAGGTGTTTCTGTAGCAAAGGGTGATATAAAACTCTTGATCAAGAGGTTCAAGTGGTAGTCCTTTATACTTTTAGTGTTCAGGCTGGCTAGCTTGGGGTTATGGTTATTATTGCTTATGAAATTAATTCAAGATGAAAAGGATACAATAAGCAAGTAATTTCAGTTGGGTTTTTTATGAGTTGAAGGTTAAGTTTGAGGGTATTGAAAGGTATAAGGGGGTTTTGTGCTTTGATTGAAAGGAACGGTTGGAAACTTCATGGTACTTCACTTCTCTTCAATTTTACAATGCTTGAGCCATCTACATAAATAAAAGCTTGAAAAATAGCTTGCAATCCCCTTGGTGAGAATATTTGTCTTTTTGAAAAGGAAGCAAAAGTAAAAAAGGCAAATCCTCCCTTTCCCTTTTTGAGAAATATAATTATCAAGTCTAAATCTTGTGCCAAAGATCAAGAAAAAAACTTGACAAACATATCAAGAATGTGCAAACCTGTTTGATAATTTTCAAACCAAGAGCCCATAGATCAAGCATTAGTAAAAAAGTTCTGAGATTTTGTTTTTTGGTTTAATATCTACATGAATATTTTGTGCATCCAATATTAACTTAGTCAGGAGATGAAGATTTCTTTCAATCTTTAGAACAAAAATTCATTAAAGAAACATGTGCCCAAAAAAAGGTCTGCTTCATCTGATTTACAAACAATCTTGAGCAATTTTTCATAATTAAATATCAGATATAAAATTTATGTAACTCACAAAAAATATATTTGGAAATTTTTGTGAAAAATCTTTTTCACTTCAATTTTGACATGTTTTTTGTTATACATATATCAAAAGAGAAGGAAGATCTGATTTTCTTTTTGCATCATCTTCAGAAATAAGTTGAAATACATAATTTTTTCATGAAAAAATTAACTTCTAGGCCTTGTGTGAGTGTGAGTGTGCCTGGATGTGTAATTGAAGCCACCCTGCATCAAATCCTGTATTTTTTCAAGCAGAAAGCCTTAACTTATAGTTGCCTGATCCTTTCCCTATCTCAAAAGCAAGGTGTGAAATTTACTTTTTCAATTAGAGCTCCTAGAGCGCAGGTCCTGAGATTTGACTCACCTCAGGCACGCAGGAGGTGTTTATAAAAGCAACATTCCATTGAAGATTTGATACAAGAAGGGAATATATACATATAGATATAAAATATTTCAGTGCTCAACTTAAATTGTCTTTGGAGATTTTCATCTCCATTTATCAGTCTGTAGGGCAACTCTTTCTGAGGAGTACTTCAAATTAGAAAAAATAGCCTTTATACTAGCTGACAATAACCAAGTGTTTTTTGACCTTAATCTTGTCAAATTTTCGACTTTTCAATGACACAAAAAATGGTGAGTATGACAGATAAGCTGAAAATAATGACTCAATTATTTTTTGCTCATGCTTTAGTATTTTTTTTATTAATTATATAACAGACTTTGCATTTTTCCATTTCTATACAAGACTGGTTGACCAAACTTCACCAAATTTTTCACTCACCCTACCACATCCTCAAGTAATGTTTTGAGCCAAGTTTGAGCCTCAAAAACACCCAAGGGTCATTTTATAAAGGGCTAGCTGAAAATACTTTGACCTCTTTATGAATTGATTGAAACTTGAACATGAAACTTCCACTTAGAGAATCTTTTTTCTTTGGTGATCTTAATGAATATTAATTATCTGACTTATATTTCTTATAGATATGAAATGACTCTTCCAACCTAAAATGAGAATTGAAAATATCAGGATCCTAAAAGAAAGTAAGACATTTTATAAGAAATAATATAGTGCAGCGTGTAGACTTGAGCGTTTACCATGTAGAATAGAATAATATTTATTTCCTTTGACATTATTACAATGCATTAATAGGAAATTTAACCAATCAAAAGAGTATCAAAAATAAAAGAACACAATGCCTGGAGACTTCCTGCGATAACCCTTATGTTTTTAGAGGGAAAAAACCCGGATTTATCATAGGGACGCAAAGAAGGTTTCAATCAATCTGAAGTGCAGGGGTCGCTCCACTGGGGGGAAATAACCTCTGATCACCACAGGCGGCATTATCAACAAGAAATTGCTATTGCAGTACTAAATTTACACATTTGGGTCCATCTGTTGAGCTAAGGCTCTCTTGAAATCGAGTACGTCAAGTGCAAGTCAATCAAATTCCCATTCTTAGACAATGTTTTTGGAGGCGTTTGAAATATACAAAGTATTTTTGAACTATGAGAAAAACTGCAGGTTTGCCTCTGTGATTTTCTTGCAATCTGGAGTGAAACATTGCTGGCATTTTGGACCAGTCTTTGATCTTAGCTTAATACTAAAACAATTTTATCTGTTGCCCAAAGCATCTCCAATACAAAAACTGATTGCATTGGAAGTTTTTTTGAGGTGTAAATGTTATCAAACCTTGAGGGTCTCATTTTTTAACACAAAAAAGCAAACAATTTACATTATAACAGTGAGATGTTTACACGAATTTAAATTGAGAGAAGCAAAAACTAGAAATGTTTCAAAGGGAAAATGTTTTGCCACCTCTTTCACATTGCTGTGAATTGCAAAATTTTCTTCAAAAAGTATTTATTTAAGTTATCTAGTATAGTTTTGTATAATAATAGTGAATTCTAAAGTCTGATGTTCTGTAAATCATGTCTATCTGCCCTTTTCATCCTACATAGATACAATACTCGATGAAGTGTGCCACTTATGTTCCTTTCATCGTGTGATCACATGCGTTTTTATGATTATCAATGACCCGGCTTATGGGCAAAAACATATAAAAGAGATCTATTTTTCTCAGTAAATGATTCAGTCTCTTTAAGTCCTTTTTTTCAAAGTAATGTAGTCTATGTCATCACAGGTTGCTTATAATTTGTAATATAATCATCTAACAAAATGCTATATTTTGAAATAAGGATCAGTAAATCAAATACTAGAGAGCAAAAAATCATTATTCAAATTTTAGGGAGTCAGGGTGGTCAAGTGGTGCGAATATGGAATTTCATCCCAGCAACCCGAGTTCGACTCCCTCCAGGGGAAACCACAAAAAAATTATAAAAAAAACCCCCTAGTGTGCCTTTAATGAACGCGAGTTACAAGGCGTACATAAAGAAATGTTAAAAAAATTCCCACGAATGTAAAGGGGATCAGCAGGGAAGCAATTGTCATATGCGTCCATCCGTTTGCAGGTGTGTCTGTGTGTCTGCCACCTCAAACTCCTCCCTCAGTGTTAAAGCTAGAGGACTGAAATTTTACTTATAGACTTATAATGTTAATGCCAAAAAGTTGCCATCCAGATTTTTGAAATTTTGTCTAGGAGCTGAGATATGAGGGTTTTTCTAGGCTAAGCTAGCCCAGGCAAGCAAGCGGGCACATAATAAATTCAGATTCATAATTCCTGAGTGCAAGAGTGTATAATATTTTGCTTGCGCCAGCTCGCTCGTGGAGGGTATGCATTTTTCAATGTGCAAAAAATGTATGTCTACTTAATTATTATTTTTATTAGCGCGTTTGTTGCTTTGGCGTCGGAATGGATGCAATACGGAACGGAGACGGGATGAGACGGGATCATTGAGCTAAAATCCCAGTGTAGACCTTCCCAGTCAAGAAAAGAATCAATACTGAACTGTTTATTGAAGGGGAAGTGATGCTTTATATACAAAAGGTAAAGGAGGGATCGAATCAAGGTGATCAGATCAAGAAATATCAGACCTCTTGAAAGAGGGTAGAATATTGGCGGGAATAAAAGAGCGGGAGTGAAAACAACGGCAGCCTGTTTAAGTGAACTTATTGCTGAAAGGGAAAAGGGAAACTAAACAAATGACTTTGAGCTTGAAAAGTGACAAATAGCATTGCGCGAAAAGCGGGTAAATGAGCGTGTACTATGATAACAATGGCAGCCTGTTTGAAATGACTTTGAGCTTGCAAAGTGAAAAATATCATTGTGTGAAAAGCGGTTAAATGATCGTGTACTACAATATTATTTATTTTTTAAAGCACACTTTACAAGTCTCTGTTACTCATTAAAAGTAACCTTTTGGTGATCTTTTTTCTGTGGTTTACCCAGGCAGGAGTCAAACCTGGGCTGCTGGGATAGAATTCAGGCTTCAACCCACATTACCACCTTGACACTATCTCTGTTGGTGCTTAATTTTCTATGCCATTTACTTAAATATAAGTAAAGTCTGAAAGTTAAAATGCACAAAATGAATATAGCAGCTATTGCCAAAACTATTTGAAGACTGACTTGTTTTCACAAGGATGTATCACTGAGGTGAGAATTTAGACAGATGATTTGTTTCCCTATAGCTTCAAATGTAACAACTTTATGAATCAGAAAAAAGAAATGAAATTTTTTGCTCTAGGTATCTGGCTTATAATTAAGCATTTCATGAATATCCTTGTAAAATTTCTAACTTGCCTTTCCACTTTTTTTTCTCATGTCCAAATAAATTCACACATGATAATGCTATCACCCCTCAGTTGAAACATTTTTTGGGTTTAAAGAATCTTTTAAATGCCAAGGTTAAAGCATTTAAGGAAAATGGAGTAATTTCTCATCCCCAAAGGTTACTGTTTACCTGAGATTTTCACATTTCATTTCACATTTGATCAGAAACTATTTCTTTTTTTTCTCAAAATAGATTTTTTCATGTAAGAAGAAAATAAATTTAGAAGGTGGGGAAATCTTCTAGCATTTATAGCAAACATATGGTCTTTGTTTATGTGAAAATTTGTCATTTTTTAAACAAGAAACTCTTTTTCATAATGTTTAGATCTTTTTTTTGTTTTAGGAGTGAAAGCAAGAATAAAAAACACAGAAGTTTTTCATAAGAGTTATAAATTTTCATGTCTAGTTTTCTAAATTGTCCATTAACTGAGAAAGAAAAAATTAAATATCTTATGATGACATTAAGTGTTTTTTTCATAAAAGGTTGCTGCTTTGTCTACTTTTCCATTTATGTTGAACTTGATCTATATTTTGGTGAGAAGGGGGAAGACTCTTGAGTCATTTTTCTCTTTTAAAAGTTTAATCTTTTTATTTAAAAAAAATTTAGCATCCAAGTTAGCAAAATGTTTTTATGAGATATTTTATGAGGTGAAAGCTGAAGGGATCAAAAATTTTCCAAGATACAAAAAGCTCTCATTTTTTATTCATCACATCATTTTAGATTTAAAAATTTCTTTTTTTCAAACTTTTATTTATGCTATGCATGAAACAGCCATGACCCCACCCGGCAAATGCAGGGTGGTGTCAAACTGCAAGCATACATAAGAAGTTTTTATATGTAATGCATACTCTGATTTTTTTTAAAACTAAATATGTTGTAAACAATCACAAGAGTTTTTAAATATTGATTGGAGCTGCTGCTTGGAAATTATGGGGCCACAACTTTAATCCCCCTTCCTATTGTTAGTATCTGAGGGTAATGATATTTTTTTATCTCCATATATACAAAACTCTCTGCGTGTCCTAGATCCCTTTGTATGTCTCTTTGTATTATTTGTTATCACACAAGATTTACTCTACCAAACTGCACTCAACTATGCGTTGGGAGAGGTTGCCATGACTGAGAGGTCATAGGCACCTGACTGAAAACTAGGATCTAAGGTTCTGGGTTCAAATCTCTAGCCACATGCCAGCAATTTTTCAAGCCCGGATTGCAAAAAAAATCAACAAGGCATCCTCAGTCAGGGTAATAGTAATCTGCAGTGGCTCTTGCAAAGATGATTACATTGAGTAAGTCATCGGTGAAGTCTATACTGCACCGGATTATTATTATGATTTTTATTTGCGTGGGCATCAGGGAGCACTTAAGCCAAGGTAAGATTACACTCCCTTGAGACTGATTTTGTTTTGATCAAAACTGGGACCAAAAAGGGTTATTTATAATTAAGTAGACGTGCATTTTTTGCACTTTGAAAAATGCACACCCTCCACAAGCCAACATAAAAAGTTCAAATTCAAATTGCACATGTGTCCATAGTCCTTCTGTTACATCTCTCTCTTGCCTCAGTTTTGAATCAAGAGGGCTGAAATTTTGCATAGGCACAGGAAAAACCACTATATCTCAGCCCCCAGACAAAATTTCAAAAATCAGGTCGGTAGCTTTTTTGTTTTGATATGAAGAGTCTATTTACAAAATTTCATCCATCTAACTTCCAAAGTAAGGGAGGAGTTTGTTGCAATTGGCTTACCATCTCTGCCCCAAGCTTCTCAAACGCCTTGACTTGAGGGCTCCTAAGACATTGTGTGAGATTTTAATAAAAATGAGGTTAAGATTTTTCAAAAATCATTTTATCTTTTTTACAGGCTCATCTTCCTTTCTCCACAATATCACTCAAATAAGTTAGATTCAATCATTTCTGTTGGAAAATGAAAAAGGTATTATTTAGATTTAACTAAAGTCTTTCAAACATTCTAAAAGATATACAGATTTTGATAAAGTTTGATTGTATGAATTGTATAAATTTGTCCTTTGTAAATTTTGAACCTTTTGAAAAGTTTGAAATTCCTGTAAATATATCACCTTGTGCTGTTCATTGGATTGTTCATTTTTTTTTTGAAGAAAATCTAGATTTTGGTTCTATTTTTTTGCCAAAACTGTACATGATTTGCCCTTTTTATGACATTGACTATGCATTTTTTTAGCTTTTTTTTGCCAAAATATTTCAGAATTTTGACCTTTGCGTCCAACAAGGAATGGAGAAACAAAGTTACTCCCAACAAAACACAAAAACAAGTAGTGAGGAAACAGATGTTTTTTCAAAAAATATCACAAAAAAGACATCAACCATAGTTACAACAAAGGTGTGGGAGGGTCAGGTGACCCAAACACCTTGGGGTGTCACCTTGAAGCCAGTCCCTAGAACAAACATAAAACAAAAAACTACTTTAGAACAAACCTCAGAGATTTATGGTGACAAGGTATGGAATGACAATTTTTGAGGCTGTCACCAACAAACTTTGAAAATAACAAATTTTATTTCTGCATTTTAGTGAAACAAATAACAATAACAAATATTATGAAAAGCATGAAATACTAAGTGTTAAGCTGAGCTGATAATACTTTTGTCAGATGTATTCCTTACAGAGAAATAATATTGCTTTACTTTTTGCCTAACACCCTCAGCAATTTATATCTTACCTGCACAGTTTCAGGGTACAGCTGCATGAAAGCTATAATGATTTCAAGACTCTAAGAGATACAAGACTTAAAGTATTGATAACTTGGAGCTTTAACATCTGCATAATACTTTTTGGCAGCGTAAATAGTTTTCCCTGAAAGCGATTTTCACAAATGCAGTCTTTCCGCCAACATCTTCCCTCCTCCCAAAATTTTTCCCAATGGAAGTAGGGTAAAGTTAATAAGGATAGTGTTAGCCAAACTATTGACTAATCTATCCCAACCCACCCTCACCCTGAAGGGATGATCTTGACCCCAACCCCAATCGGAGTCAGAGATTTTTCTGAAGTTTTTTTTAAGGAAAATGACTTTGGAAAAATTTTTGCGGGAAAACTGAATTTGTAAAAACCAAATTTGGGAAAAACTCTTAACACCTTTTTTGTCTTATTTGAAAACATTTTATGTGCATCAATTTCAATTAATAACTATTTTTTCATTATTTATTTTTGAAAAATCACCTCTTTGCAAACTTAATTTCCTTCTCCTTACCAACCTCAGGATGAGGAAGGCAAATGGAAAAAAAGTATCATTATTAAGTTTCTTCTTTAAACTTCAAGCTTCTTACAGTTATTTTGTGAGAAAGTTATAAAGGATCTTATCTTGTCTAAGCTAGATTAAACTCAGCAAAAAGTTTTGATTACCACAGGCTCAGATTCCTGGAAAAAGGGCTGCTGTTCCAGGTCGTGTGGAGCTGAGAGTTGATGAACCTGTCAGAAGGCCAAGCCTGATTGTCACTGATGAGGTAAATGAAATCATTTTTGAAGTTTCTAAGGCTAAATAGATTTGGATTTTTTTACATTTCTAAACTGAAAGCAACAAATTTGAATTTTCTGTTATAACTCTGATAATTTGCATCAACGAAATACCAAAGTAAAATTCAAATTAGGGGCGGCTCCGACCTGGTGAAATATCATTTCTTGATCAGGTGAGAAAGCCAAACTGACATTAAGCATTTGAGCTTCCTCAAAAAAAACCCTGATTAACATTTGTATATTTTGAAAAGGGTGAAACAACAATATACCAAAGAGGACTTTGCCTGAACAATTTACTCAAGATCTATGGGAATTCTTGAGCATAATTATAATAATTGTAAATATGAGAGTGTCCAAAAAACAACTAACATTTGTATATAAAGTCAAGTGTAACTAACTGAATGTTTTCTCTAAAACATTATATCTTTAACTACTTCATCCACATGAGACAGAAAACTGTAAATTTTAGAGAAAAAAAGTTTTTCAATATTGCTCTTAAGAGAAACCTGATGAGGAAACTTAAAAAGTGCTTAACTTACTGAACTGAAGCAAAAGTGGAAAATCAGGCATCTGACTTTGGGGATGTTCTTATGAGTGCAAAAGAAATGGGGTCGGGCAACACAGGTTGGTAATTTTTTTAGATCAGGAAACTTTTCCCAACAATGTCAAATTTTTATCCTATCAGGTCAAAAAAAATCTTCTGTCGGGTCAAAAATACCCAGATCAAAGCTAGGTTGACCCCTTTTTTGCTATAGGTCAGAAGTATGGTTGAGTTGGGTTGGTTCATAGCCCAGATGATAGATGTGTGTTCTTTAAACTTACATTCCATTGTCTCACTTTTATCATGCATTTGATGTAGGGATTCCCATGACTAATATTTGTTATCTGATGTCTGGTAGCATGATCCCTTATGTGCATACTGTGAGCTTTATCCTGTTCCTGATAAGAGTCTGTATTCAAAGGGTAGGAGTAAGTTGAATAAGCATTCAGAGCAGGCAACATTGTTTCCCTCATGGTTACAGTCAAACACTTTCTTACACAGTTTTCACCAGCATACTTCATTTGCTCACCTCCTGCCATTAAGAAAAATGTTTTTTGCTCCTTTTTTGAGTTCCTCACCCATTAATTATTTCATTCATTGCTTTGTAGAAAAGACATCAAAGAGTTGCTCACTTAAGGTGTTTTGATAAGATCTTTTATCTTTGATCATTGTGCAAAGTGTCTTGTAAGATGAAGGCTTAAATTTCTAAAAAGAAACTGTTTTGAGAATATTTTTTTTCTTTATTTTTATGCATAAAATAGTGAAAAATATCTGTGTAAAATGCCTTCATGAACTTCAGTGAATCTTACAACCTTAAAATAGAAATTTTGCATTTGATAAAATATTTCATTTTTTTATTCAGCGACAGGAAAGGCTTGGTAAAAGTCGCACAGAGAATTTAGACTTACTTCAAGAGGTACAAAATGTAGTTAGTAAATGCATGAAATGTTGTGACTTGATGATCTTTTAGAGAAAAAGCTTTTTGAAAGAGTAGATTTTTTTTCCATTGAAGACTTGAGTTTAGAATGAATGTCCATATAGACATATTGTAGAATAAGTATTTTTTTCTACTTTTTGTGATTTTGAGTTGCCACCATCAAGTCTTTTACAAGTTTCAATTACAGATATGTTGAAATTTGATGTAAAGATGTTGAAATTGTTAAATTTTTTAGGCTGTCCAGTTGGGATCATTTGGTTGAACAATTAGTATTTTAATAGATCTGTGATCCTAGGTATCCAACAAAGTAGACTGTTGAATGCTAACTGATTTATTCAATGAAACATACATGTTTATATACACAGAAAAATGATGATGAAATCATGAGACTCACTGAGCTAGGTGAGGCTGGTGGGGCAGCACTGTCCTGGTAGCTACAACAGGCAGGCTTTAGGAATGTAGGCCAGCCAGTAAGGAAGGGAGGATGATAGAATGACCTTGGCTGGGCACCATAGTGCTCATGGGGGCAGGCCAGTGAATCATAAACCTCCATTGATAAGGGCCGCTATCAATCAGGGCTCAATTAGCCAAACGCTAACGATCAATCAGATAGCGATTAGCTTAATCGAGAAATCGATTAGAGATAAGAGCTTTAATCAATTAGATTAATGAGGACTCTATCAAGTTCGCAAACTGAAAGGGTTAAGACATTCCATTAGCAAACAGGGATCATGGTCTCATCAAGGATCCTCACAAAAAATGAAAGAGATAAATCAGCATACAATATAATAAAAGTAAATACATTTACTTTAGTATTTTATACAGAGATGATTAGTATGAGACACTTGATTTCCAAGGCACAAAAGTTAGTTGAAGTTTGGGCAGATGAAGGCTTATTTTTAATTTTGAGTTGCTTGAGCCCTCTACATGTACTAATAATCTTGACTGTAGTTAGCTCATGCCAAAAAGGTGGGTTGCGATAACTCTATTCTTGCCTTATTGGCTAATAAATCTTCCTAGGAACCTCAGCTTCCTCATTGCCATTGCTGTCCTCTGCTTCAATTTGCTGGCATGACTGTTCCAAGATAGATCAAAGTCGAATTGAATACCAAGCACTTTCATTGATTTATTTAGAGAAAAGCTTATTTTGAATTTTGAGTTGCCTGAGCCCTCTTCATGTATCCCAAATTAAGATGAGCCATAACACTTTGACAAGAGAAGGGAGCAGATAAAACACATTTTGATTTGTAAGAAACACAAGGAATGAGGAATCTTCCCTTTGAGAAGTAAGCTAACCTGACTCTTTCTTTATTATTCTGATCTCAAGAAGTCATTGACATTGACATTGTTTATTATACTCTTGCATAAATTAATTATACTTAACAATCATTTACTTTTCAATTTTTGCTCTTCTGGAAACAGATTTAAAACAACTGAGAACTATTTGAGTTTAGGGGAAGGGACGATGATTTTACGCCTGGAGTCTTCAGCTAAGGATCCAATGTCATTGAAGGAAAACCTAGATTTTGCATTGCTGAGTTGGAAGAGGGCAATTGGCTGGGGCGATGAAGGTTACTCCACCAGGGGGAAAAACCTCCGACCCTTAGCTGCAGCCATAGTAAGGGAAAAAAGTTCTCATTAGCTTAATTCGAATAGAATGACAACTCAAATCATCCAGCCACTGGAAACACATTTTTTTAAAATTAGAGTTATCCTATTGGGAAAGATACGCAAATGATAAAAAAAATTGATTGAGAGGCTGAAAAATACTTTTGGCTTTATTTTGCATAATTTTCAAAGTCAATTCTTGAGGGTTTGCTCTGTGTAATGGCGGGTTGAATTATATTGCATTATAACTTACATGAAAAAAGGGTTGCCTCTAACAGGTCTTAATTTATTTTATGTATTACCTAATCAAAGTGATTGAAAGGTAATGATTTAGGTGATATATTTTAATTTTTGTTTGACCAAGTTAGTGGATCACCTAAGAATGAACATAAAATCTTTTGATTTCTGAAAACTTATCTTTTTTTGACAGACTTCTACAAATTGTAACTTCAAAAATTAATTCAACATATGGTTTCAAGTATTGAGCATCAAATTAATAAAGCTTTTGTTTCTCAAGACTGTTTGAAGTTTCTAGATTTCATTGTTTTTCCACCTTGAAATTCCTTTGTCATATGGTTAAGACAGGAATTCCTTAACAACCTTTTTTGCCATAGAAAATTAGAAAGGTCTGACATTTACAAGGGAAAGAAATGAGGTTAGTAAATTTAGATGAAGAGTTATTTTTACACAAAAAAACCTGAAAAACAAATGCAAATATAAGTTGATTGAGTTCTTTGTTGCTTTTCCTTTGTTTTCACATTTTATATGTATCTTGAAATTTGATTAGTGTACATAGAATGTGGCTTTTACTATTCTATCTAAACTTGAAAAATATTGATATTAATATATGACATGGGCTTTTTGTAGCGTCGATCCAGCAAAGATGTTCGCTCTGACAATGTGTCTGACTTTGAAAAGAGGTTGGAGAAGCCATCTGTACCCCTTCAGGCTAGGGGAGATCCAGGACCTCCAAAAATTGTTGAAGTAGAAGAAAAATATAGTGCAATAGAAGGTAACTAAGTTTCTTTTATTTTTACAATCCTAAGATTTTTGGAAATAGTAATAATTAAAGAACTTAAATGAAAAATTCTGGAAGATACTGAAAGTTGAAACAGATTAGCCACTCCAAGACTGCTAGATATTTTTAAAGTTTGACTCAATCTGATAATTATGCAAAAATCATATGACTCAGTGACAGGGGTGGATTTTTTTGTTCTAAAAATTTCAACTAATGTCTGACCTTAAGCAAAAGTAATTGATCTCAGTTCATGCATGTTTTCTAAATGCCAAGTCCTCACTTAGCAAGGAGAAAAGTTTTGAAAACAAATATATTCTTGCCAAGATTGAACTTAACCAAAGTTGTTAGGAATATTACACAAGATTAAAAGTTAGATGAATTGAATTAAAAGAGTTTGTTTGTGGGAAATTGACAATTCACCTACTAGCATTTCGCCTAATGTCGTTTCACATACTATGACTGTTCGCCTACTGCTGGTTCGCCTAATGACTACTGCGGGTTAGGGAGGGGGGAACATGGAGGTCGGGTCAAGTTAGGTTGGCAATTATTTGGCAAACAGTCATTAGGCAAACTGGCAGTAGGCAAATTGACTATAAGTCAAACAGTCGTAGTCAAATCATCTGTAGACAAAGCATCCTGTAGATGAATTGACATGGTATCTTTGTCTGTAGGTTAATCTTTATTTGTTTAAAGTAATTTGTATTTGTACTCCTGCAAACAGCTTTACATTAGAGTGATTTTGAAAAAAATATACTTATAAAGTATGAATTGATGATCTTAGAAGATTTTTGAATTGTTATAATTATTTTCATTAGAACAAACTGCTTGTTGCTACATGTTTGTTGAAGGAAATCCAGCACCAGTCTTCAAGTTTTACAAGGGATCAACTGAAATCATTGAAGGTGGCAGATACAAAATGATCAGTGATGGAGAAAACAAGAACATGATTATGCTGACAATTTCCAAAGTCAAGACAACTGATGAGGCTGAGTATAGGTAAAAATAAGTCAAATATATATGTTTTATGATATGTCAAGAAAATACTTTAATTTGGCCAAAAATATGCATAGCTTTGTGCAAAATTGTAAAACTATAGGAGATTCCCTGTCTAACTCAAATGACTTTTTTCACCTCTGATGACCATAATCATGAAATGATTACTAATTGATTTTTTCTTTTGTGTGATTTCTGACACTTGCAACAATGGGAGCAATGTCTATGCTTATTGAGTAGCTTATGCATTCTGCCAGCATCAATTGACAATTAAATTGAAAAACCTGATTTTTTGGACAAGCTCTGCAATATAGTTCAAACCTCTGCTTTTTTACATTAAGGCTCTGCATTAATCCCCTAAAGTTATCAGAATTCTTAAAGTTTCTGTTCTTTCATTTGATTTATTGATTTGACAAGGTTACAAGTTGAAAACTGTCATGGAAGGGATGAGGCTTGTTTCATGCTTTATGTAGCAGGTAATTGATTTTCTAGAGCTTCAGTTTAGGCTTGTGAATCAACATTTTTGCACAATTTGCAGATGGAAGTGGGATGGATTTTCGCTCAATGTTGCAAAAGAAAAGATATGCAAAAAAGCTAGCAAAGGATGCAGCTCCAGATTGGGGAGATCTCAAAATCATAGACAAAGAGCCAGAAACTTTTCTCAAAAAAGTTGAAAAGGTGAGTCTCACACAAAATTTTCATGATCACCACCCAAACACACCAGCATTGTACATACATTTTGTACCTCTTTGACAAGCTATTTTGGTGTGCTTGACTTTGTGTGAATCTGTATATACTGGACAAATTTGTAGATAGACTTGGACAACAATATTTTCAGATCAGAGTGAACTGTAAATTAGATGATCCAGGCAAATCGATGATTTTAAGTGTTTCTATAGCTATGAAGGATAGCAAATTGTAAAAGTAATGTCTAAAATAGAAAATCAAAGTTTATAGATATTCTTCAAAATAAATTTATATGTTTACTACCATCTTTGGATTGAGTTTGGATTTAATATTTCAGCATTAAGTGCATAATTTTAAAAATGACCCCAAAACAAATGAAATGCAGCATAAAAAGTAATCAAAAGTGGTATCTGAAAACTGTAAAACTCATTTGTTAGACATTGCTTAAATAGTTTGTTGTTCCTTATAGCTACAAAAGTGCTATCAGACAGCGATTTGCCTGGCACACCTCAGTTCTAGATATTGAACACTCCACCAAACATCATTTGGATTATAAACCTTTCATAAGAAGCTTTGCTTCGTGCAATTAGGGTCCAAAGTCAACAGACCCAATGGATCAACCATCTCCAAGACGTATGTCAGTGATGTCAGAATTAATTCCTGATTGGCCAGATCTTAAACCTGTTAAAAGAAAGCCAAAGGTTTGAGAGATCAATCAAAATTTAATTCAATTTAAAAAAGGCAGAATATTTTTTTTGCCCACCCAAAACCAATGCCTATAATGACAACAAACTAACTAGAGGAGTTGAATGAAAAATAAATCTTAATTATACTAATTGTTGGGTTGTTGAAGTTAAAGTAATACGAGATTAAGTCAGATTTTAATAAAACTTAAGCAAAAAAGTCATGATTTTTCAAAGGACAACAAAGTAATCCGCAAGAAGACAATTTGTGATTGGACAAGACTTACATCAGTACACAGAAAAATTTCATTTGAGGTTTGAAATATTTCAATAAAGCTCCCTACATGGATAAATGGAATTTTCAAAATGTTAACTTCTTGCTATTGACAAATATTTTTCAAAAGAAAAAAAAGGTCTTTTTTCAACACCAAGTCTTCACAATCTCCCCTGCAATTTTTTTTTTTTAAATGACAATGAAAAACTATTTAATCAATAAACTTTCACAGATACTAACAAAAAGAATATTTTTAAATTGATACATTATTTTTAATTTTGCTAAAATATCATATATTTTGAAAAAAACTTTTAAGCTTTCTTATATGGCTCTGGCGTTAAAGTCTCCAAGAAAAAAGTAAAAAATATCAACAAAATAAGTCTCAACCCATTGAACCCTGCAAAGCTAGCCTTTATTCTAGCATCAAGAGTCTTTGAAAATGTAATTTTAGATGTTAATCTTGAGCCAATTTTCTTTTTAAATAAAATCTTGGAGACACTAAACTGCTTATTTCCAAAAATTGCTATGGCACTCATACCGAGTAAAAATTTGCTCGTTCAATGAAAATGTGATTGGAAATGGCACTTATGTTTTATTTAATGTATTTAGGTACAAACAGAATAGGCAACTTGCAGGAGATTCATTTTTTACAAATTACATTCAAAAACTATACCAGCAAAAAAATGGCAGCTGTTTTATTGGAGAGAAAGTGATTACATCTCTGCAAGACTTTGATTTTTTAAATCTGACCATTCACTTAAATCAACCATCACTATTTTAGCTTGGTTACTGGGTTAGTTTACTGACTGCAGCTTTGCTATTTGAAAATGCAAGGATAAGTTAATCTCTTGTGATGTTTTGGCCTAATGGCAATGAATACTCCAATAAATCACCATTTCGGAGTGCAAAACCTCAGCATGTGCAACCCCTATGAATGCAGGAGAAAGACTTCTACTGTACCAGCACAGATTCACTTAATTTTTTTGCTCATTTTTAAGGGCCAATTAACAACCGGAATTTTAAAATAGATATAATATTTTGCCAAGAGCAATCAATGAATCTTTGAAGGTACAGGAAACCCTGAACTTTGTCTCTCCAGTCTGCTGGGATACAAGCACTCAGCATTTATCATTTCTTTGATTCTAACACTTTTTTTGAGACAGAAACTTATTTTGCATTTTTTTCAAAGAATCATAAAGATACATGAGTATTTAAGTTAACTTTTTTGCATGTTTTAACTCTAATAAAAATTTTGTTTCAAACCAATTATAGTCTAGGATTGTAAAATTTGAACTATTGAAAAGGTAGTTTTGTTTACTGACACTGTAAATATGTTCAATTGTATTGTATCATGTCCTTTTTGTGTTTGTCTGTTTTGTAGTCCTTGTCTGTTCCTAAGCCACAATCCAGAAGACAGAGTTTGGCAGAGGTGATTCCAGATTGGCCAGAATTGAAACATTTCCAAAAGAAAAAAGAGGTTATTTATATGCAAATGTGTGTGAAAAGTGATTTCTTTGTTTCTTCTCTTCAGTATGATATATATCTTATAACTTTCATCATTTATCTTAATTTTGTTCCAGAAAGTCTTCCTATTACTCTTCTTAAAACTTTCTTTATTTCAGCTAATAATTTCAATTACAAAAATCTAAAAGAATTTAATGTTTCAAGTGGAAATTTTTCAGCTCCAATTCAATCTAACTTGGTGTATGAACAAAAAAAGGTTTTTTTTACAACTATTAACTTTTATATTTGACCTTCTTTCAGAAACCTGATGAATGGGTGGAACATCTGAAATCTAAGCAGGTCAAAGAACTCAAGGACAAAAAAGTTACATTCACTGCAAGGCTGAACAGAGAAAATGCCAAAGCAAGGTGGTGCTTTAAAAGAGATGTAAGTTCTTAACTTATTAGCATTTAGATTCAGATATAAGTTATAAAATTTACTGGATTTTTTTTATTCAAAGGAAATATTTCAAGGCCAGAAATACAAAATAGCAATTGAAGAAGATGGATTTGTCCACAAATTGGTCATTTCCAATCCAGTTATGTCTGATGCTGGTAAATATACTGTAGATGTAAATGGGGTCATGACAGAAGCATACCTTGAAGTAGAAGGTAAAAGACATTACATATAAGAGCAAAAGGTATTGTCCTTAACTTACTTTTTTTGTTGTAGAACGAGACCCAGATTACAAATTCACAAAGAATCTTCCCAAGAAAAGTGAAGCTTTTACAACTCACACAATTGAGTTTAATTGTCAGGTCAACAGTCACAAAGCAAATCTGAGGTGGTTCAAAGATGATGTGGAACTGCCTGATGTCTACAATCAGAAATATTCCATCACAAAAGATATCATAGGCAATGCTGCTCTCACAATAAATGATGCAACGAAATCTGACTCTGGAACTTACAAGTGCAGGATAGATGGAACAAAATTAGTAACAAAGTGTGCTCTCACAGTCACAGGTACCTTCCTTTATATAAACAGAAAATATAAGAGTGGATGTGAGGGTGTCTCAATAATAATCATTGTGGAAATGAAAGGAGGGGGTTGCAACAAAGTATGGATTAGTGGTGAGGTTGTGTGAGAATGAGCAAAATAGCTGGTGGGGATGGAGTAGAGCAAGAATATTCATTCATTCATTCATCGCAGTTTTATTCGCCTCCTTCTTTGATAAATACATCATAAACTTTTTAAGAGACTAGTGCAGCCACTTAAGTATTGTCGATGGTGAGTTATGTAAAAGGTGGAGATGAAAGGAGTGTCAAGTGTGGAGAAGTGCAAAGGTTTGTCTAAAAGTGTTGCAAAGTCCAGAGGATTATGGTGGAGTGTTTGGGTGTGCAGGTGACTGGGGGAAAGTTTGCCTGGGGTATGAAGTAAACAAGGTGTTTTTTCAAATACATTTTCAACTCTGTATGTCTTTAGAAAGTTTTGAATTTTTAAGATCAACTGCAAAAATGCAAAGTCAGCTTTCATTAGTGAGCTGAAATATTTTTTCGTTACAGATGAACCATGCAAGTTTACTGAGACTTTGAAAAATCGGCGAGAAGAAGATCATTCAACATTTGATCTGATATGCTCAGTTGAAAGAGAAGATGCTGAAGTTACTTGGTTTTATGAAGGAATTGAAATTAATCCCTCCAACAACACCAACTTTGACCATTATCAGTTCATCACTGAAGGATTTGATAGGTAGATTATCCAAATCATTTTTTACTTTTGTTTATTTTATCAAATTATCAACTATTGTTCAGAATTCTGCGCATAAAAAATTGTCCAAAATCAGCAGCAGGGAAATATAAGTGCTCAACATGTAGTGATGAGACATCATGCCTACTGAAAGTTGTCAACATCAACAAGTTTATTAAGGATTTAGAAAACTTAACAGTCTTTGAAACTGAAAATGCAAAGTTTGAATGTCAATTGGTTGATGATGAGGCAACTGTTATTTGGTGGTACAATGGGAAGCAAGTTGAACAATCTGAAAGGTAAATTTGACAACTTTTTCATCTCTGACAACCATTCCTCTTGTCTGAATGCAAAGAAACCTCGTTTAGGCTTATAAAAATGGAAAAGAATTGATAGAGCAACTAGCATGTCTGATGAGCAATTTTATAAAAGAAAAAGATTATCTATACAATGTAAAACTAATTATCCTGTCTAAACTGTCATCTTAGATTCAAGGAAAAAAGCTCAATTACATTTTTACTAGCATGAGTTCACTTATTGACCCTTGAAGGTGCAACTCAGAGATCAATTTCACCAGTGAGTGTTAGTGTATATAAAATAAAAATAATGCCCAGATCTTTAATGGGCTATCTTAACATCTGGAAGTCAGGGTGGTCTAAGGTTTACATGCCAGAATTCCATCCCAATAGCCAGGGTTTGACTCACCCCCACGTTAATCTACAAAGAGTTAATGACCACTAACAGTATTGGTTAGTAATGAACGCAGATTTGCAAGGTATACTTAATTAAATTAAATGGTCTTCCCTTCATTGGCAACACTTCCTAGTTTTCAGGATTCCCACGGCTCACATTTCCTACCTAATGTCAGGTGCAATGATCATTTTTGTGTACCGTGAACTTTCCCCTGTTCCTGATAAGAGTAAGGCAATATACAGTCTGTAGTCTAATGATAGGATTAAGGTGAATAAAGATTCAAAGCAAGTGGCGTTGTTTCTCATATGGATGAAGTCTTACAGTTCATGTCAAAGAATGGGAATCTGATTTTCAAATTAAAAATCCAGGTTTGAAATTTGCAAGCTTGACAAAGGGATACATCAACTGATTGTTAGCCAATGCACCCTGAATGATCACAACAATGAAGTTAGTTGCCATTGTGGAGAAAAGTTAAAAACAAAATGCCTTCTTTTTGTCAACAAGAAAGAATCAAGACCAGAAATGGAAATTGGCAATCAAGATGCAGAAGATGGGAAAGTGAAGGGAAAGTACAAAGGTAAAAAAGATTGAGCAAAAATAGGGTGAGGATCAATCTTCAGAATCTCTTTCACTTTTAAAAGTTGAGGCACGCAGGTCAAAAGTAACAGCAAAATTGTTAGACAAGAGTGGAAGAGAAGTTCCCAAAAGTGAATATGACCTGGTAACTAAATCCAACCAATTTTATTGAATTCACTATCAAGTTAATCTTTGAATCCTTTTTCAGGAATTGAATGATGACAACTTCACGTTCAAGTTGAAAAAACCCAATAGATCCAAATCTGGAAAGTATACAATCGTTATGGGTAATGATGCTGGAGAATGTGAAAAGGAAATATTGGTCAATTTTCTTGGTATGTTTAATTATATAAAAGAACTATGTCAAAGTAGATGCCTTGATATAAAAAAGTGATTCCAAAAAGCCACTTGTATTTGGTTCTTTACAGCTTCATCTCTCATTTTCACACATTAAAATTAAAATCCTGCACATGCATATTCCTCAAACTTACTTGCACTTTCATGCACTATGATACACTTTTGACCAAGGGGTCCAAAACTTGGAGCTAAAAATAACTGTCATAACTGAATCGAAAAATAACTGTCAAATTTTGAAAGAACAAAGACTTGGCACAAAGAATGAGCTTTGCCTATTTCCCTCAAAAAGATAAGTGGTGGCACCCTTATTTGGAAAGGTCACTTTTTCTTCTGATGGTGCCAGCACTGGGGACTGGGCTGGTGTACCAGTGGATAGGGGCTATCCTGACAGAAAGCTCACCCATGCTCTTGGACTAAACATAAAAGCTCTCATATCATGAGGGTCCAGAACAGCTACCCCGCTGTGGCTGAGCCCAAAAGCAGTGAGCCTTGATCTGGGACCATACTAAGGGTCCTTGGTGATTTTTTAAATCAGAAATTAAAGAAAGGGCTATGCCTGGCCTCAAATTTTCAAAAGGCTGATATCTTCTTAGCCAAGATGACAAGTATCCCCTCTTGGTGTAGTATTAAGGTCACTGTTAAGGTTCTTGCACAGGGGGAGGGCCTCTCTTCTTAAGAAAGCAAATATGTTGGGTCTGGTACCAAAACAATCTCCCCCTAGTTTTGTTGAGGCTTTAATTCTCTGGGGGGTATTTGTGGACAAAATGAGTTGACAGGTCTTATTCTAGGGACTCTGTGTTGCTCTGTTGGGCCAGGGGTTCAGTCTGGTAGTAGATGGTAGATCCTTAAAGTTATGGTTGCAAGGACCATGGAGAAACCAACATCAATGTTTACTTGTTTTCATTAAAAGATAATTTTTTCAGATATTCCAAATCCCCCAGAAGAAATTGCAGTCAGTGAAATATTCAAAGATTCTTTCATGCTACACTGGAAACCTCCAAAAGATGATGGTGGAACTCCTATAACATATTATGTGATTGAAATTATGGATACTTCATCTGGAAGGTAAATGAGATTAAACTGATACCAACTAAAATTTTTCCTCTAAATATGTTCAATTTTCAAGGAACCAATGGAAGGAAATAGGCCAAGTGAATGCTGACATTCTTGATTTCAAGTGTTGCAACCTGGAAGAAAAGAAAAAGTATAAAATCTCAGTTCGTGCAGTTAACAAAATAGGAAGGTCAAATCCTGCTGAACTTCAAGAGACAGTTTTAGCAAAGGATCCATGGGGTATCCAATCTAACAGCTTTTGAATAAAATCATCATTTTTTAGGCGCTATGAGTTTTTCTTGAATGAGCTTTTCACGAAATTGGTAAAATGAGGTTTTCCCAAAAACATTATCCCAAATATATTTTTCCTGAAAAATTATAGGTTAGGTTAATCAATACTTTTTGTTGGGCAATGTTGGTGGGAAAATTTTATTTGGGACATCTTCGTTCGTAAACCTCATGGCATCTCTTTTTAGAGTTTTTCCTTCAAAGTACACCATGTGTAATCAATTATGTAATGTAAACTCAAGTCTGACTCTTTTACTCTATTGTTGTGGCTCTAACATAACTTTTGTATTTGATTTTTTTAAGCAAAAATAACTTTTTCAGAGGAACCAGGTCCACCAAAACTTGTTGAAATTGTTGATTGGGATACAAACAGAGTTGATCTCCTATGGCAACCGCCAGACCATGATGGAGGTGCACCCATCAATGGTTACCTGGTAATTAGCTTATATTGATTGGTATATTAGTATATTAGTGCTAAAATCTCATACTACATTTTCTAATAGGTTGAATGCAAAGAAAGATTCAGCAATGCTTGGACAAAATGTTGTGAGATTGATACACCCACAACAAAAGCATCAGTCAAAGATATCATCCAAGAAGGGAAAGCATATGAGTTCAGAGTCAGAGCAAAAAATAGGGCTGGGCATGGAAAGCCTAGTGATTCTACAAAACAAGTAATTGAAGAGTTAAATTACTCTAAGTAAGCTAATGACAGGGGTTGCCATGGCTGAATGGTCGTGGCAACAGGCTGGAAATCTGAGGGTCGTTCATTTAAACCCCGGCACCTACAAGCAGGCTTTGACCTCAGATTGCCCCAACACAAAAAAATCCCAGGGTCAGTGAGCATTAATCAAAAGAAATTGCAAGGCGGACTTTAAAAGATTTGAAAAAGGGGTCAGGCTACTTTAAACTTCACCAGCAGTAAAGGAGCACCTAACCTGATTGTGTTTTTTCTCTATTTTCCCATTTTTCACTTTCTGATAGTGTGCTCCAGTCTTCATGGGTACTGTTGCTAGTGACACTTTAGACAGACTAATCTGGGACAGGCACTTGCCTTTATGTGTATGTATATAGCTCAAAAGTATCTCGGTACTTTTATTATTTTATCAAACAACTTATCTATCCACATTTGACTCCCAAGCACACTTGATAATATGAGCTCCTGCTTCCCGTTTCATTAAATAGGCTTGCGTGGCTAAACCAAGTTATTTTTCACTATTCTTAAATGTAAGATTGTGCAGGATAATTCGGTCCTTGTTTTAAATTGTAGTTTGCAAGTTTTTATTCTTTTATTTTCAATAAAGTATCTTTAGCATTTTGCTTTGATTTTTATTCTATACAAATACTGGCCTAGAGGCATGTATGATTATACTGGGTCAACTTTATTCCGCTTGTGAGAGCGCATAAGGTTAATTGGTACACATTCTCAGGGATAATCTATGTACATGTATGATAATTCTATGTAGCCTGTAATTTTTGATTTATTTTGGTTTTAATATTTAAGGTTACCTGCAAGTCACGTTTTGTGAAGCCGTTCATTATTGGAGAAGCTATGAAAGACATTGTGGTAAAATGTGGTCAAACATTTACTTGGGACATAAAATATGGTGGAGAACCAGAGCCTGAAGTTTGTTGGCACTACAATGGTACACCTATTTCTGCTGAAGAAAGGTACTTTATGGATTATTATGCGTCTTTTTTAAACAAAACTTGCCATTTTACAATAGAAAACTGGTGAATTTCACCACAATGTTACATTTTTTGGTCGGATTTTAATTGAAATATTACCCAATAAATTAATTGAAAATAAATATCTCTTAATAATTAGAAAGAATAATTATTTTTGACATTTTTCAGGCCAGATTCTAACAAGAAGAAAGAAAGGTTTGTATATATTAAAATGTAAAGTCTGTTTGTGTATATACAAAATGAAAATTTGAGCCAAAAATTGATGCTTGTTAAACATTGTTGGAGCAGTATGTTGTGTGGGGCACAGTGAGAGGTTGGGGTGCGTCAGGGCAAGGCATGGGGCGAAGGAGGGAGACCCATGTCATATAAGCACATTCAGTAAAATGACTTCAGCACTATATTTTTTAATCAAAGTTTCTTTTTCTTTAAAATAATTTATGATCAGCTCTATGACCTTTTGATCACCAAAACCCGTTTTACTGATCTACAACTTTGATCTGGCGTTATCCTTTTCTAATACTGCCCACCATTCCCCCTTGGATACCTGCCACATTCCTTTCCTTTCCAACGGTAAATATTTGTACAAGCTTCCACCAATTCTAACCGCCTGAATTTCTAGACCCCCAAAATCATTTATTTGTGTCGATATGTTTATAAAAACCTTCCTCTTCCTAAAATAAACACCTTGTATCTCATTAGTCTTATTTCTTGACATTCAAATCTCCTCACTTCAATTAACTATCCATGTACCTCCCAATGTAACCAAATTTTATTTGGACCTCAGCCCATACTCAAGGAATGCTCTTACCATTAGTGTTGTTGTTGGGAAAGAGGGGGAAATTGTGTCAGGAGTGCTGGTAAGATAGGGAATCAAGGTGGTCAAGTAGACTATATGCACTGGATTTCTATCCAAGCAGGCCAGGTTTGACTCCCACCTGGGGTAACCTACCTTTTATGACTACATGAAAAAGTGTGTCTTACATGATCAGATATTGCAAGGCATACTATGAAAAAAAACTCTAACAAGTTAGTGTTAGGGGGGAGAAAGTAGGCTAGATGTTGGGAAAGGGGAGAGAGCTGGTTAGTCTAGAAACATCTAGAATTAAATAAAATCTTATCCCCTTAGAATGACTATAGATAAATATGAGAGAAATACAGTTTTGACAATACGCAAAGTTGAGAGACCAGATTCTGGAAAATACAAGTTGGTTCTTACAAACTCATCTGGGACTTTAGAAACCTTGGCAGATGGCATTGTTTTAGGAAAACCAGCAAGACCAGGTAATTTTTTCAACTTCTATGTAGACAAGTTATTGAACATGCTGTAAAATAAAATGGTTATGGGTCACCAGATTTGTGTTTCCATTTTCATAGTGGGTCCACTAGAGTTGGTAGATGTTCGGGCTAAAAAAGCCACTGTCACATGGCAAAAGCCTGAAGATGATGGTGGGACACCAATTTCACATTATGTCTTGGAAAAAATGGACGTTGTGAGTTGATTATTCTAATGTTTACCTTTATATACAGTTCAATTCACTAAGATATTTTGATCTCTTATTTAAGGATGTTGGAAGATGGGTCCCATGTGGAGAAGTTGATCCTGATGCTACTCAAGCTGCTATTGAAGGTCTAGTGCCAGGAAAAAAGTACAAGTTTAGGGTGAAAGCAGTCAATAAAGAAGGAGAATCAGAGCCTCTTGAATGTGAAAATGCAGTTGAAGCAAAAAATCCATATAGAGAACCAGATCCTCCCAAAGATTTAGAAATCATTGACTGGGACAACAAAAGTGTGACCTTAAGGTTTAAATTTTGTTACATAATAATATTGCTCCATATGATAAAAACCAAAATCAGTGATTTATTAGATATCTATAGTGGAATGTACTCTTTTTTAAATATAATACATAGAGAGGCTGAATGGTTTATTTCTTAAAAGGCGGACCCATCACTATTTGTGACTAAAATGACCATAAATTTTAGGTGGAATTCTCCAAAGTTTGATGGAGGACGTCCAGTCACTCACTACATTGTAGAGCAAAAAGCCAAATTTGAAATTGATTATCATGAAGTACAGACATTTCCAAGCAATCAAGACCCTCAGGAAGCCATAGTCAGTGGGCTCAAAGAGAGCAATATCTATGAGTTCAGAGTAAGAGCTGTCAATAAAGCAGGACAGAGCAAGCCCTGTGAACCAACACAAAAACATGTTTGCAAGCATAGAAATTGTAAGTAAAGTTTGAAAAGAGACCTATAATTACTAATACCAGCTGACTGAGGGTGATTTGTTGATTTTTTGGGATAAAAAACTGCTTGCAAGGCAGGGGATTGAACCCACAATCGTCAATCTCAGTACTCAGTCAGGTGCCTATGACCTATTGGCCATGGTGATCCAATTAGTCTTTTGACTTTTAATTATCTCAAAGGAGTTATATGGTGAAACTAGCCAACTGGGGCTTGGCATGGCCCAGATAAACGGCAAATAAAAATTTAGCCTTCCCCTTGAAACTCCAACACTCCCCCAACCTCTGCATTCCCTGAACCCGCTCATATTAATCCCTTGTAGTTAAGACTAAAAAAGGCTTAATATGTTCACTCACATTTGGATGCTTGACAGCTTTTGATTAATACTTTTACTCAGCAGATGACACAATGAATTCTTGTTCCCCCATGCCCGGAAATTTGGGGGTTATGGGTCCAAAAGTGATAACAAACTTTTTAAGATACCCTTCCTGAGGAACTTTTTATGAGTCAACAATTTTTGAAAATTGTTCCCTCAGCTTTTGAACCCTGGGCCCAAGGAGAGGTCCTGAAATTTTCTAACCCACTCTTTGTTTGTTCTCATATTCCAAGAGGTCCAAAACTGAAATTTATCAGCCAGTTAATAACACCCTTAAATGATGAAAATGTGACCAAATTATGGGCTGTTTGCTAAGCAGAGGCTTTTGGCATTAAAACTTACCCTTGAGAGAATCAAACACTCTATAGTCCCTTGAAACCATATTCAAAAGGCTAACGAATTTGTTTGTTTTGAAGTGAAACCTCAGATATCTCGAGAAAATCTTCGCTCAGCAACCATCAAAATTGGCCGTTCTCACACGTGGTCTGTCAATGTCAGTGGTGAACCTGTCACCCTGAAAACGTGGTCTCTTGAAGAGAAAGCTATTTTGGACGATCATGATCGTATCACCATTACAAATGAGGATTACAACACAACATTTGCTATAAAAAATGCACAGAGAAAGGTAATGATAGATGAGAAAAGTGAAGTAAATCTTTTTTAATATGACAAAACTTGCTAATTCTAGGACTCAGGAAGATATAAAGTGAGAGCTGAAAATGTCAATGGGTTTGATGAGGAGTGGGTGGAGCTCACTGTTTTAGGGAAACCCTCAAGGTACTTTTATTCTGTTAGATGTGTGTAGATAGCACACATATATCTCAGCCTTAAGATTTGAGTTACGATACTTTATTACTTTTGATCACGCAACCTTTTATCCACATTTGATTCCCGAGCGCCTCTGATCAGAGCGCTCCTGTTTCACATGTCCATAAAAGGCCTGCGTGCCTTTTAAACGTTGTCCAGCCATTCTCTTTGTGCTTAGACGTAAGTTACTAAGAGTAGATAGTCAGATCTCATTTTATAGGATCATTCTCATAAAACTTGTGTGTAACAAAGTTAACCCAAAATTATTATGAGCATATCTTATATCCAGTCTTTTATTTTCTAAAGAAGGTTTAAGTACTCATAAGATGGCCGGTTAGATTAAAGAGATATTTCATCATCTCTTCCTCACCTTTCCGATCACTTACGTAATTGCATAGAGAGTAAGTCTACACTAGTCCTATACTAGCTGAGGTACCCGGAGCTGCCTGGGTTAATTTGCAACCTGCTGAACATTTCATGTTTTGTAAAAAACAGTGTCCTTCAGCTTTTAGGGTTTCAAGCCCCCCAGGCACAGGCGGGGGAGGGGGTGGGGGTCAAACTAGCACTAAAATCTTGCTTGGACAGGTGTGGATGTGTGTGAAAATTTCATCAAGATCAGTGCAGGGGTTTGGATTTCCATTAGCCCTCCACATACCAACAGACAGACAAACAAACAAATGTACGCCCATTTTTGTATATATAGATGCAAAAACCACAGCTTACAGACTACACGAATCATTTGGTTTAACAAAAATAAAGCTTAAGTCTTCACACAAGCAATTTGATACAAATAGTTTTGAGCATTTATTTCCTTTTGTATTTCAAAGGCCTGAAGGACCACTTGATGTTTGTGATGTAACTGCCACATCATGCACATTGAAGTGGAGTCCCCCACAGGATGATGGGGGTCTGCCAATCCAAGAATACGCTGTTGAAAAGTTTTGTAAAAAAGCCAAAAGGTGGATAAAGGTATTAAAAGAGAAGCATATTAGTTAAGGGGTAAAAAATAAACTGAAAATATGTGTTTCAAAGGTTGGAAAAGTACCTGGAGATTCTCCCAAATTTGATGTCACAGGACTTGAAGAGGGGAAAGACTATTTGTTCAGGGTCAAGGCAGTCAATGATGAAGGTGAATCTGAGGCTTTGGAAGCAGACATGGAAATTACAGCTAAAAACCCTTTTGGTACTTTAATTTGACAAATTTCATAAAGTAAGATTTTTACTTTAAATCTTGAAATTCACTCCAGATAAACCAGACAAGCCTGGACAACCTGAAATAACTGATTATGACAACAAAAGTGTTAATCTTCAGTGGAAAAAGCCTCAATCAGATGGTGGTTCACCAATCACTCATTTCATAGTTCAGAAAAAACCAAAGGGAAAAAGTGATTGGGAAGAATGTGGAATTGTAGAGTCATTAGATGGAGAAAATGACCAAATAAGTTTCCAGGTAAAGTTGTATAGTTCTGACCTACAAACTAAAAGTTAGGAAAGGATTAAAAGAAATTGATGCAATAGACTATGTTCCTTTCCAAATAAAAAATTAAAGAGACTCTTTTAGATGCTCCTGGCATTTTCTTAGTCAGAGTATTACCGAAAGTAAGTTAAACATGTAGAGCAAAATGACTATATTGTATTTTAACTATATTTAAATAATGTTATATTTCCTATAAAATCATTTTTTATGATCAACTCAATAACTATTTTAATCACCATACCTTTTCATTGATCCATAAATTTAAACTGGTATTATCCTTATGGTAAATCCTTGTGACGGGGCAGATGCTTCAAGAAACAACTGTATATTTACTGAAGTTGCTGGCTTTTATATCTTAGAGATGGTTCAGGGTAAATTGACAGTCGGATCAACAATAATTGGCGGTCGGATCAGGTCAAGGACCCTGATTGGGAATTATTGGAGGGAACTTCTCAAACAATAGCTATTCGATATTTTCCAAGAAAAGAGACAACCTGTTTGGCAGGTGTCACAACATTCCTGACAGAAAAGGGGACAACCAAAGAGGGGTGTCTTTGATGCTCGATTACTGTCATTAAAGGATGATCATTAAGGAAACTGTAAAACCCTTTATGAAGGATTAAAACATTAATACCAAAAGGGTGTTAATAAATATTCTTTAATCGCATGAATATTTTAAAGGAAATACATAGATTGCTTTATAATATAAATTATAAATATTGGTACAAGCTTGACCACCAATTCTGACAGCCAGAATTTCTGGATTGCCAAAATCATGCACTTAGTATCTCATTGCTTATATTTCTTATGTTTACATAATACATGGTTATACTTTGATTGAAAATTTGACACACATGTTTTTATTAGGTGTAATTAAATATATACAAGAAGATTATAAATACCTTTCATAAATACTAATCAAACTTAAGCAACCATATAATTTTTTAATTGGCTCAATCTTTTTTTTGTCAATTTCTAGGTTGAGAACCTCAAAGAAAAGAGTGAATTGCAATTCAGGACGATAGCAGTAAACAAAGCAGGGGAATCTGATCCTTCGGGGCCAACTCAAACCCATGTGGTCAAACACAGAAAATGTAGGATTTTTGAGTTTGATGAAATTAGTTTATTTGGCAAGCTGTGAAAAGAAAGTTATTTTTACAGTGAAGCCAACAATTGATCGTTCAAGTCTCTCCACAACAACTGTGAAAGTTGGAAAGCAAATATTTCTAGATGTTGATGTGATGGGTGAACCTGCTCCAGGTTTGATTTTCAAATCTTCTTAAGATTTGTAAAAATGTTCTTTCAAAAGTCTCTATTTTAAGCTATCAAGTGGTTTTTTGAGGATGCTGAAGTTTCACCTTCAAAAAACATTTCAATTAAAAATGTGCCAAACAATACAAAATTCCAAATTTCAAATGGAAAGAGATCTGACAGTGGAAAATACAAGATAATAGCTGTAAATGAATATGGCAAAGATGAGGCATTTGTGGAGCTCATGTTTCTTGGGCCTCCAAGCATTCCCAATGGTGATTGAAGTAGTCCATCTGTTTCTAGATTTCAAACTATTAAAATGATTCTTCATTTCTCAGGTACAATTGAAGTTCAAGATGTGACCAAGTCAGGTTGTACAGTGCATTGGAAACCCCCAGAGGATGATGGTGGGAAGCCTATAACTGGCTATATTGTTGAAAAAATGGATTCAGCAACTGGACGTTGGGTGGTTATGTCAAGAACAGATCCCTCTGTCAATGACTTATCTGTCAAAGGTCTTCAAGAAGGTCATAATTATAAGTTTAGAGTGAAAGCAGTAAATGATGAGGGAGAATCACAACCTCTGGAATCTGAAGTTGAGATCAAAGCCAAAGATCCTTATGGTAAAATTAATCACACCTATTTGTTCAGCTAAGTTTTTTATCTCTATGGGTCTCCATGCATAAATGTAGACTTACTGATTCCGAGCAGCAGGCTTGGGCATGTCGCTGGGTTCAGTTAAGGGGTGTTAACTTTAGGAACTCCTAACCCATGAGTATCTAAGGCCCCCCAGTTCTTATAAAAGAAATGCAAGGTATTTAAATATGCTCATAATACTTTATTGAGTAGGTACTTTACAATACTTTTAAAATACACACATAATATCCTTAAAATAATTTCTCAGCTATCTACTCTATATGACTTACATCTAAGCACACAGAGAATAACTAGTTAACTATTTTAAGGCACGCAGGCCTTTTATTGACATGTGAGGCAGGAGCGCATTGATCAGGTGCACTCAGGGATCAGATGTGAGTAAAAGTTGCGTGATTAAAGAATGATACTTTACGTAATTTAAATCTTAAGGCTAAGATCCGTGTGTGCCATCTACATAAATGCAAATACTCTATGATTCACCTTCTGTGCTCAGAATTTAAACAATTTGTGCTTTTCTTTTGTGAGATATTCAAGACATTATGTATGAATAAAGAATATTGAAGTGTTGTAATTCAGCCTGATATTCTTCCAGATACACCAGATTGCCCTGAGAATCTTACTATTTCTGATTGGGACGTGGACCGTGTTGACTTGAAATGGGATTATCCCTTGAATGATGGTGGAGATAAGGTTTCTCATTACACTATTGAAATGAGGTCTGGAAAACCAGGTTGACATCTTTGAAAATCTTTATATTCAAACAAGTTTAAATACTTATTGAAGAATTATCAGGTTCTTCATGGGCAGAGGTTGGAAAAACTGATGGAGAAAGTCAGCACTTCTCACAAAAAGGACTTTTGAAGGGAGAAAAATATCAAGTAGGGTCCAATAAATTTTCAATATTGAAAGAAGATAATTTTCCTTTCAATGAAAACTTGCAGTTTCGAGTTTGTGCTGTTAATAAAGGTGGAAAGTCTGTTCCAAGTGCTCCAACTAAATTAGTGATTTGCAAGTCCAGAAAAGGTAAGCTTAATTATAGCAATAATTATAATATTTTTTACATTTTTAATACTTTTTTCAGTGCCTCCCAAAATTAATAGAGAACAAGCGTATAAGGAAAAAATTTCTTGTCGTGCTGGCAAATCCCTGAAGCTAGAAAATATTGAAGTTATTGGTGAGCCACCTGCCAAGGTGACCTGGATTTTCAAAAAGATAGATCAATCAACACTTCCAAATGTGATAGTTTCCAATCCTGATTATTCTACCTCAATTTTGATAAACAATGCACAAAGAAGTCAAAGTGGATTGTATACCATCCATGCAGAAAATGATCATGGTGAAGACAATTGTGAAGTGGAATTCTTTGTCATCAGCAAGCCTGGATTACCTGTAGGCCCCCTTGAAATTTCTGACATTCACAAAGAAGGGTGCACACTTAATTGGAATGCGCCTTTAGATGACGGTGGTTGCCCCATTGAGGCCTATCTTGTTGAAAAGCTAGACCCTGATACTGACAAGTGGGTTCCATGTGGTAGAACTAATGGTCAGTTAGAAGCAAAATTAACTGGTCTCACTCCCAATAAAAAAGTAAGGTTCAGGGTCAAGGCTAAAAATGAAGAGGGTGAATCTGAGCCACTAGAAGGACCCTTAGACCCAATCCTGATTAAAGATCCGTTTGACTCACCTGGACCACCTGGTTTACCTGAGATTACAGATTGGACAGAATCTAGCATCAATCTGAAATGGTCAGCCCCAATCAGAGACAATGGAGCTCCTGTGACAAGTTATACAGTAGAATATAGAGAGGAAGGGAAAAGTGAATGGATTACTGGTCCTACAGTTCCAGGACTTGAAGCAACTTTGACAAACCTTACCCCAGGGAAGAAATATGAGATCAGAGTGAGAGGTGAGAACAAGGGTGGATTAGGAGAGCCAAGTGAGCCAACAAATCCACACTTTATGAAAGCAAGATTCTCTCCTCCAAAAATTGACCGCTCTAACCTAGATCTCAAAACTGTTAAGGTTAATCAACAACTTTTGATTGAAGTGCAAGTTTCTGGAGAACCACCACCTTCAACTCACTGGCTTTTAAATGGAGAAGAGATTGTAAATAATGAAAACATTAAGACAATCCATTCACCATACAAGACAAAGCTGCTTCTCATTCATTCAAAAAGAAATATGATGGGCAAATACACAATAACGGCTGTAAATAGTTCAGGAAAAGACACAGCTTTTGTGGATGTTATTATCAAAGGCAAACCTGAACCACCAGGAGGTCCGTTAGAGACCTCAGAAGTGAGCAAAAACAAGGTCAAGCTGAAATGGAATCCACCGTCAGATGATGGAGGAAATAGCATTGAATATTATGAATTAGAGAAACTGGATCCAAACACAGGTGATTGGTTGCCTGCTGGAACCTCAACCTCCTGCCAATGTGAGATCAAAGGTCTTCAAGAAGGAAAAGACTATTTGTTTCGGGTCAAAGCTGTAAATAGAGATGGTGAATCTGAACCCTTGACAACAGAGTCATTCATTCGAGCTAAAAACCCTTTTGATCCACCAAGTCAACCAGAACCTCCAGTCCTCCTTGATTGGAGCTCCCAATTTTGTGTTTTGGAGTGGAAACCACCCCTAGACGACGGGGGCTCAGCTCTCACTGATCAGCTCATTGAAATGAGAGATATCACAAAAAGGGCATGGAAAGAGGTACTCAGAATGCCAGGAAATAAATTCCAAGGAAGAATTGAGAGCCCCTTTATTGAGGAGGGACAAAAGTATGAATTCAGAGTGATTGCTGTGAACAAGGCTGGCCCATCTGAGCCCAGTGAACCCTCAAAGACTCTTGAGGCAAAGGTGAGGTTTTTGAAACCCAGAATTGACACAACAAGTTTGATGAAGAAAACCATCAAAGTTGGTCAGAATTTTAAACTTGATGTGGATTATGTTGGTGCTCCTGACCCTGTCATCACTTGGTTTGATCACAGTGGAAATGTGATGGAAAGTGATGATCACTTCAGTATTGATACAAATGACTTTTGTTCACATTTTACAATAAATAAAGCCAGAAAAAGTGACATTGGAGTATATAAAATCCAAGCTGAAAATGAATTTGGGATAGATATTGCCTCTGTAGAAATTAATATACTTTCCCCACCAGAAATGCCAAATGGGCCTCTAGAAACAACTGACATAACTGCAAACTCATGCAAGCTTTCTTGGAAGCCACCTTCTGATGATGGTGGAAATCCTATTGATGGTTACATTGTAGAAAAAATGGACATTGAAAAGAGCATTTGGATACCCGTAATGGAAACAAGCAACAATTCAGATGTTGAAATTGAGGGTCTAAACGAAGGATCATCTTATCTTTTTAGAGTAAAGGCAGTGAATAGTGAGGGTGAAAGTGAACCCCTTGAAACTATTGGAGCTATTTGTGCAAAAAATCCTTTCAGCCTGCCAAGCCCACCTGAAAATGTCAGTATTGATGACTGGGATAAAACATGGGTCAGACTTTCATGGGAAAAGCCACAAGATGATGGAGGATCAAAAATATCACACTTTGTTATTGAGAAAAAGGAAGATTTTGGTGTCAAATGGACAAAAGCATTTGAAACAGAGACAGACATTTGTGAAGCAAAACTTGATAACTTAGATGAAAACAGCAAAGTCAGTTTCAGAGTTAGGGCAGTGAACAAAGCTGGAGCAAGCCCACCATCACAACCAACTTTAGAAGTTACTTGCAGGACAAGAAATGCTCCTCCAGTCATTGATAAATCCAACCTAAGTGAAATCAGGGTTAGAATTGGTGAGCCTATAAAACTTGATGTGAGAATCACTGGTGAACCCATACCTGAAAAGGTTTGGAAGCTGAATGAAGAACTAGTTCAAACCACAAAAACACTTTTACTTACAAATGAAGATTTTAAAACAAAGCTGTTTATACCTTCTGCCAAGCAATCAGATGGAGGAACTTACACTATAACAGCATCAAACAAGAATGGGCAAGATCAAGCAAAAGTTAAGGTTTTAGTGGTTGGACCACCCTCACCACCTGAAGGACCCCTTGAAGTAGATGGGATGTGTGCAGAGAACTGCAAAGTTTTGTGGAACAAACCACTTGATGATGGCGGTAGCCCCATTAGCTACTACATTGTTGAAAGAATGGACTTGCAAAATGGAAACTGGGTAACTTGTGGTAAATCAAACAAATTGAGTTGCATTATTGAGGGCCTGGAAGAAAATCACCAGTATCAGTTTCGAGTAAAAGCAATAAACTCAGAGGGAGAGTCAAAGCCATTAGAAAGCATTCCTCAAGTTGCTAAAAATCACTTTGAACCGCCAGGGCCACCCGGAGCACCAATCATGACTAATTATGACTGGGATCATTTTGACTTCTCTTGGGAAGAGCCAAGACATGATGGAGGAGCCAGAATAACTGGATACATCATTGAAAAGAAGCCATCAGGAAATGACAACTGGACGAAGTGTGCAGAAATAAAATCTAAGATAGAATTTGGAGTTGTTAAAGGCTTAGATTTAGGAAAATCATACTGCTTTAGGATAAGAGCAGTAAATAATGCTGGTCCTGGTGAAGCAGGTCCTGAAAGTGAAAACTTGGTTTGTAAATACAAGAGGCTCAAGCCAAGGATAAACAGAAAATCTTTATTGGATTTGACAGTTCACATAAATGAAACAATAAAGTTTGATGTGGATATTCAAGGGGAACCTCCTCCTGATGTGACATGGTTCAAAGATAATAAAAGTCTTTCAGATTTTGACAAATCATGTTTTGTTACAAATCATCCTTTTAGAAGCATTTTCCAAATTGAAAAGTCATCTAGGAAAGATGCTGGTGTTTATCTCATCTCAGCTGTCAACATCCATGGAAAAGATTCAGCTGAAGTAAATGTGAGTGTGATTGGGAGACCAGGTCAACCAGAGGGTCCTCTCGACGTCTTGGAAATCACCAAGAAAAGCTGCAAATTGGCGTGGAAACCACCACTAGATGATGGTGGACTTCCAGTTGAAAGTTACATCATTGAGAAGAGGGATGTTGCTAAGGGAACCTGGTTACCTGTTGGTACAACCCTTTCCACAACTTTTGATGTTTTGGATTTG
>Ga0194133_10001531_pt1 | contig 39632 bp, 62 predicted proteins | sample TA2KigOf40mmetaG_FD_155448 | JGI IMG/M metagenome (GOLD analysis project Ga0194133, IMG submission 155448) | Freshwater microbial communities from Lake Tanganyika, Tanzania - TA2015055 Kigoma Offshore 40m | ecosystem: Environmental > Aquatic > Freshwater > Lake | place: Tanzania: Lake...
TTTTTCATGCTTGGAATCAATGTCATGCCGTAGGTCGTCTCTTAAATCACTAATTCTGGAATGCAAAGTAGTATAGTTAGAGTCAATTTTTTGCTCTATTTTTTCCATATTAGTAGATATTGAATTTACTTGGGATTCCAGCACTGTAACTCTCACGGAATTATCTGTACCGTTTCTAGCCATAACCGCTTCCATTATTTCTTTTTAATTTTAGGTTTGGGAGGCGCCTTGGGTTTAGCAGGTTTTTCTTTAGCAGAAGTTTCTTTTTTAGCCACAGGTTTTTCTCCAGTAGGAAAAGGCCAGGTTGAAGATACAGGCGGAGTTACCGCTACTTCAACTGCTTTTTTTGTAGGGCCATCAAGAGGGTGTTTTTCACCTTCAACGGGAGGAGTACTTGAAAACAAATCTTTTATAAATTTAAACATAATTAACCTCTTTACGTTTTAGTAATTTAGGGCGTTTACCTGGACGCACACCAACTGTTTCTTTATCTAAACCAGCAACTCCAGGGGTTGCAGCAGCATTATTCGCCGGCGCTTCTTCTACGTATTGTTTAAATGTAAGTGTCTTTTTATTCTCTAAAAGATCTTTAGTAATATTAATTTCTTCTGTTAAATCTGTTTTTAATTTATTTAAATATTGAAACTCTAGATCTATTGGCTCTATTTTCTTTTCTGTATACTCTCTTATAAGCGATAATGCTGCTGCATAGGAAACTAATTTTTTATTTTCAACCGGTACTTTTTCTATAATTCTCTTAATTCTAAAAATCATTCTATGAAGAATAGTATAGGCCTGTCTTTCATTATCACCGGTAAGAGAATTCATTGATTTAAGTTCTTTACCGTTTTTATCAATTATACCTAATCTAAAGGCGTCAGTGTCCTCAAAAGGTGTAGTAAGTAACCTTAGGATACGATAAGCAATAACTGAATCTACAAAACGTCCCATTAGATTTTTCTAAGTGTTTTAGCAATAGTAGGATCAATGCTAATTTCTGTCTCGTTTATTAAACTACCGTCCCGATCAATAACTTTGTCAGGCATAAAATTTAAAAATACTAAAAACGTTTTAAGTTGAGGCCAGAATTTCTTTTCTATTTTATAAAAAAGCATTCTAGAAGCAGCTTCTGAACCAAATAAATTGTAAATAATTATAAGGTGGTTAAGAATAAGTCTTTCTTTCAAGTCCTTACCTCCTTTAAATTTTCTAAACAATCTTTTAAGATATCTAAATCGCTTAAGATCGTCATTAAATTCTTCAATACCTTTGCATGTAGGATTATCATAATATTTCATCGCATACATTGTAAAGGTACTCTCATTGAGCTCAAATTTCATACTAATATACTAACGTTGCTGTTCCTCCAATTACATACCATTTACTGTTTGTAAATAATAATGTAGCAGTATCACCAGCTGTATCAAAAATAACGTTTGCATTGCCGCCTATATTAGACTTTAGCAGGGTATAAGAACCCCCGGATGCCGAAGTCATAACTACTATTTTTACTTGATTGGGTGTACCTTGAGGTATATTTAAAATACCTTGAGAGGCATCTACAGACAAGTGTGTAATTTGTTTGCTAGGATCAATTAGACCAGGGGTAGAAAGCGACTGAATATTTGTATCAAGCTGAATGTTACCCTGTAGTCTAACATTGCCTAAATTTTGAGCAATAGTAGAAAAAGCAATTTTTTTGCTTGAATTAGATTGAACAAGATAAAGAAGGTCGCTACCCCCTATAGAGGTAGCGGCCGTAAGTTCACTTACTTTTGAGTCAGCCATTTATTACGCGTCAGGGTATTGTGTATCGTCAGCTGCATCAGTTTGCAGAACACCCGTAGCATTGGCATTAAAGTTCTTAGAAAGTGCAACCAGAACTTCAGACTTAACACGACGCTGGGAGTACGCATCTGTATAAACAGTTGAATGTACCCATCCGGTATGTGCGGTGGTGTTAGTCTGTAGCGTGGCGTTAGCCGTACCAGCCACTGCAATCTCATTCTTATCTACACCGTATACATTTTGAATAGAGTAGTTGTTTGCAGGGAAAGCAACGTTAGCAACATACTTCGGGCCCTGTTGAACAAAAGCTGTAACGTTAGCTGAGGTAGTAGATGATAGATCGGTAAGATAGAGCTGGGTATTGGAAACAACATTTTGAACCTGATATTTGTTTGAAGCAATGGTAATGTAATCACCAGCGTCAATATCAATTAAAAAAGCTGATGAGTTGAACCCGTTTACTACATCCGAGGTAGTAGAGGTTGTTACTGTACCAGAAATTTGTACACTATCTAGTATGCCCCATGAAGACATCTTTTATCTCCTTATTCTTCGTCTTTTTTACCAGCAGTACCCATGTTTTGAACTTTTCTGGATGTACCGTGGTGTATGTATTTTCGGCGAACCCCTGATTCCTTATCGGTCACTACATATTCTGCATGGGGTTTGCCATCCCTTGTACTATATTTAGGCATTGAGACCTTGTGACCTGCGGAAGAATGTGCTTTTACTCTAGCTTCAATATCTGATCTAGTTACTTCTTCAACGAAAATACTTTCATCCTGATCTTTAAAAGCACGGTTAGCAAACTCAATTGCTTGGTCTTCACCAACAAGTTTTTTAGCAGCTAAGAGGTAGTCTCCGAAGTTATACGTTTCTTTTAACTCAATATCAAACGCTTTATGAAAAATAATTGTCTCTTCAACTTCATCGTCTAATTCTACGTTCTCTTTCATAGCTTTCTTTTTAGCTATGGCTATTGCGGCCTGCTGTTCAGGAGAGGTAGCTTCTTCAACTTCATCTTCTTTTTTTGCTTTTTTACCTTTGCGAAGCATTTCAAAATCTTTAGCTGTAATTTCGTCTTTTTCAGGCTCATGCACGTCAATTTTTTGCTGGTTCGGGTGCTTGACTGTCTCGTCAACTTTATTTTCTTCTTTATGTCCAAGCATGACCGCTAGGACGGCTCTTTGTAATTCTTTATCGCGGTTCATTTTTTTTTCCTTTGTCTAGTTTGATACTGGAGTTGAAGACCAATACTTGCAGCTCCAGTACCTGGCCTTCCATTTAGGTCCTGGGTTATCGCAGTTATGACGAGCTCTAAAGCTACGCCTTCTTTCGGGATCGTCTCTCTTAATAGAAAGATTTGGATCTCCGAAACTTACCTTCACCACGTTGCCCTTATCATTCTTTACATATACTGCTCGCTTTTTTGGGCCACCTGGTGTTAAAAATGGTTTATTAAGAGTCTTACCATCATTAGCTTCAGCAATCTCTCCCCAATCCTCATATAACTCTTTGCCATTGGATGTAAATACCTCTTCGACAATTCCAAGCTCAGAATCATCTACTAATTCACAAGAAACTTCTTCAGCAGTTCTCCAACTACCACCCTTGGATTTATACCACTTTGCTGCCCACCCATTTGCATAAGCAGAAGGATAGACATCAAACTTTGACTTAGCCAAAGCTTTTGCTCTTGACCAGAGTTCGGGGTTCGTGGGAGCACTTTTTTCAACTAATAAACCTTCTCTTAAATTAGAAAAAGTTTTTTGTAATTGTACTTTATCTATATCTTCTTTCTGAGGCCCTGGATCTTTGCCTTTCTTTTTACCTGCCTTTATTAATGCAATAGCAATTGCAGCTTGCTGAGCTGGATTAGCAGCTTCCGTTTTAACATTCACTGGTGCTCCCCCTTTTCCTGGCCTATCAGCCACGGGATCTTCTCTTCTTTTTCTTCTAGCAGCAGTTGCTCTATCATCCTTTGACATAGCTCTTGCTTTAGCTAAAGGCAAACATTTTGGCTTTCCTTCACCTGGTTCCCTTGCACAAGGTCCAGCTATCTCACCTTTCGTATTGATACGAACCCAATTGCCCTTTGGGTGAGACTTACTAAACCAATGTCTTAAATCTTCTAAAATCATTAGACTAATGAGCCAACTAAACTAACAGCCGCAACTGCCCAACGAAGCGTAACCTCATCTTCTGCTAAACCGTTAGCACGATAAGAGGCTAGAACTTCTTGAGCAAGCGCATCTTTATCTTCTTTACTAATTGTGCCAGCTTGAAAATCACTCACAATGCCAGCAAACTCTCTTGCTAAATCACCGCGAATAGATTGCTCATTAATGTACTGGAAAATTTCGTCCATTATCTTCCACTCCATGCTTCTTGAATAATTTTCATTCTCGTCTTACTTAAGTTTATCCAACGCTGACATACTGCTTCATTGCTTTCTTGAGCTTTGTTCAAATTATCTACTATTGCTTTTGTAGAAACTTTTTGAGGATCATTTCTAAATTCAGCATACCTGTTGAGCCAATCAGCATTAGCCTGAGCTTGTAGAAAAGTATTTTTATCATTACACTGTACTTTATCTAACCCTATTTGCAAATTTACCCAACCTGATACTAATCCGGGGTCATGATCCCTAGGTAAGATAGATTTAACCGTTGCAATGGTAGCACATCCGCTAAGGGAACTTGACAGTAGTAAGATTGCAATTACTTTTTTCATTTAAAAGCCTTAAAAAATGTTTTCATCTCTTACCACGTCTTATGTTAGCAATTCGTTTCTGTTCTATAGAACGTAAATGAGGTAACATTTTCATAGCAATTACATTTTGATAATTTTTCATTCTTGCCACTTGCTGCTCTACACGATCTTTTTCTGCTGCCGATAGAGTAGATTTATTTCTACCTCTTAAAAATCTTTTATACATTGCCCGGCGTGCAGCTACTACCGCTCTTTTCTTTAAAACTTCCATTGAAGAAGATCTTCTAAGTTTTAAAGTTTTAGCTATATTTCTTCTTCCTTTAAAGCGTGAAAAAGCTTGTTTTCTTCTTAACCGTGACTGAGCGCTTATTTTTTCTTGAATTACTTCTTCACTTACTTCTTCATCTTCTTCTGAATCTACTTCTACTAGCTCGGACTCATCGTAAAGATCTACAACATCTTCCCACTCTATAGTATCAACTATTTCGTTTATCTCATCTTCCGAAATAGATTGTTCGTCATTTTTTTTTTGACCTTCTTCTTTTAAAAACGAGCTAAAAGAAATAAGGGTGCTTTCTTGGCGCGCAGCCCGGATATTATCTACCATTGGATAGAGACGACCTGCAGCGCTTGCTCTTGCCTGAGTTTCTTCTTCTACTTCTCTAACATCAGATACCGGTACGTGGGCATACGGAAAATTACTTAAGGTAGCATCATCATGACCAAGCAATTTTATCATAGCATCAACATGTTTTTTCATATACTCCTCATGCTGATCTAACACCCCCAACGACTGAAGGGCATCATGAGCTCTAGACATTTCATATGAAAAATTATGAATGTCTAAAGATGTAGCCATGCCCGATTCTTGCGCTCTTTTTTCATAAAAAAGATAGTTGTCAGTAGCTTCAAGAGCTGTTTTAAGTAATTCGTGCTGTATGCGGAGATCTGTATTCATTTTGTTATAGCCCTTAACATCCAAGCTTGTTTTTCGTGTGCCTGTATCCTGTCTTGCAGATAGTTGGAAATGCCAAATTCACTAACTTGTTCAGCTTCATTATATGCCGTTACTAGCTGGGCAAGGTATAAATCATTATCACTTCTTAATTGAGCAAGCATTTCTTTTGCTTGAGGTATGTTTTCGGTTTCTTTTAAAGAAGAAAGGCTAATTAGTTTAGATAGCGACGTAGGGGCAAACACATCCAACGTTCTTAATAATTCTGCAATAAAATCTATAGAAGAATACACCTCTGTATAAAAGTTACCTATAAAATCATGATATTGTGCAAAATCTGATCCCTCAACATTCCAATGAAAGGAATGAGCTTTAAAGTACAGTAAATAAGAATCAGCTAAGGTCTTGTTAAGAGTATCTGCTAAAGCCATTTTATAGCCCAGTATATTGTTTAAATTGCATACGTCTTAAATGATCAGGTTTCATTGCTAAACCAGCTGCCACTTGAGTGTGAACATCGTCAACTTCATGCCCGGTAGGCTCTCCTAACAGCTCCCCTGATCGAATCGTTTCAATCATGGCTTTAAATTGAGTGTATGCCATTTTGCACATATCAAAGTGCTTGGTTTGAATACCGTCATACTCCAACTGCAGGGTCTCTTCCATTAACTTGCGTCGCTGTTCGTTGTTCATTAAAAGAACTGGTAATTTTTGTTCTTTAATGGTATTTAAGAATTTATACAACGATTCTCCTGGGGTTATTTTTTTCATATGATCGGTACCTTTTTTCTCCCCCCACTGATACTTAGAAACTTTTAAATGTGGGTCGTAGATTTCGCTTACTCCTAAAGCTTTTCTGGTTTGATGATATACTTCTTCTTTATGTTTATTGGAAAGTTTGGACATTAACCCAGACTTAAATTTTTCTTTATTACCTGCAATTGCATGAGAGCGAAGTTTAGTGCCTGACATTCCTTCAGCGCCTTCAGCATCGGGATCTCTGTGGCCGGCCGATACTACTTTAATAGATTTAAAATTGTATAAAGCTTTAGGGTGGGTACCGTTATACTCGTTAAGCTTTTTATGATATTCCTCTACTCTGTCGGACCCGGCTACCATTACTAAATGTTTATGTCCCTGCTCATGTAAATGTTTTGCAATATGAAGCATGGATGGCATTTCTTTTGACGAAGCCGCAACATGTGCATTTGGATAAGCATGTTTAATTAAAGCAACTTTATGCTCTGATGTTAAAGGGTTCTTTTTAGAATCCTGTGAGTGTGAGGTAAAAATATGAGGCTTTACTTTATGTTCTTTTGCAACTTCAGCAGTTTTATCAAATAACTTTTCATGACCGGTAGTAGGCGGGTTATTTCTACCGTAAGTAAAAACAGCCGTTTTTTCTTCCGCTTCTTGTAAAAAAGTTAATGTAGCCATCGGTTTTTTTTAAATAATGTATTATTTATCATTTTTTAGAATGCATATTAATATACCAATGTGCTAACTGCTTTTTTCGGGGTGAAGCACTATCAGATGAACGTATTTTCTTCAATTGTACAATGGTTTTACCCTTTAAACCATGCCTGGCCATATCCCCTTTATCCTGAGGATTTTTGTTATCCATAAAATTTTCTCTAAGACCTTTAAATGTTTTCATAATTTTTTAAAAATTTCTGTTGACTTTTTGTTGACCTGGCTGTAGAATTTCTCTTGTCAGCCGTTTAAGTTATGTTTCCCTAGCAGCAAAGTTAAGGCGACTGAATTCATTACGATCTATTAGTTTAGTTGGTCGATTATTGATTACTGCTACATGCCCCTCAGGTTTGACTTGTTTACCATTTACTGTATGATGGAAAGTTTGGTGAGAAGAAAGAGCATTTACTAAGACATTTTTTGCGTCCTGTAGGTGCTTATGAAGTGCAAAAGTATTTTCAAAATGCTTTTCATTTTTGCTAACATGAGCAATAGCGTTTTGACCTGAAGACATTTGTCTTTGCTTACCGGCTTCTGACTTTAATGCTAAAGCTTTTTTGCGGTACACCTCTTCTAAGTACTTTTTTAATCCTTCTACTGTCGGGGTAGTTTCGTTTTTAACCGTGCTGTTAATATACGTTTTTATATGCTCAACCTGTCCCTCTAAGTGATTATAGTCAGGGAGTTTGGTGTGAGCGGATACAGCTTTTTTCATATGCTCATTGAATTGTTTTTGTGCTTCCGGGGTATAGTGAGCATTTTTTGTTTCAAACTTAGGTGAGATTAGATGAACATCGGTATGTTTTCCAAAATGAGAAAGATCAGCATTATATTCAGCTTTCATGTCTTGAAGTTTATTACCGTGGTAGGCAGTATGTACAACAACCCCAATTTTAGAATTTTTAATCTTCTCACCTTCTTCCGAATTCTTTTTTGTAGAATATGTAATTAAATTAGGCTTAAAGTGGTAACTATCACCTTTAGCCTCTACATCACTGTCTGCTTTATTATACATTAAGTCCCCTTGATACACCCCTCTATGTGGAGCTACCTTTGGAAGATGATGTAAAGCAGCTTTTAATTTTTTTACCAGGCCGGGAGCATGGCCATGATTTTTTTCAATATCAGCTTCTGTGTAATTAAGTTTGGGGTTAACGTTAAAAACGGATTTTGAAGCAACAAAAAATCTTCCATTCTCAGGATGATGCCCGAACACAACAGAGGGGGAACCGTCATACTTGGTAGAAATAGATACTTTAGATTTTTTGCCTGTAAGTGCTTCATGCACACCATGCAAGGTATTGAAGGTATGCTGAAAGCCTTCGTGGCCGGCATTGATAGGGTGATCTTCAGCATGCTCTAGGTGAGTTAGTTTTTCTTCTGTTGCTTCTGTTAAAAATGACGTAAGGGTTAGCATCGTAATTAAATGTTAAACTTGATCTTAAAAGCGGTTCTTAAAATACCACGCAGATCACCCTTTTTTATACCTTTTTCAGGAATATCTCGTCTATAGTATTCAACACCATAAGATGCGAGCGAGGATGATTTAATATCAGAAGCGGATAGTTTCTTTACATTGGGTAAAGGGGAACTCCCACTTCCAGTATACCAATCGTAAATTTTATTATCATGTACAATACAAAAAAACTTATCATCTTTCTCAGCAAAATGCTGCATTAGTAAATCGTATGTTGTTTTTAAAACTGAAGAGTTAGTAGATCTATAAAAGGGTGGTAGTTTACCACCTCTGGAAGTTACTCCTGTATCTAATGGAAACCCAACTGTTAAATCACCTGTTTTATTTCTATAAAAATCGATACCATACAGAAATTCAGAGCCTGCAAATGCACGGGGTATTCTTATCCCTTCTGCAGTCACCATAGATTTAGCTAAAGTGTTTAAGTAATAAAAATCGTTAGCTAATCTCGATACACTAATATCAAAAATACTAACATCGCTTCTTATATCTTTTGTACCTTTTACCTCTACATTATATGCAGTATTTTTTATTTTAAGCACAATATCAGTAACGTTAGAGCCGGGAGGGGCGATAGAGACAATTTTTGCCCCGTATTCCTTTTCAAAAAAATTAGCTACTGTTTTTTGACCGGAAGCTCCAGAGCTAACTCTTGCCTGAACCATTTTATCTCCTTTTTTTATATTTATTAGATAAAAAAACCCCTCTTGCGAGGGGTTAAGTTGGTCATAAATAATTATTCAATATTTATATCTTTCATCTCTTTGTGTCTATAAAACTCTACTATCTTATCCTTTAACATCGCTGGTATTTCAATATAAGGGTATTCACAGAAAAAAGGACAAGAATTGGAAGGTGTAAGACCTCTCCAGGAATAAGTTATTAGGAACTTGTAAGCAAGTATTCTGTCTTCTTTTTTAGAAACATTAAACCTTCTCTTCTCTATTATTCTCTCTGACAACCTCTGTGGAGTATACATCACCGTTTTCCAGTATTTTTAAGTCTTCATAAGGGGTAGCAACACGTCTATAAAACTCTTGTTTGGCACACTCTAATACACCGATTATATTATTAATTGTTTGATACCTCAACCCTTCTTGGTTCATATACTCGTTACAAATATAAGAAATAAGATAGTTTAATTCACCTACGTTTTCAGGTTTAAAGTAAGCGCCCTGAAGTATTCTTCTGCTTTCTTTTGATATATACGGCATAATGTTTGGCCTGTCCTAGAGGACTCGAACCTCTGACCTACGGCTTAGAAGGCCGTTGCTCTATCCAGCTGAGCTAAGGACAGATGTTCGAAATTTATTAACCCCGGTTACGACATCCGGGAACACTTTTTAGCATCATAAAGACGGTGTTCGATTGTTTGTTTCAACTATTAGTTGAAAACGGCGCTGCCTTGAGCAGCGAAAGCTGCAGCTACCATAGCGCGCGAAGGCCGGCCAAGGCGGTAGGCTGTAAAGCCGTTTTTACCAGTGTTGCTGTAGATGGCGTATCCCATGGAGCGGAGCTCGGAGATGCGCGCGGCAACCGTACCTTCAGTAGTACGAAGCTGGTTAGCGATGGCGGTAGCAGAGAACTGCTTGCCAGTTTTGAGTACGTTAAGTACTTTAGTTTGAATCGACATTATCTATTTCCTTATGTGAAAATGCCCCGCCACAAAAAAGAGTATAACAGGCGGCGGTCTTTCCTGTTATACCCATGAAATTAAGCAACAATAAGTTCTTTAAGTTGCTCAACTTCTTTATCTACAAGAGGCCTTACAAATGTAATTTTAGGCTTATTACTTTTTTCTTTCTTAGATTGAATTTCAACAATCTCAGAAACGTACTTAGTAAATTGACCGGTGTTGAGAAGAAACTCACAAGCATGCCACTTATCCATCGGCTGAGGTAACTCAACCAGCTGAATATCAGTGTCACCTTGCTTTTGTAGATTTTTGATACGAAGGACTAAGTCCGAGCAAAAGCGAACCTTAACTCGACCCTCGTTAATAGATACACCGGCTACGGTAAACTTAGACATCACCAACTCCTCATTCAATATAAAATTATAGATCAAACCAAAACGTAAATCAAGTATTTTGGTAAATTAAACGCCGTAACCTTGGCCGGCCATTAAGTAATTATTTACCTTAATAAGCATAGTATTTTTGCTTTTAGCATTATTAAGTTCAGTAATAAACCGATCTTTGGTTGTGCGTTTGCCTGAAGATTGTTCTATGATAGAAATACATGTAATACGAAACTCTTCAGAACTCTGAGTTTCAAAGCTCTGGTAGAGCTGTTTAAGTCCGCTGTTTCCAACGGTGTCGTTTTTTATACGAGCTTTTGAACTATTCTGTGTCTGTATCATATAATCTCCTAACATTTATATTATATGATAGGTCATGAAAAAAATCAACTGTTACGTTACTAATCTAATTTGTCAAGATCGTCCATCGTAATAAGACGTTTTTCTAAAAACAAGTTCACAACACCAGTAACGCCTGCTATTTTTCCCCAGAGAAAGCAGAAAAAACAGGCGCCAAGCAATAATAATATTTGCGCTATGTCCGACCAGGGCATATTGTGTCCTTATACTTGGACGTAAGGAAGCCAGAGGTAAGTTTTCTTAAGAAGACGAGCTTTAATGGGATCCCAGTTCTCACCTTTAAACGTCTTCTTGTAGTAAGAATAAGACCAGAGTTTCTTACGTTGATTGAGGGTTTTTAAAACATTATAGGGATGATGTTTTGGATAGTAAAACTTTATTTCCATAGCAATATCATGCGCGTAAGCATCTATTTCATCAAAATCTGACAGATACTCCTTTTCTTCAGATCTTGGTCTTCGTGATTCTCTAAATTCAAGTGAAGATCTATCCATTTCTGACCCGTCTCTATGTTGCCATTGTAACTGGTGAATTGTTTCATGCTGGCATACTTGTGAAATAGAAAATTTAAACTCTCGCCAACGACTCTCATTTATATGCAAAGTTTTACAGGTTTCAGATAGATTAAAAATTACATACTTTGTATTAACATCCATATCGTAAAGACCGGATACGGAGTATTCATTGCGTTTATAGTCTTTGTACGTTTCGTATTTAAATCTAAATGGCAGCGGTTTTTTGAATGCTCTGTTAAGAACGTCGCAAATATAGAAATATGAAGACGGCTTAGTTAGCCTATCTTTTTTAGATTCTAAAATTTGGTTGATCTCGCCTGCTAGAAACATACGAATTCTCCTCTGGTTATTTATATTTTTATACCTGAGAAGTCTTTTTTGGGTTTGAAGTGTTTTGTGAAACTGAAATCGGGAGCTGACGTCTCATCTGAGTCTGCACCGGAATCTATAAGATTTTTTTGAGCTGAAGATTCTAGATCAAAAAGCTTCATCTTGGCACGATCAATGCCAATCATAAATCTCTTATAAAATGTAGGGTCATTATAGCGGTTTTTCAACTGCTTGACCATTATTTGGTTTAGCTGCTCGAGCTCTTCTGTACTAATAAGCGCAAACATAAAGTCTGCTGTTGCCGGTAGACCGAAAGATTCGGATGTATCAGTCAGTTCCACATCAGTGTTCGAGTAACCTGAACGCGTTGTCTGTGTAGCTGACACGATAGGTAAATTAAATTCTACAGCAAGACCTCGTAACTCTTCAGCTATGGCCTTAACATATGTATAGGAATTGACACTTCCACCAGGCTTAAATCTAGAAGATGCGCAAATGTTAAGATAATCCACAAAAATTATGTCTGGTTTAAATGATCGTTTTAACGCCAGCTCATTTAACAAGCCTTTAAAGTGACCTACATGGGCTGAAGCAGTTGGGTATTCTTTAATAATTAATTTACCGTGAGTTCGATCAGATAACTTTTTCATCCTATTTTCGAACATACTTTTAGACAGGTCTTTTAGCTGATCAATATCTATACTGAGTAGATTAGAATCAATACGCTCGGCAATTCTCTCCTCAGCCATCTCTAACGTAATATAAAGTACGTTTTTACCTTTGGCTATACAACTAGCGGCCACATGACACATAAAAAGGGATTTACCGACCCCGGTACCGGCTAGTGCAATGTTAAGAGTCTTGTTAGGTAAGCCCCCCTGGGTAATTTTATTAAATAGATCCAAATCAAAAGGAATGCGAGATTCTATTCTGTGATAAAAATCATATCTTGATTCTGAATCATCGAAGTAGTCATGACCCACTGATGTATCAAAACATACCCCAAGGGCTTCTTGAAGTAAAGATGGTATACCGTCTTTGGTATGTTTTTTATCGTTACCTTCAAGTATGCTAATAGATTGTAGAATGGCATTGTAAACGGCCTTGTCTTTACAAAACTTTTCTGTTTCGTCTACTAGCCAACTCTCTTCATTTACCTCATGCACACGTAACGTAGCGGTAAGTTCAATGGCTTCTTTAAAAGTACCCTCCACTAAATTACTATTTTGTAGGGTAATGGTAAGAGCTTCAACGGTTGGGGGCTTATTGTACTTGGCAATAAACTCATTTATTGCATTAAAAACAACCCTGTCTTTCTCGTCACTAAAATACTGATCTTTTAAGAAAGGAATTACCTTTCTCATATATGATTCGTTATGAATCAGATTTTTCAGTATCGTTGTTTCGAGTCTGTTCATAGTTATCAATGGCTTCTTTCAGAATATCGTTTACAATAATCTCTAAAGTGTTTTTAAACAAGTCACTCTTTTCTAAATCTTCCTCTAAAATTTCGGGTTTATAAATCACATGATAATCAACGGAAAGCTCACCACTAGAATCTTCTTTTAAATCTAGCTTTTTAATCTGAATGACTACCTCACTAAACTCCCCGTCAATAATTTCCACCCCCAAGCTCTCACCCTCAACCCAGGGTTTATAGAGGTCATTCCTCAGCATTTGCATACTCCTGATCAATGTCTAAATCATCAAAATCATTGGACATTATGCTAGAGCTAGAAACCTGATATGACTTTTCTATAAATTGCTGGAAATTTTTAGAGGATAAAATAGGTATCCAGAATTCTTTAGTGTATGTTTCTTTAGCTCTAAACTTTTGTTCTTCCCCTTTACGGGAGTACCAACCGTTGGAAGGCTTGGTAACAAATCCCCCCTCAAGAGCAACATCAAGTAAGCCAGACCATTTACTAATACCGCCCTCAAAAGATACCTCAACCGGTATTTTAGATTTTTCCCTCACATAGCGTGACTTCTCAATATTAATAATAAAATTATACCCCGTTAGATCACTGCCGTCTTTTTCCTGTTGTCGACCAATAATGTAAATATTGTCAGCTGAATAGTACACACCTGTACCACCGGAAACAATATCCTTTGGAAACATACCGATTTCTTTATAGGTATGATTAACCACAACCATTGGAATATCTTTAAGTGTAAGATGAGGGGTTACCATTCGAAAGAGAGACTTAAGTTGCTTAGCTCTCGACATATCTGCAACTGACTTGCCGTCTAGAGCATCCTCTACTTCTTTTTTAGAAGCTAAGTTACCCACTGAATCAATTATGATAATAACATGATCACCGCGTTCAATGTTATTGAGCTGGGCCATAGCATCATGCTTAAGCTGCTCAATATCAGTAATAGGAGTATGCAATACACGGGTAGTATCAATACCGAATGAATCAAAATAAGACTGAGGTGAACCGAATTCTGAATCATAAAATAATACTACCGCATCACTGTACTTTTCTAAGTACGATTTAGCTAATAATAACGCAAAAGCAGTCTTAAAATGTTTAGACGGCCCAGCAAATACTGTTAACCCAGGTGACAACCCTCCATCCAGACGCCCGGAAAGAGCTACGTTAATCATTGGAACCGGGGTCTGAATCAAGTCTTTAGCGTTAAAGAACTTAGACTCTTTTAATATCTCAGAGTCACGTATCGTAGAATTCTTTTTTAATTTATCAAGTAATGACATAACCACTCCTAATTTCTTATATTATAGCATAACCAAAAAAATAATTCAAGCTCAATTACACCAACTTTGTTTAGCTTCACCGTAATATTCTCTTGCAAAACCATTTTGGATTAACATCATTCGTAAGGACTTACCGTCCAAAACTATATCCCCTAAGACCCGACCGCCAAATTTATCCCAGTCCATAAGTAAGACTTGGCGCTTCTTAGCTTGTGTAACCTGTTGGGTAGCAAATTGGGTAGCCGCCTTACCTCTGGCGTCCTCAGCTGGGCACTGGGCGCGATGACCTTTTTCGGGAGTATCAACACCAAAAATTCTTACTGCGAGCTCTTTAGGTAAAGGATCTGGTAACCAAGGAGCTCTAAAAGCTACCGTGTCTCCGTCCTTTACTCTTGTAATTTCAACGTCATATAAAACACCGGGTTTTTGTTTTTGTGCTTGTGCGGGAGCTGTGATTACTATTGTAAATACCGCAGCTATAAAAATATACCATTTCATCCGAATAATCCTTCCAATGTGGCTTGTTCTTTTACTTGCCACCCAATGCAGCTAAGTAAAGAGTTGAGGGGGTCAAGAAACGATTTTTCAAACATCGTGTCATAATCTATGTAATCATGAAGCTTGAACTCAAGAGGTACTTCATTTGCAAATGTAATCACGTGTGTCCCTAGTGGATTGGGCTCACGTAGGTAAAGAAACTTAATTTTATCACCCTCTTGAATTAACTGATACTTTTTTTCAAGATTGTTTGTAGCAACTAAATGATTATATATTAGCGCCCCTCTTACATGAATAGGGGTACCTTTACGAAATATGGAATTAGGATCACTGTACTCTTTAATGCCGTTAACTCCTCTAGGAAAAGCAATCTCTTCCGGATTAAGTTTTCGCCATTTTACTTCTAGATCGCTTACATATTTTTTAAGTGTATCTTCATCTTTAGTCAGTGCAATAGAAACTGCTTCCTTAAGCGCTTTTCTTACAGGCGCCGGAGTAGAAGATCTTACAATCTCCATGCCTAATACTTTTAATTTAGGTGTTTCATAACTCACCCCTTCTGAATTATAAACGTTTACAGCGTATCTCTTCTTAGCAATCCAAATACCTCTATCGGCAATAATTTCCCGCTTAAACTTAATTTTTTTCTGATACGTGTTTGTGTATGTTAAGAGGTTGTCACAAGCTTCGTTTATAATTGGCTCAATTTGCTCATTACTGTACCTATCGAGTTTTTCTACAATTTTAATTTTTTCTAGATCAGGCATATTTTTCTTTACCAGATCCCCTAGGGTAATATACGTAGAATCGGTATCAGAATAGAAAGAGTATTCCTTACCTTTTGTTTTAGTTTCTGTGCTGACAAACTCATTTAGTTTTTTTGCTATAGAACGAATAATAAGCTGACCGGTCATTGTAATACCTTCAGCAATTCGTATATCATAATATCTAAAAAACACATTACCCATGGCACCGTAAAGTGAATTCATTAAAATTTTAGCAGCCATTTGCTTTGAGTTTAAACTAGATATTAGACCTAGGTACTTAGGGTCTTTCGTCTTTTCGTATTTTTTTTGAGCATCAAGCATTTGCTTTTTAGCTTTTTGACGCTCGCTAAAATAAAATTCAATTAGTTCAGGAAATATTCCTTTTTTATCTCTTCTAAAACACTGCCCGTTGGCAGTCATTGCGTGATTATTATTGTGGACATTATCAGTATTAAATTCTCTATCAATAAGTCGTTGAATAGAACGCTCATCATCGGCAAGATATTTCTGCCCGTCTACTAATGTTTCTGGCGACATATTCCACGACATAATAATAGACGGATAAAGAGAAGTGGCATCAAACGATATAACCCAGTCATATTGTCCGGGCTTGGGTTCTTTTACAAACGCACCTATGATCTGTCTATCGGCAGCTGGATCTACTGGAGGGGGGTTATGTACTATAATATTCTCTTTTAAAAGTTTATTATAAAGGATACAATCCCAAGTTCTTACTGATGAAAAAATATCTGTATAATTACACTTGGCATCATATGCCATTGTAAGAATAAGATTAATAATTTTCATCTTATCCTCCAATTGGTCTACAAGCTCAACGTCTACAATATTATAATCTACAAACAGTTCCCAATCCTTGGTATAAAATTCTTTAAAGGAACCGTAGTCATGTTTAATCTTCTCTTTACCCAGCTCTTCTTGCGCGACAGTATCTAGTCTATAATTTTCAACCATCTTATAAGAAAACTTTTTATAAAGATCAAGAAAATCAAGAATAGAAATACCAGACCAGTCGTATGCAAGTTGAGTTCGACCCCTTGCATACGGAACTTCATGAGTGCGAATATTACCCCACGGGGAACATTCGTCTAAAGCCTTCTCACCTAGCACCCGAAGTATGCGCGAAGACAAATAAGCAATATCAAATAGCTGGACGTTCCAGCCAGTTATAATATCAGGGTAGTTTAATTTAAATTCATTAATAAATTTTCTCAGTAAATCAAACTCATCAGTACATTGAACGTAGTTAACATTTTCCTGTTTGACTAAGTACGGTTTGCATCCAAAAGAAATAATTTGCTTGGTATTAAAATCTTGCATTGAAACAAGAAGAATTTCTTCTTGGGCGTTTCGTGAATCAGGAAAGCCGTATTCAGTAGAAGTTTCAATATCGATGGTCACTATTTTTAATAGTGACATATCAAAACTGATCGTACCAGGAAAAAGTTTACTAATGAATTGGTAACTGTAGTTATAGTTACCGTAGATTGGAAAGTTACTTACCTCTTTATACTGATTAACAAAATCACGTGCTTCCATCATAGTGTTAAACTTGACTTTATCAAGATTCTCACCCCACATGGTCTTATATTTGGATTCTTTACCAGTTCGTACATAAAGAACTGGCTGAAAGGGTATTTTCTGATTTACTCTTTTTCCGTCCTTAAATCCTCGAAAAAAGACATTATTACCCCTACTAAAGACATTGGTATAGAAGAGCATACACTATTGTAAAATGAAATAAAGAAGAAGTCAACTGTTTTTTTATAAATATACGGTCTATCTATAATTATAGAAGACAAAATTTGTAAAATCTACTTTCCAGGAACCAAATGAAGAAAACATTTTTTAAGGTTTTCTTTGTTATGGCTACATCACTTACGTCAGCTATTGCTCAAACAACGTATGATTCGAAAACACTGGTAGACACTAATAATAATAGTACCAGTACAAGCACTGTTAATTCTACCAACAATAACACATCGACCTCTACCTCCACGAGCACGTCGACGGTTAACTCCACCTCTACTAACGTAAACACCAATAACAACGTTAATAGTGGGACTCAGACCTTTAATAACAATAACCACAACACCGGTACGGTTACTTATAACAACAACAACGTTAACACCGGTACAATGACGTATAACAATAATAATGTTAATACGACTAATTCAGATAATAAAAATACCAATGTTAATACCTCTAATTCCAACAACATTAATACAAACATTCAGCAAGGTGAAATGACGAATAGAAACATTAATGATAATAGAATTGATCAAAGAGTAATCTCTCCTCCACCTACAGCTATTGCTCCTGCAATGATGTCTGGGGGTAATAACGACTTATGTACTACTGGTACGTCTGGAGCTGTACAAACGCAAATTTTGGGTGTGAGTGCTGGTGGGACAGTTAGGGACTTAAATTGTGAGAGATTAAAGCTTTCAAAAACACTCTATGACATGGGTATGAAAGTAGCAGCTGTTGCAACAATGTGTCAAGATAGAAGGGTGTTTGATGCGATGTGGGCAGCAGGAACTCCTTGTCCTTTTGATGGAGAAATCGGTCAAAAAGCAAGAACATTGTGGGAAACTAATTTAGATAAGTGGCCAAAACACGAAGAAGTAAAAACAGATGATACATTTAAGAAAATTGGTATTGGTGCTCTCATGGGCGCTGTTGTTTATAAGCTTTTCGGCTTCTAAAGCTGAGCCTCTAGACCCAAACCAAGTCTATAATACTGGTAACCTAGTATTACCCACTCCCTATGGTGGACCTACACCATGGGTGAATGGTGTTTATCAAAATGAACTAACTTGCTGGGCCTTTGGACTTTTTGGCTATTGTGGACCTAATCCAATTGTAAGACCAGGCAACAATATAAACTTTTCTTATGGATGGACAGACCTCTATCAATCCCAATCTATAGCTAATGTACTTCCTAACTCAGGTACTGGATTGAGAGTGAATGGATATAATTTTGGATTTCAGGCTAAAAATGGAAATGGTTGGGATGATGGTAGAACTGATGTACTGTATGCGTATGTACAATTCAATAAACCCGATGGATCGTTATTATTAAATCATACTCATAATCTTACTTACCAATTTAACTGGACACAATTTAACTATAACCATAATTTCTCCACACCCTACCTAGCGAAAGATATTGGAACATTTAGATATGGTTTTGTTGGTAAGGATAACAATTTCTGGGCTGGTCCATACGGGCCAGAAATTAATAATGTATCTTTTAGCTTAAAATATTCGGTAGACCCATGTACAGTAAATGTACTAAGTTCACCTTCTTGTCCGGGTTATTTAGAAGCATTGGCAAAACTTAATAAACCTGCGCCTGCGCCTGTATCTGAACCTATCACAACTACTTCTTTACCGGTAGTAAATTCCTCTTCTACTGCTAATACATATTCTCTAATTACTACTAACCCTGGTCAAGCAAAACAAAATACAACACCAGCTCCTACTACCTCGGTAAATAATACTAATATAACTACACCTTCTTTAAATACAATTTTAGGAATAGTAAGAGCTGAACAATCTAGAATTACTGCAGTAGAGACTTCTACTGTACAGCAAGCAAACGAATCAGCTACAACTGCTTCTGTACAAGCCCAGCAGACTGCGGAGAGAGTTGCATCATTAGCTTCCTCTTCTTCAGGTACAGGTTTAGGGTTATCAGCAGGACCGGCAGTATCATACACCTTGCTTCAAGCCCCGGGACAGGGTTCAGTTATTTCATCAGAAGTTTCTTTAGTAGGACCTAACCCTATTAAAGATCAAATTGACAACGCCCTTCAAAATCAACAAAACCAAGTTCAAGAAAACCAAAATCAAAAACAAATAGAGGTAAAAAGAAACGTTCAAGACAATGATGCAGCCGCTGGAGTTAGCATAGCAATGCTTGCCAAACAACCCCCAGGGTTTGAATTATATTCTATAGGGATGAGAGAAAATAATTTTTATCCCCCTAAAGAAATATATAGAGAACAGAGAGTTGTAGATAATGAAAGAGTATTACGACAATTAAATAATAGAAGTGATAGACTACATCAGGAGATGGTGAATGAACAATATAAAAATTGATAGACCGGAAACACGTGGATCAACCCCTATTCAAACAGAAGCGACTTTTTTCCCCGGTGTTATTAACACCGAATCTAATGATATAGACCTTAATAACGACGGGATAGTAAGCACAAAGGAAGAAAAGTTGTATGAAAGAAAAGCTGCTAACAGAAGAAGAATGGCTTGGGTTTCTTTAATTGCAATGATTATATCAGCATTTGCAATTATGTTTTTAATTCCAGAAACCAGGTTACAAAAAATTAACTCAATGTTAGATCTTTATTGGATATCGTTGGGCGGTATCGTGGGTGCGTACGTAGGAATTAGTACCTGGATGTCAAAACGATAAAAGGAACAAAATGGGAGAAGAAATTAAAGACGTCAATAAAAAAGTTGACGAGATGGAGGCGGCGGTAAAAAAATATGCCTCTAAAGACACAGTAATTAGTATAGGGGGGTACGAATTTACTCCTGCTAAATTAATGGTAGCTTTTACTATTGTATCTTCTATTCTTGGTGGACTGTATGGTGCGTTTGAAATTTATAAGTCCTATCAGGATATGAAAACTAAAATAGAAAAATATGTAGCACCCGACCTAAGTGAATTTGATAAGAGATTAGAAGTAATTGAAAAGAATCAAAAATCAACTACTGATGCATTAAAGGATGGCGCAGCGAAGACCGCTGACTACACTCGTGACATAAAAAATGATCTAAAAAATGACATACGTCGTTTGGAAAGCGTGGTAGAACAAGTTGAGCGAAGCTCTAAACAAATGCAAAGGGAAGTCAATCAGAGCTTAAAAGAGCAAGATAGTGAATTAAGACAGATTAGAAAAGAAACTGACGATAAAATTAAAAAGGCTCTGGACAACCCGTTAGCAAAATAGGAGGGTTAATGGCCGAACCTAAACCTCCTAGTATTGCTAAAATGGCAGTAGGAACAATAAAGGAAGCAAAAGAAGCTGGCGAAGAACTTGGAAGAATGATTGTTGAAATGCAGGCTCAAAACGAGCGGCAAATTAGACAACATCAAATAAAAGTATTAAATGATAGGCGCGAGGCAAGAGCACACGATCGGCAGTTAGATCAACGGGCTTTAAATGAATGGATAGCTGAGAAAGAACGTGCCAAGAATTTAGAGCAAGTTAAGGCTGATGTGGAAAAAACTTACGGCAAAGGTTCCTGGGAAAAAATACAGGCCACTAAAGCTAAAATGAAGCAGATAGAAGCTGAAGACAAAAAACATGCTGATGAACTTAGAAACCAAATGAACGATTTATTTTGGTGGTGTTTGGGAGCAGCCGCATTAATTACATATGTCTTTAAATTGTATAAATCATGAGACCAGCTCATATATTTGCTATTTTTAGTATATTTTTAGCACTGTTTTTAATTTGGATTGAACATCAAAAATAACATAAATACAGTAGTAATTTAGGAAAGTGGAATGAACGATAAAAGACTATTTAAATGGCTTGGTTTGTTAATCTTATTACCGCTTGCTTTAGCAATTTTTGGTGGTGATCGATTCAGGTATCCCTGTCAGGACCCGGCTAACTGGGATAAGGAGCTCTGTAAGTTACCTTTCTGTGATGTAACTAGAACCTGCCCAGAACATATCTTTAAAGGCGGTAGAGACCCAAGGCTCGGTCCTCCTAAAGACCAACCGATAGCACCTACCTCTCCAACCCCACAACTATCTCAACCAACGGTGAATTGCAAATGAACTTTTTCAGTTATGTATTAAGTTATTTTAAGAAAGATAAGGGAGCTGTTCCTGTGGAAGAAAAACAATCTGACTTTATGTACACCGAAGATCAGTTAATGGCTAGATTAAGATTCTTTATAGGAATTTGTCTTGCCCTCACCCTAACTGGAATTGTATTCGTGGTACTATATTCCATAATTTTTGTTACTCAACCCCTTAACGCTATCTCCCCCATTGATCAGAAATTTTTTGAACTTATCATTCCTATTGCCACATTTTTAACTGGTACCTTATCAGGTATTATGTTAGCTGGAAACGATAAAGATGCAAAAATGAAAGCGTTAGATATGGCAGCAGGATCAAACAAGCCTTCCTCGCCTTCTCCCATCGGTGGGAGCCCTATTGCACCAATTAGACCAATGGGAATGGCCCCCACAATGGGAATGGGTACAAATACATCAACCATGGCCTCTAGCCCTATGGGGGGAATGTCACCTGCAGTAGATGAGGATGGAGCTGTAAGACCGGTGGTAAGAAGACCGGTTACTCCCAGGATTGATGAAGTATGATTATGGATTACTATGTAAGAATGTTTCTTTGGTGGTGGTACTTACCATTTGTAATACTCGGTAGCAAAGACGACTAGTCCCAAAGACCACGGTAATATTTTCCAAATAGACGAAGGCCATTATCAATACGCTTATTGTGTGCGGTAAGGCCTTCTTCGTCTACTTTAATTTTTTTTAATTGATCTATAAAATCTTCACCCTCGTCTACTTCTGAGTGATCAAAAAATTGAGCATCGTCATTTTCTGACGAAAGCTGGGTAAACGCCCAGATCATTTCTTCTAACACCCAATCCCACCGTTTAAAATAATTATCATCCACCCCATGCTCCTTTACTGGTGGTGCTGATGTAGACTTTAATTCTTCCGGAACATCATTATTATCAACAGCTGGTCCCCCGTGGGTGGTTTCTTTTAATTGCTTTAACATAGGTACGATAATTAAAGCAAGTGTATGATCCATAGACCATGTGTCCCATGGGTCTATTTGTATTTTTACTACCCGTTCTTTATCTTTTTTAGGGTAAGTGCCTATTCTTACTTTCACGCTGTTCCTTGGATTGGTTACGAGCTGAAATGTACCCGTTTTTAAGCGAGAATACTATAGCATCACCTTCTCGCCAATCTTGATCCTTACAAAATTCAGGAGTAAATTCTAAAATACTATCCCCTGAGTTATCTTCGGCGTTTAAAATTTTTGCTGTATATGTTTTCATATTGTTTGGTAGGCCCGGAGGGGCTTGAACCCCCGACCAAGCGATTATGAGTCGCCTGCTCTGACCAACTGAGCTACAGGCCCAATTAGGGTTATCGTATTACTGTAGTTCGCTGAACGTTGACGTAGGAACCAGGGTTATAGGGAAGGGCAGTAGTACGTACTCTACCATCCAAAATATACGTTACATTATACCCTACAACAATTTGTTGAAGTTGATTGGAATAAGAAGTCATGCAACGCGTTTGATAGACCGGTTGAGATTGATGATGATAATCACCTACTACTATCTCCCTACTTTGGCGAGAACGCGAATAGTCGTCTCCCATTTTAGCGCCTATAACAACACCAGCAATTCTTGCAACTTCTCGGCCGGTACCACCTCCAATTTGATTACCGATAGCTCCACCAACAACAGCACCAACGAGACCACCAGTACTTCCAAAAACAGTGTCGTTAATAGCACCGATGACACCGCCTGAAGATTGATGTTGTTGAGAGTAAACAGGCTGTTGATTGCAGGAGTTTTGCGCCACCGTTACAGGTTCATTACGTATAATTGGTTCGACATGAGTAACAGGGGCTAGCTCAGCGTGAACAGCAGCACTAACAAGTAGTAAAGATGCAACAACGGTTTTTTTCATAAAAATCTCCTAATCAATAACTATATTATATAGTATCGCAGGAAAAAATCAACTGTTACGTTACTTATTAAATTTACTAGATAGAGCTAGTAAAATGGCTAATTTTTTTAAGAGCGTCTCTACGCATCAAAAAACGTCTGTTATTGTCTTTTTTATATACAGTAATATAATCGACCCCATCAATTGATTGTACTTTAGTATAGTCATCACAAACCCAGATTTCTGAATTTAAAGGGTTTAATAGTGTTACTGGTACTTTTTTATTTTTATACACGGTGATGGAAAACTGTACCTGGTGATTGCTGGGTTGGAACTACAATCCCTGTACCAAAAAGACGATTGTATTGGTTATATAGTTCTTCAACTGGTTCCTCATTCCAAACTACCTGGGTGCGTGACAAAGTTACGGCATGCTCTTTGGTATAAGGGGCGTATGGAAGCATTCCCATTGAAACTCCATCAGGCGATTTATCAGATCGAACTAATTGAAGTATGCAAGGAGTCTTTAGGGTAATTGTTGTATCTGTTTCTAAAGAAACATCAGCAATAATTTCTTCACCAGTTATGATTTTTAATAATCTAATCATTTGCCAGGCTTTCTATAAATTTGTGTGCAATAACTTCATTGTAAAAAAGTTTAAATCTAACTTCCATTGTATACTGATTCTGACAAACAATCAATATCTGATCGTCGAGGGAGCTGGCCTTTATAAGCCAGTCCCCGACGCGTACTACTCTTAACGAGCAAAGATACATTACTCCCAGTCAATATTGAAAATGAGTTCGATGTTTAGCTCGTTTTTTTTGTACTTCTAAAAACGAATTGTAAAAATTTTTAAAAAAATTATTTAACTTCTTTAGCATTTGATTTTTCGGTCAAAAGTTCAGGCTTTAATTTCTTTTGCTTTATTTCTTCAACCATATTCTCATCTGCAATTTCAATTTTACGAGCTTTCCTATGCTCAGGTATAAATCTTTCTAAAGCAATTTTAAGCATGCCATTGATCATTGACGCACCTTGAATAACGATTTGATCATCAATAGCAAAACTTCGTGTAAAAGCACGAGTTGCAATACCTTTGTAAAGAAACGACTGTGTGTCATCTTTAGCCGTACCTTTAACAATAAGGCGATCACCTTCCAGCTCAATTTCAATATCTTGCTTCGAGAAACCAGCCACAGCTAACTCAATAACATATTTGGTATCTGAAGTTTTGTAGATATTATAGGGCGGGTAATTAGGAATATTTTTTGTGATATCATCATGCAATTTTGCCAGTCTTGTAAACTGGTCATCAAAGCCTACAAAAAATTTATCCATATCCTTAAACGAAGGGCCAAAGAAATTAGACAAAGTAAGAGCGTTACTCATTATTTTTCTCCTAGCAATTACTTAGATACTTTGAGAGCTTTGGACAGATCGAAGTTTACCAGCTCTTCACTAACTTTTGTTGCAACGTCATAGGTCGATTTTGCAACAACTTTAGTAAAGTTGGTTTGAGCGTCGATAAATGCTTTGAGAGGTTTTTTGTAGTCTTCTTGTTTGACAAAAAAGTCAATATAGGAAGATTTAGAGGATTGAACTGCGTCAATAAATGAATTAATAAAAGTCAACATAGGTTTCTCCTTGTTAAGCGAGTTAAAAATGCTACCCTATCGGCGTAGCGGCAATTGGTGGTTTTTACTGAACCACCAAACAGAGACGTCTCCCGACGTGTTCTATTAATATATATGCTTTAATCGTCAAAATCAACTCTTTTTTTACCAATATTATATTTTGTCTGTAAATCCCAGTCATCCTTTTCTTTAAAAGCGATAACTTTAATTTGTGAAAGAGGGGCAAAATCGGTAAAAAGATTTTGGTTTAAAATATTAATTAGTCCCCAATCAGACAGTAGCTTTGCAATGGTGTTACGACGCTGGAGGTCGTTGTCTGTGAGATCAGCAAGTTTACCATCAAGGGCAAATAATTCTTTAAAATGAACTATAAAGTAGCGGCCCTGTTTATGTAGTATATGACAGGATTGATAAAGTATTTTTTCCTTACGAGAAGCCACGCCGATTCTGGTAAGAGTTTCTCTAACCTTTAAGAAATCATCCGGCTTTACAAGCGTTACTTCTAACGGCTCGTACCCAGGCATGTCAATTTTGAAAAAATCATTTGACATTACTTCCGCCTTTTTCTAGTTTTTGTTTTAAATAATTTAATTGGGTCTGAGATAGAATGGTTAGAGCTTGGCGGGCTTTATCTATGCTGTAGCCATAGTATGCTTTTACGATTTCTATCGATTCATGTTTTTCGGCCTTAATCCACTTATTAAATCGTTTTCTCGGCCGAATAGTATTTATAAGAAAGTGAAACTGTAACTTTTTATCCAGATGGGAACGGGAATTCATCTCATTGGCAAAAATCACTGTATCTGAGCCATAGGACAACCCTTTGTTTATTAGATAAGGTATATACTGCTTTTCTGACCATTCGTCAACAATTAAATCTTCTTTGGAATAGTTTATAGCGTTTAAAAAATTAAACGGATTAATAGAAGGGGCTTTATAAACCTCCTCCTCTATCGTTTCAACGGGTGTACCAAATACGTTGTTTATATCCATAGCATTCTTAACAGACCAATAGTATCTATAGTAGTTAGCAGGATATAGTTTGCAAGCATTCCAAAGCTCTTCCTAGTCCAAGCAGCCCAAGCATACAAAGCGCAGCCAGCAATCCACACAGGGTAAAGTACCAAAAGGGGTGGATTGGGAACCGTGAAAGCCATGGTAATGGAACAACCAATACTAATAGCCCAAGCAAGCAGCTCAACACAAAACCTAAATTTATTAGATACAAAATCATTTTTTATCCAATCAAAAACTCCATATAAAATATCATTCATTTAAGCTCTACTGATGCCATAATTTCTGTGAGACAAGCTACGAGATTTATTTCTTGATCCGCTACAAATGCAGATTTATACTGATAGTCAGCTACGGTGAGAACTAACTGCGGTACTTGGTTGGTAATAGGAACCAGGGTATCGTATATTTTTCTAAATAGAGAAACAGGATCATTGTCCAGGTTATGTACAACCCATGTTCTCATTTTTTTCCAGTCTTTGCCTTTAAGGGAAGCTACTAATTCATTCATGTTAGCTTCACCTAAATTAATTAATATACCCTCGTCAATGAGCCCGGCCTGGGAGTAGCGCTGTAACTCGTTAAGTGTTCTACGAAAATCAGGAAAGTGTTTCTCTACAACTTTAGCTACTACTTTTTTATCAAATTCTATTTTTTCCGTATTAAGTATATTTACAATACGAGTAAAAAATGAACCAGCTATTTTTTGCTTTTCATCTTTAGGTATTTTGAATTCGATAACCGCACACCTAGAATGTAACGGGGGGATGATACGATTTTTAAAATTGCAGGTAAAAATGAAACGGCAGTTATTGGCAAATTCTTCTATAAATCCGCGCAACGCCGGCTGGGTAGAGTTAGGATTGAGGTAATCAGCCTCGTCTAGAATAACTACTTTTGTGTTACCGGTAAAGGAAACAGTAGATGCAAATGACTTGATTTTAGTACGAAGAACATCAATACCGGATTCTTCTGAACCGTTAATTATAATGTAGTCAGAGTTTAGCTCTTCACAAAGTGCTCTAGCTACGGTTGTCTTACCAGTACCGGCTGTACCGCATAGAAGTAAGTTTTGTATTTCACCATTTGCAACTAGATTTTTAAAATACTCTTTTTGCTCTGCTGGAAGTATACAGTCATCAACAGTTAACGGGCGGTATTTTTCCACCCAGAGGAAATGCTCGTTCATAATATAGCCTTATAATCAATTTAAAGTACCGAACCCGGTTCACAAGCAATCCAGTATTGTAGCTGTTTAGACTCATGCTTAAAGTGTAAAAACTTTGCCTTACCATTTGGTGTCTTAGCTACTGATACTTCATAAGCATCTGGAATAATTTTTAAATTTTCTACAGCAATAAAAATATCAAAGTTATCAAATGACGTCCCAAGTTGTTTACAAAAATTAGATGCGGTATCGTTTTTTCTGTCACTTACTTGCAACGTTACACTTTGATTTTTATTAGTAACTGAAATGGTAGGAGCACCCGTAATGGCTGCTGCCTTCATTACCATTTGTACATCTTCAGCGGCCAGTTTAAATTTATAAACATCTACGTGTTCAATTTCTCCGGAAGGGGCCCCGGTAACTAGGTCAGGATTAGAATAGAAATATTCGAACTTACCAGCGTTGCTTGTTACTGTAAGACTTTTATCACCAAACTCTACGTCCTGATTCTCCATCAGTGTTAACATCGCCAACAAAGAATTAAGATCGTAAATAGCAAACTCGTTAGGGATAGATTCTTTAATTGTTGCCTTAACAAAAATATTTTTTGCATTGGAGATTGTACTAATATTATCACCGGGCTTAAAAATAATATTAGTATTAATACTAGCAAAATTTTTTAAAATTAATAATGTTTCACTGCCGACTTTCATAATGACTCCACATAATAAAATTAATTATAAAGGACATACTGCTCCTGTTCAACTTCTTTCCATGGTAACTTACCGTTATAGTAATCCATCATGGCTTTGTTACCTTGTAAGAAAAACTCCCCCTGCACAGAATCACTTCTACTACCTACTCTATAATTAAGAGTATATTCCTTAGTACATCCAAACTTATTATAATTCTGTAAGAGTAAATTAGAAATTAATCTATCTACCTCCGGCTGCTCTTTAGGGTGACGTGCTCGACGATACCAGCATGGTGAAAGGTTTACTGCTAAATGCTTAGGTAAAAACCAACAACCAACGTCAATAAAGTTATCTTTAAGTACTGACTGCCACATACCTAGAGACTCACAGTCATCATTACAGATAAAAATTTTATTACTATCTACTATTTTTCTAAAAGTATAAGCCCAGATATTACCTTTTTGTATTTGCTTAACAAGCAGTTCAACGTGATTAGGTTCTAGCCAATTGTCTTCGTCGAGAAAACAAAAATAATCTCCATTTACTAAAAAAGTAGCAGCTCCGTATATCCGATGGCCGTTATAGTTATCAAAACCGGTTGCATAAGGTAGAGTCGTTATTTTTCTTTTTTTATTAGAAAAGTTGCTTAAAATATTGCGTGCTTTTTTCTCTCTCTCTTCTCCATCAATAACTACAAAATGCTCTACATTTGTATATGTTTGTCTATCAACAGAATCAACAACATCTTTTAGATATTGATTACCTGTTGTAGGGGTTATAATGACGACTTTAGGGTTCAATTTTAACTCCAGCTATAATATTTCTATCAAATACCCTTAAGTATGGAATTTGATATTTGTGTCTAAAATACCAAATATCTGCTTCAGAAATTTCAAACCTTTGAGTTATAGGGTTACAATGTTTCACAACTATTTTATCTACTACTGCTACATAACCGCCAAATATTGTCTGACCATTTTGACTTGAAAGTATTTTTTCAAATGCGTACTCTAGACCGTATCCCATCTTATAGGGGCTTGTGTCAAACTCATTACAAATAACATTATATGCTCTTTGAGAAAAGAACGGGCACATTATTTCAACGGTATTGAATAATCTAAAATCAAATTGCGGTTCAGTTGCTAAGAAGTCAACATGAGAGGGATGTCCTTCTCTGCTATACGAAGGCTGAAATAAATCAAAATTATGTTCTCTTCCCATCGCAAACAACGTTGCAATATCTTCTGGCGTTGTGAGAATATCATCATCAATTATACCGATATAGTCATACTGTCGGTAAATGTCTTTAGTAATAAACCGAGATATATTTTCAAACTTATATCCCGGTTGACTAAAAATATATTCTGCTTTTAACGAATTTAAATCCTTAAATTCTGTACCGTCATAAACCAGTAAACAAAGATCAAAATTTTGAGTTGTATGATCAGTTGTCCATTGCTGATGTAAACTATCCTTACCGCAACAAATTATTAATAAATTATTTTTTATCATAAACATCAATATGTACTTGTTGCATTAGGTTTGCAAGATCTTTTCTAGCTGGCATTTGCTTGTTGACATAAGCGGATCTAGGTGGTTGAATTGATTGAAAAATACCGATTTGTGAGCCTTGTGTGACGATAGGTGGCTCTAACCAATATACTTTCATGTTAAACACCTTAAACCAGAACGCTAGTTCTGCGTCGGCGGCAAAACAAATTTTATGTTGTGTCATACCGGAATATATTTTTGCCGCCGACTCTTTTTTAAATAAAATTGCGTCAGCACATCTATCAGCCGGGTGGTTTTTTAAATACCAATTTTTATTTGGTTCTAGTTGATCTATAGGAATATGTTTGCCACCCCCTTGGCCGAAGAAAGCTACATCCCAGTCATTAGGGAGTGTTTTAAAATGATCTAAAAAATATTCTATAAAATTTTCTTCTACTATTGCATCATCTTCAAATACAATACCATATTCAGCATTACCTTGAGAAATTAGTCTAAGGCACTCTTTATGTTTTAGACATAAAGAAACAACTTCCGGCTGTAGTGGATAGTGAGGAAAAAATTCATTCGGGTCCTGTTCTCTTCTTTGATGTTCTAAATGATCAGCCTGAAAGCTATTTACATAATCAATATAAGAAATATCTTGTCTGTCAAAATCTATAACCCATGTTATATTTTGAAACTTTTCAACTTCAAGTATTTTTTGCATCAGCAATCTACGTTCGGTATTACCTTTGTAGTGCGTGATAAAGGTAGGAAAAGTATTGTTCACTGTAAAAAAACCTTATTAAATTTTTCCATTACCATCTCAGGTTCAAACTTATCTACCACTTGCTTATAGTTACCCTGAAACCCCTTTATGTCTAATATTTTATTTTCAATATCAATAACATCATAAAGTAATTCAGTGTCTTTAAGTAAATTAATATGATGTTTATCATGACCACCGTTGTAAGCAAGCGTAGGCTTATTAAAATAAAGTGTCTCACATAACGCTAAACCAAAACTCTCCCCCTGCTGCCTGGCATGCAAGAACCCATCACATGTGTTTATAAAGTTAGCTTTCTTTTGTCTATCCACAATACTGTCAATATACCTGACGTTAGGGTGCTTAATGAAAGGTGCGGTGTTACAAAATAAAAATATAAAATCGTCTCTTGTATTTACAATATTTTCAATTATCTTTTTAACAAACGGTATATCAAATGTGTAATAACCACCAATACGTCCTATTACTGTTTTGTCTTTACTAATACCTAACTTCTCCCTGTAGTCACCGGTAGGTTCAGGTAAAGAAACAATATGTGGTACAAACGGAACAGTGCCTTCTGACATTGTACTAGACATCCACTCTGAAATATAAGCGTACCTATCCCCGTGGGGGTCGTTATGCTGAAAGACTGCGTGAACAGCTGTTTGTACATTTGTAGGTAAAAGCTCTCTATTGCCAGCTCTTAAAAAATATGCAACATTAATATCATTACAAACACTATCGAGCTGGTCCATGGTACAGGATCGTACCTCAAATTGGGACTTTATATATTCTAAGGACTCTTGTTCAGTACCCATGTCCTTCTCATACCCAATGCCTGAATTATAACAGATAACACTTTCATTACCTAATATTTCTTGATTGTATTTGGCGTAGTCAGTAACAGCTACAGCTGTACCTCTAAAGTTTAATGTATGAGTATGAAACAAAACTTTCATTAATATTTTCCTTCTATATTTTTGCTAAGAGCTGCTTCAGGTTCAAATCTACAAATGCGCCCTGTAAAGTCAAAGTTTGTTGATGAGTGCATACCTTCAGTTGTAAACGTACCGTTAACTACCTCTTTACATCTTCTAATAAACAAATCTACATTTGATTGCATACGGCTTTGGTAGAGGTGATAGATCTTATTTTCAAAAACTGTACCGATACCGTATAGTCCGTAGTTACCCAAACGCCATACTCCTTCTTGCGGCTCCCGTTCAAAATGGCTAGGATAAAACTGTTTCATTCGCACACCGTTTTCTTCAGCTACATAGCATATTTCTTGACCGACATCTGATCGTTGTGTTTCAAGAAAAGAGGGTTGATTTAAAACTGTATGTAAAGGTCGCCACATGAAGAAAAAAGCTGGGCTGCAAAATACATGAGTCATTGGTGGAATATGATTTGTGGCTTGAGCTACACCACATATACTTTTATTCTTTGCTACAAACTTAATTGCCTCATTAATAACATTGCCGTTTAAAGGTATACAATCGATATCAATGAACCCTACTATATCTGCCTGGCTATTTCTAATAATTTGATCCATCCAGTTACCAGGTCTAATTGCTGCAACCGTGTAATTAACCGGAATGTTAAAATGCTGCATTACCGACTTATGTGCGTTAACAAAATCGGAGCTTAAATTAGGAAAATAAAGGGTATGTATAGATACTTTCACACTCATATTAGTGATTCAATAATTTTATATTTGTCATACTTCGGTTGGTACCCAAGTGCTTTTAATTTTGTATTATCCATATACATGGATGCTACCTGAATAATCTTATGAAATTCAGTTGGTTCTATAGTACCAATTTTTGATTTAGATTCTGTTATCTTAACAGTATAGTCTATAAGGTCTTTAAATACAATAGGCTCACCATTACCTATATTATAAATCTGATTTAATTCACCTTTATCAAGTACTAGATTAATAGCTTTAACAGCATCCCTTACATGAATGTAGTCTCTAACAAAAAAGCCGCCATCGTAAAGTTTAATATGTTCATCATTTTTAATCTTTTCAATTAAGAACTGAAGAGCATTTTTTTGTTTAGATGCTTTTGTATCCCCTTTACCTACTACGTTGGCCAGGCGCAAGATGCGATAGTTTATTTTAAAAGTTTTACAATAAGAAATTAATAACTGTTCGGCTGTTCTTTTAGTAATAGAGTAAAAGCCTTTAGGATCACAATAACTATCTTCTTTAGCTGGTAACTCCGTATCCCCGTAAACAAACCATGAGCTTATAAAATTAAATGTATCCCCTTCTTTACAACTAGTTAGTACTTTCATTAATACATTTAAGTTGGTATGGATGTCAAGCTGGGGGTCAGTCAGTACGTTATAATTATCAACAGTAGAAATAAAATAAACTATGTTTTTTGTCTTTGTATCATAGTCGTCTCTTTCATTAATAATAACGTCGGATCTGATGGCACAAAAATGTGATCCAACAAACCCTCTGCCACCAAAGACATTAATCATTAAACTTCCTGATTACATTACCAATATATTCTACCACAGCATCAGTGTAAAGAGGTGAACAGCCCATGAAGAAAACATTACTTAAAGCAAGATTGGAGTTGGGGTATTTTCTAAAATCATCTAGATGTTTATACCCAGGATGAATTAACACATTACCAGAAAAATAATTACGTGTCTGAATCTTATTTGCTTCTAAATGCGATACAAAGAATTCCTTTAGTTCCTGGCTCTCACAAAAAGCCGGTACACCGAACCATGACGGGTCATTACCTTGTATGGCATTAATAGTTCTAAGACCAGGTACTTCTTTTAAGAACTGATCAATTTCATTCTTACGTCTACGTCTTAGTTCATCAATACGATCAACTTTTTCTAATTGAGCCAGGCCAATGGCACCCTGTAGGTCTAAAGGCTTAAGGTTGTAGCCGATATTAGTAAAAAGGTATTTGTGGTCAATAATACCGTCATAATTATCTAACCAGTAGTCAAAGCGTTTACCACAGGTACCGCATTCTAACATATTACCTTTACCTACGCAGTAACAGTCACGGCCCCACCAGCTAATACTTCTAGCCATTTTAATAAATTCTTCATCATTACAACATACCATTCCCCCTTCACCGGTACTAATGTGATGGGCTGGGTAAAAGGATGTGGTCCAGCAGTAATAATACTCTGTAATTAATTTACCGTTTACCTTTGTACCGAGACTATCGCAATTGTCACCAATCATTACCAGGTTATGTTTATCACAGATAGCTTTTAACTTATCCATATCTGGGGGATTGCCTAGCACAGGAGACACAAACACCGCTTTAGTCTTTGAGGTGATTTTTTCCTCAATCAAGTCAATATCAAAGTTAAGCGTATTGAGCTCAATATCAATAAAGACTGGCTTTAAGTTATTTTGAATTAAAGGGGCAATGGTGGTAGGAAATCCTACCGGAGAGACAATGACCTCATCACCATCAGACCATTTAAGGTGCTTCTTAATGGTAGAGATCATTACAAGGTTAGCCGATGAGCCGGAATTAACCATGTGGGCGTGTTTTACATTATATTTCTCTTCAAACTTAGTTTGAAAGTCACTAACATTTTCACCAGACGTAATCCATAAGCCCTTGATTAGTGCCGTTAGGGCTTGTTTCATCTCATCCTGATCCCACCACTGACCAGAGTACTGAACGAAGTCACCGGGCTTGAAGGTGTCGTAATTTTTTGCGTAGGAAGGTCTTACTTGGGAAAGAATTTCGATGGCACTATCTATTTCATTCATTGTAGGCATAATATAAACATCCTTTAAATATATTAATATTATTTAGGCTCGTTTTCTCTATTATAGTCCGTTTCCGGTAACTTATCAACATACGCTTCCGGGCTGGGTAAATCACTGTAAGTGCACCAGGCCGGTTTCTTAAATATCCTATCCCAGTTATTCTCAAATGTTTTTTGATCAACACTAAACGGTCTAGGTATGCTACCTTTACCACCGTCACTCATTTATTTCTCCTTTTTTTACTATAGGAATCGAACCTACATCATATCTAAATGTTAATTAAAAATCCTACTCTATCACCGCACGGGCTATTGTAAAAATTCTCTTTCCATATAGGTATTATAATATCAGAATTGTGATTTGAAAAATCATCATTATAACGAAAGTGTACCTCTATAACTTTATCCCCTACAACCTCTACATTAAACCACTCATATTTTTCTGCAATTCGGTAGAATTTTTCAGGTAGTAAAAATATCTCATTAATTTTTTGCCATTGTGAAAATCTATCTAATCTATCAGGGTTACTTCTAAATCCCTCTACTGCGAGTACTTGCTTGCCGTAATTAAAATCAAAGCTAAGGTGTCTGCCTAAAAAACGCTCACACCAAAAATACCCATGAGGTATTTCATAACTCTTAGGCGTTAAATATGCAAAATGTGCTCCTGCACTCATCATCTTAAAATTAACGCAAGGCCTAACTACGTATTCACCTTCTTTAGGAGGAGGTACACCAGCCGGACCGCAAACATAACCTAAAGTTCTAGATAAAATAAGCTTATCTAGTACCCAGAGATCTTCTGCTTTTACTATATCCCAACAATCTTTATCGTCCATTTGTATCTTCTTGTGGCCGAGAGCCAGGGGTAATGGAATGTACGGTAGGAATCGAACCTACTTGAAACAGTTTTGCAGACTATTGCCTAACCATCCGGCCCCGTACATATGTTAAGTTTATTTTTCTAAAATTGCCCCAACATACTTTTCTTGAATTACAATAAATTTTTTAGTGTCAACAAAAAAGAATTTACCTTTTGCCCACTCCACAGCAATCTCATCCCCCACCTTTACTTCTTTAACTTCCGGGCCAACAGATTCCACAACATAATTTAGCGCCCCGCCAATGCCGAAAGGAGAACCCATGACTATACCAGATTCAGTTACCAGCTCCCTTTCATTTTCTAAACCAATGATAAAGTCTTTAAGTGCTACCAGCTGCTTTTGCTCTTCCATATTAACCTCTCAAATAAAAAAAGCCGGTTACGCGTCCGGCGTCTGATACTCATGAGTCAGACCGCTCTTTACTTATGCTGCCTCGGCGTACTCAACAGCCAGGTCTAGCGCTTTTTCTTTCTTAGCACGATTCAAACCGTACCACGAAGAGGTAAGGCGTGAGTCTTGACTACGACCAAGTTTGTGATCGGCCATATACGTTACTGTATTAAAAGCCTGCCACCACGAGCCTGGAGCAAACTCTGCCCCCGGTTGCGTATGCAGTACTGCCATCGCCTCCTCAGCCTGTCGACTAATGGGGAATGAAGTAAGGGTTGCCGCTTTCTTGTCTTCGTCTTGGGATAGAGAAGGAAACACGCGGTTAAAGTACTCAATGATGGTTTCTTTCTTGTACTTTTTCTGCCCAAGGAAGAGGGCCTGCTCTTTATAGCGTTGAAGTTTATCTTTAGCAATACCAAGTGTCTCTTTGACCATTTCACCGTCAAACTGCGTACGGTGATTAATCTTTACAGCGTACTTGGAATGTCCTTCTAGCGCCATTGTTAGAGTATTGTTACATACCACACGCACTGGAGTAAACCGAACGTCAATGCTACGTCCAAACTCATGGGGGTTACTGAAGAGGAGGTACCCCTCTACCTTATCACCACCGAAGATTTCAAACGAGTCTTTAATTTGAGCCATCGCCCAGACCATTTTACCGTCACGTAAGGAGCCGGCGGTATGCATTTCCATATCACCAGAAAGCACAAAGTCGTTAAAGAATACAAACGCCTCTAAATTCTGAACCGGTTTCCAGTCGTTAGACACTACCGTTAAGAGCTTACCATCAGTTGAACGCACCAGGGCGTTAGATTTAGTAAGTACGGGACCACTTTCTAGGTTATAGAAGAGAGGTTTCTTTTCTACTTGCCAGTCCAGGCTGGCGGCCTTGAGCATTTGCTCGGGAGTTACATCAGCCGGGACCCGTTTACCGAGTCCGTGCCAGGGTGTTTCACCAACATAGGCCATGTTGGCCTCTCCATTTACGATTTCAAGTTCATGAGCCATTAAAATTTCTCCTTTTCAATTGACTACATGTTCATTATATAGCGGTCGCCCGAGGAAATCAACTACTTTAGTTAAGGTTACGGTCTAAAGTAGCTAAATTTTTCCAAAAATCTTCATCCGTAACGTTTCTTTGCTGTTCTAGGAAGGAATCGGTGTCAAAAAAGTCAAACCATCCCGTGGTAATGTACTTTTCTTGGGTTTTTGAGGGCATTCCTCGGTGGGTATGCGTAAAATGGGCCGGCCAAATGAGGGTTAACCCCTTTTCCGGACGAATTTGTAATTTTTGGTGGTAAAATACCGTCTCCCCACCATCAGTAACGTCGTTGAGGTAGGTCATAAAGGCCAAATGACGTTGTCGGTACTGGGGGTAGCCGTTATTTTCACAATGCCACACCGAATAATACTTACCGGGGTCATATTTTTGTATGTTGTAGGGGAAACTCAATTGCCAGGAGGACAGATTTTCATGAGAATAGGGGTAAAGGGCCTTATACTGATCCACTACTTCCTGTAAAACGTATTCGTACTCCGTAATTACGTCAATATCTACATCACAGGACGGGAGGTAGGTATAGCCGCGGGCGGAATGAGCCTCAAAGTGGTCGGATTTCTTACTTTCAAAGTCAATAATGAACCGATCACACAACGATTCATCAATAGTCCATCCACCAATGAAGTGGGGAGTTGAATTAATTGGGTGTGGTTTCATAGATGGAGGAGTATTTTTTCAAACGCTCCTGTTTTACCGTAATTCTATTCAATACCCGTTGTTGATCATCATCCAGGATGTTATGTTCCAGGGCCAGGTGAATCATACAGAGTACATCGGCCACCTCCTGGTTAAGTTGGTCGATGTTGTTTTCTAATCCAAAGCGTTTGATTTTGGAGATGGCCTGGATTACCTCGGCACACTCCTCCTGAAGTATGAGTAGTATTTCATTTTGGGTTTTGTTCATGTGTATCATATTTTGTATTCATTCTCTTTTTTACCTCCCTTGCCAACGGACCCTGGCGTTGGAAGGCCTCCTGCTCCCACGGTTGTTGACGATAGGCTTTGTAGGTGGTACCTTTGTTGGTGATGGGGGTGCCGTGCCAGTGGTGGACCCAGCCCTTGGATTGAAGGTGGCGTTGGGATAGTCTTTTTTGGTGGTACTGTTCCCCATGCACCAACTCATGGGCCAGGGTGGTGAGGGTTTTGGCCGGGGTTAGGTTTGAATTAATTTCCATCAACCCCTCCTGATTGTAACGTCCATATCGGCCAACACCCAACGGGGCCACTCGTATTACCAAGTCTTGTGGTAACGATAGTAATTCATAAAAAATATCCAAAGATTGATTTATCAAAGAACATACCTCCAACGTCCTTTGTCGTCTTTTTTTGGGAAAAAGGGCCGATTGCGCCACATAGATCCCGCGCCCGATATGTTTGTCCGTTCGATATATTTTAATCATTCATTCACCCATTCATATTATTCATTATAATCACAAATTAAACATTAAGCCAACCTCACCGTTACGTCCTTTGGTCTTCCTCCATCAATTCACACCATACCGTACCGGGAGTCTTTGTTTTAATTAAGAAATTCGTTACCTTGAGGGCGGCTGCCGTACAATCGGATTTGGTGGGAAAGGTGTCTACGGGTACGGGCACCAGGGCTAGAAATATTATAAGGGTATACATTTTCCATCACCTCGGTAAATCCAACACCTCGGCCAAGGACATGGGTGTGACGGTTTGTTCGTTCAAAAGGACGGTGTCTTCCTTAACCCGTCGTGCTCGTATTGACGCCATCGCATCAGCTATATCGTAGGCCATGGTGGCCACTTCCCAATAGTTGGGTACGTCACCCCTCCCCACAATAGCTGCCATCGCCATGGAGGCATTCTTATCCCACAACGTATCATACAATTTTTTCATATATTTCCTTTACTATAAAAAATATACATCCAACCAACACCAACCACTCCATTATTGTAAATCGATTAAATTTTCTGTAAAATTCTGGGTACCGAAAAATCAATCTTTCTTTGAATGTTAACTTCATGAAAAGAGCTTGGCCCCCAAACCCACCACTATACCGACCATGGGTATAAAGAGGAAGGCAATGATACTGAATGCTATTAGCACAAGAATGGCGCGCGCAAAAATTTTTGAAAACATTGTGATCAACACTTATATAAGACAGTTACTACTCCTGAAACCTTGTATTGTATAAAAACTATACTTTTTTCTAATTTCTTTGACTGTGTTTTTTAATGATTTCTTCTACTAACCTGGGGGACAGGTCCACTCTTTTTGCTATCTCCTCCACCGGCACACAAGCCCGGTGCATCCATAAGATTCTTTCCAAACACTCCTGCCACATGGCCTGGGTATAGGTCATGTTCAGGCCCCCTGCGTTAGGACGTACTTGGCAAAATCCTGCCACTGACCACCCTTATTGGCAATCTTCGATACCTGAATAAGACTACGTAGCGATAGGTTAGGTACCTTGCCAATCTGGGCCTTTAAGAAGGTGAGAGCATCACTCTTGGCGCTATCAGATACTTCAGGTAAGAATTCCTCTGATTTAGCAATCACCTCCATGCGCTCGAACTTCTGCGCCTCCGTCATCGAGAGGTCTACCACCATACAACGTGTACGTATGGCTTGGTCAATCTTCTCCAGCGGCATATTAGATACAAACACCACCTTACCGGTGAATTCAAAAGACTTAGGTAAATCATCATCACGCATGTCGGCCATCCAGGAGATGTACCTCTTATTGAATGAGTCTAAGGCACCTTTAAGAAGGTTCCTGGCCACATCGTCCTTAAGGATTGAATCACAATCGTCAAATACAATGGTCATTCCATTGCATTCAAAGAGCGTACGATACAGGCCCTTGGCCGTAGAGAAACCCTTAATAACACGATAACACTTCTTAAGGTTAAGAAGGGTGCCGACTTCAAAATCGGCCAAATCGGTAACGTTATTAAGACCGGCCGTCTCCAGGCTTTTAAGGACGGTGTAAGACTTACCTAAACCACCTTCCCCGGTAATTACACACGAGGCCATGGTCCCGTCGGCTACCATTGAGACCATCTGTTCTAAGAAACCAAACCGCTCATTAATTCCAAATTCCGAGGGGGTGGGAGCCGGAACCGAGGACATTTCCGCCACCTTGCGCTTGACGTAGTATTCGGAGGTCGATTTCACCACCACTTTACCGTTAACGTAACCCACGTATTTACCACTCTCAAATTTGATCATTGCGTTGTCCTTATTCATCATTCCATTATTATAACGTCAATGGGACCAAAAGCCAAGACATTTCGTTACGTTTTAGTACGGTATTTCTAAACAAGAATAAGTCTTATTTAAGGGGCACAACCCGTTCGATCGCGTGGGCATTAGCTGTCGTTTAAGAGTGGCGAATCTCTCGCTCACTCCCCCATCCTAATAAGACCTCTCCCGAGGTGT
>Ga0194133_10001532_pt1 | contig 39610 bp, 29 predicted proteins | sample TA2KigOf40mmetaG_FD_155448 | JGI IMG/M metagenome (GOLD analysis project Ga0194133, IMG submission 155448) | Freshwater microbial communities from Lake Tanganyika, Tanzania - TA2015055 Kigoma Offshore 40m | ecosystem: Environmental > Aquatic > Freshwater > Lake | place: Tanzania: Lake...
CTAACGAATCGTAATATTCAATCAGAACCTACTCGAATGTTATTAACCAATAATAAAACCCCCAACTATAGACTATTATCTAATAATAATAATAATAATAATCATAATCATAATCATAATCATAATCATAATAATAATCATAATCATAATAATAATCATAATCATAATCATAATCATAATCATAATCATAATCATAATCATAATCATAATCATAATCATAATAATAATCATAATAATAATAATAATCATAATCATAATTATAATCAGAATAATCAGAATAATCAGAATAATCAGAATAATCAGAATTATAATAATTATAATAATAATGATAATCATTATCAACCACATACACGATTATTATATCAAACTAAAGTTAATTCATCTAATAGGCTAACTACATTCGAATCATCCAATACAAGTAATGTAGATAATTGTTCGGAACAAGATGGATTTATCCTTAATAAAAAATCAAAAAAGAAAAATTTTCAAGAGAAATCAAATACAGATTTATCAAATGATAATAAAAATTACATATTATGTATTAATCCTAAAACCATTTGTCAATGTATTTATGCTCATTCTATGACCGAATGGAATCCTAGAAAATGTAATTATCAAAATTCTTGTTTTAAAAAAGAAAAATGTACATATTATCATCCACAAAAAGAAACAAAAATAGAATATTTACAAAGAATGGTTGAAATGCCAGATACCTTTTATCAAAAAAATTCTTATAAATTTAAAAAATTATATACTTGAATTCTAAACAATACTTGAATTTTAAAAATTATTTAAATAAATACTTAAAAAGATGAATCATTAAATTAAATAAAACCAAATGAAATTTATATGGATAAGTTTTCTTCCCTTTATAGTCTGTCAAACTTTAAAAGATGTATTAAAATTAACGTGGAATGGTATAAAAGAAAGAAATATTGATCCATATGATATCAAATTAGTCCATCGTCCTTATTCTGAAACACCAAATGATGCAGTATCTGAAGGTGTTGGATATGGTTTATTATTAGCATTATATTTGGATGATCAAACGTATTTTAATATGATTTTAGAATCGGCCGAACAATTTATGTGGAATGGTCAATTTTACGATTGGAATGTAGATATGTATGGGAATAAACTTAATATAGGAGCGGCTACGGATGCTGAACAAGATATTGCATTTTCTTTAATTATGGCGAGTCGTAAAGTTAAAAAAGGAGAATGGAAAGAGCATTTAAATCCATCTTATATTGAAAGATATCAATTGATATTAAATAATATGTGGAATTTAAAGATGATATCTGATACTTTAAATGTAGCTCCAGGAGCTGGATGGGGAGGTATAGATTTTATGAATCCAGGATATTGTGCTCCAGCTTGGTATCGTGTTTTTAAAGAAGTTGATACACTTGAACACGATTGGGATTCAGTGATTCAACATTGTTATAATACGATTAAAAATAATGTAGGATACAAAAATGGATTATTATCCGATTGGACAACGGTTAACGGAGATTATTATGATGGAAATTTAGGATATAATAATTATGGAAGAGGAAAATATTTATTTAAAGATGCAATTCGTGTATATTGGAGAATTGGTACCGATTATTTATGGTTTAATTCTTATGAATCAAAAGAATTTTTATCAAATGCTTTTGAATTTATAAGAACGAAAAATGATTCAATGGGTTGTAATTTTTATACAATGGATGGAGAACTATTACCCTATGAAGATATTTGGATTTTTGATGGAGGTCAACGACAACGACCTCGTAGAGAACATAGTCATCTGACAATTGGTATGTGGTCTATTGTACCAAAAGTTTTAAATGAAAGTAATTGGATTGAATATGAAAAAGAATTATTATCATATTATGAATCCAATAAAACATATTGGGGAAAAACTAAAGATGAAATAAATGAAGAAGATATTGAACATAATGAGATGTATTTTGATCAGTTCTTAGCGAGCTTTGGAGCCTTAATTTTAGCTGAACAATGGAGATTATTGTAAAAAGATCTATACATTAGATTATCAAATTTTCAAATTTGATAATTTTTTTTAAATCTATAAATAAAAATGAAAATAATTCCATTAATTTGTTTATTCATCTTATTTATCATTATATATATATGGTATATTTTTAATAAAAATGATAAATATCATCATATTATTATTTGTCTATTATCTATTTTATTTTCAATTGTATTAATATGCAATATAATGACACAAATGAAATCTGAACCCTTTTATTTTGAAGTCTCTCCAAAACGTGCTCAATGTTTAAAGGAACAAGTATCTTTAGATGGTAAACCTCGATCTTGTCAATGTTGTCAAAAAGGTACGGTTGGTGGTTATCCTCCTTATTATCTTGATTGGATAAATAATGAATCTGAGGAAGGAAATTGGAATAGAACTGACAATTGGACTACAAATAAAACAAAAGTTGATACTGTTCCTCCTATTAACTATGTCAAACAATAATATTAAAGAATAAATAATTATTAATAAAAGAATGAATAATATTATTAAAAAAATAATATGTCTAACATATCTATATTTTATTTATAAAATATTTAAAATTCATTTTTAAAAATAATTTTTAGATATTTTTTTATATCTAAAAAATGAAAAAATAAAAAAAATACAAAATAATTTTAAATCAAAAATGGACTCCATTTTAAATGATAGAGAATATGAAACCATTTTGTTTCAAACGATCAAAGAATATCTTTCTGTATATGATTCTTCTTATGTTCATAAACATTCATTTGATTATTTTATTAATCATCGATTACAAAAAATTATTCAAGAAGAACCAAATATTGTCGTTCCAATATCTGATAATACATATTATCACGTTAATTTTGGACAAATTTTCGTTGATAAACCGTATATTATTGATGAAAATAGACAATTAAGATATATTACACCAAATGAAGCTCGATTACGAGATTTAACATATAGTAGTCTTATTTCAATTAATATTAATACATTTATTAGTACTAAACAAGAAAATAAAGAAATACAAAGTGATCATCAAGAATTTTTTAAAGTAAATTTAGCACGAATACCAATGATGATTGGTTCTTCGAAATGTAATTTATATAATAAAACATTAAAACAACGAAAAGAAGTGGGAGAATGTTCTTATGATAATGGTGGTTATTTTATTATTAAAGGAAAAGAAAGAGTCTTGGTTTCCCAAGAACGTATTAATTATAATATAGTTCACGTTTTTGAACAAAAAGTAAATAGTCGATATTTATATGCATCGGAAATACGAAGTATGTCCGAAGAAACGGGACATTCCGTTTTAATACAAATGAAAATGTTAAATACAATTGATAAAAAAATATTATTACAATTACCTTATATATCACAAGAAATACCTCTTGGTTATATTTTTAAAGCATTTGATTTCACTATTTCGGAGATTGAAAATATAATACACTTTAGTATTGGGATTTATATTGAAAATTATGAAATTTATAAAATAATAAAACACATTATTCGTGAAGCAGAAACAATTGATACACAAGAAAAAGCCATTTCTTATATCTCTCAATTTTCAATTCATAGTTTATCAAAAGAGAGAAAAATCTACTATATAACACAAATATTAAATAATGAATTATTTCCTCATTTAGGTATTGCAAGTTCTAGAAATCAAAAAGGATATTTTTTAGGTCATATGTTAAATAAATTATTATTAACATATATTAAAAAACGTTCATTAGATGATAGAGATCATATTAATAATAAACGTCTAGAAGTAAGTGGTTTATTATTATCGGAATTGTTTAGGACGTTATTTAAACGCTTTGTTCGAAATATGGAACCACAATTAGTGAAAAGACCCGATATATTAGTCGTAATGTCAAGAAATAATATTATTACACACGGAATCAAACATTGTTTTTCAACTGGAAATTGGGGTATTCCAAAATCAAATTATATTCGAACAGGTGTTTCTCAAATCTTAGCTCGATTAACTTATAACTCATTTTTATCTCATCTTAAACGTATTTTGATTCCTATTGGAAAAGAAGGAAAAAATACAAAAATTAGACAATTGCATCCTTCTCAAATTGGATTTATATGTCCTTTTGAAACTCCCGAAGGTCATTGTCTCGTTCCCAATACGATGATTTTATCAGAAGATGGTATTAATATGTTCCAAATGGATTCTTTAAAAACAAATAAATGGAAAGTAAAAACAGTTGATATTAGCAATGGTAAACAAAATAATTCTTATATTAAAGACTATTTTGAAGTCCTTCCGACCGAATTATATGAATTTAAAATTCTAAATCATAAAACTATTAAAGCTAGTGGTTTACATCCATTTTTAGTATATACCCCTAATGAAACTCTTGAATGGAAAATGAGTAAAGATATTACAATGAATGATAAATTAATTTGTATTCCAACACTATCTCAATATAACGATGCCACCTTGCTCGATTATTCAATTTCTATTCAATATAAACTATGGGGTCTATTAAGAGGATGTTATAATTGGGAATATAATAGATATGTATTACCTTCTGATATCGATCTCAAATTAGTTAAAAAAGATTTAAAAAATATGAAATATTTATTTGAAATAAAAGATAGATTCCTTTACTTAAAAGATACATCTATTCCATCTTATTTATATAATGAAATTATTCCATTGGATATTAAAACGGATAAATCATTGTTAAGAATGTATTTATGTGGATTTTTTTCATCTTTTACTATAACTTCTATTTTAGAAGGAAAACGATTTTTATCATCCAAAAATTTATATTTAAATTCATCTGAAAATATTAAATTATATTATAAAGAAATACAATCCATTGTATATGAATATTTTCAATTTAGATTTATATTAATATCAGATGACAATGAATATTATTTACAATTAGAAAATTCATTATCCAATATTTATCAATTTATTGATCATTTTGGTTATGTTTATTGTTTATCAACTCATCGTGAATTATTCATTTTAAAAGAAGCCATACAATTTGAAATGTATAATAATATGGATGAATACAAAGAATTATTATTATATATAAATAAAAATTGGATTGCATATCCGTTATTAGAAATTAAACATTGTGAAGTAGAAATGACGGTTGATTTTACAACTGTCAATGATAATCATACATTTGTAGCCAATGGATTTATAACTCATAATTCGGCGGGAATTGTAAAAAATATGACACTAATGACTCAGATTACATTGCCAACGAGCAACATTTTTATACGAATGATCCTTGAAGAATTCCAAGAAATTATTCAATCCTTTGATCATACGGAAATTACATCTTTTGGAAATAATTATTATAAATTATTATTAGATGGTAACTGGATAGGAATTACAAAAGATATATCTATTTATCATAAATTACTTTTATATAAAATTCAAAAACGATTTCCATATAGTGTTTCTATTAGTTATAATGAAAATGAAAAAGAAATTCTCATTTTTACAGATGAAGGTAGAATGATCCGTCCACTTTTTAATGCTCACAAATTTCCTTCTATAAATGATTTAAAGACAAAAAATATTCATCAATTAATTGAAGAAAATAAAATTGTTTTTAAAGATTCTTATGAAATTGAAAATCATATTATTGCAATGAATGTTAATGAATTAAAATTACAATCTTATTATACATTATGTGAAATACATCCTTCTTTATTAGTTGGATTATGTGTTGGATTAATTCCTTATTCTGATCATACACAAGCACCACGATTAACGTATCACGCTTCAATGGGAAAACAAGCCATTGGATTATATGCAACTACTAATTCGATTCGAACCGATACGATGGCACATTTATTACAATATCCCGAAAAACCATTAGTTCAAACTCATATCGCAAAAGCAACGGGATGTGATGATATGGTTTTTGGTTGTAATTTAATTGTAGCTATTGCAATGTACACTGGATTTAATCAAGAAGATTCAGTAATTTTAAATCAATCTGCAATCGATCGAGGACTTTTTCGATCATTTGGATATAGGACATTACATATTGAAGAACGTAAAAAATCAACGACTCATACCGAAGATATTATATTACCCGATGAATTGATTAGAGTAAAAAGTTATAATTATTCTAAATTAGATAAAGATGGAATCGTTCACGTTGGATTATATGTAGGTTCTTATGATGTCGTTGTAGGAAGAGTTCAAACAAAAAATAACAAATTAGGAAAAGAAGATAAAGTGGATACAAGTGTAGTTGTCAAAAGTGGTGAAGAAGGATATGTCGATAAAATTTTTATAAGTACTTCTCCCGAAGGTTATAAAATTATTAAAGTTAAAATAAGAAGTATTAAAATTCCAGAAATGGGTGATAAAGTGGCTTCAAGAAGTGCTCAAAAAGGTATTGTTGGTATGATCTTAAAACAAGAAGATATGCCTTTTTGTTGTACTTCTGGATTGATTCCAGATCTTATTATTAATCCTTTATGTCTACCTAGTCGAATGACTATTAATCAAATTATTGAAAGTATTGCTGCAAAATCATCGGCTTATGATAGTATACGTCGATATTGTACACCTTTTTCAACTCATAGTACTAACATCATTGATGAATTATATGGATCATTGAAAAAAAATGGATTTTCTTCTAATGGACGAGAAATGATGTGTAATGGATATACTGGACAATCATTTGATGCTAATATATTTATAGGCCCTACTTATTATCATCGATTAAAACATTTGGTTAGTCATAAAATTCACGCACGTAATCACGGTTCATTACAAGCATTGACACGACAACCCGTAGAAGGTCGGTCAAGAGACGGTGGATTACGATTTGGTGAAATGGAGAGAGATTGTATGATTAGTCATGGTGTTTCACGATTTTTAACAGAAAGATTATTCGATATGTCCGATGTATTTTCTGTTCCAGTGTGTTCAAATTGTGGTACAATGCCTCATACATTAGAATATTGTAATGTATGTGATTCTAATAATATTAAACGTGTATTTATTCCCTATGCTTGTAAATTATTATTCCAAGAATTAATGGCGATGGGAATTAAAATTAATTTATTCCCCGAAATTCAACATTAATGAAAAAAAGATGATAAAAAAAAAAAGATAAATAATTTATATTTTTTGTAAAATATAAATTTATCGAATAGGACATTGAATAGGTATATCTTTAAATCGATGAAGCATATTTTTTTCAACATAACTTGTCAATATATGTATAACTTCATTAAATGTAATCCCTTCATCAATAATATCTTTTAAACTTGATAAATATTTGTATTTAGCTCTTTCAAATTTTAATAAAGTTGGAATTAAAAAAAAGGTTAATACAAAACATTCACGATCTTTTGGTGGAACACGACACCAATCTTTTATAAAACCTAAATCTCCTTGAGCTACCATATAACGATATAAGAAAAAAATTGTCCACGATTGACAAAAAGCATCGGCTGGTAATTTTCTATTGGTTTCACCATTAAATTGAATACCATATTGTTTACCACAATATTTTTGAACACATCTTCCTAAATCATAATTATTTGTATCATCTGTTTCATCTTTTGAATCAATAAGATTTAATTGAATAAAAACTTTTCGTAACATTGGAACTATCGTATCTTGTCCTCGTGGATATAATAAAATTCCAGAATCAAACGTTATTAATACTCTTTTCATCTTTTGATATATAAATGATACATAATGACAAGCGTGTCCATCATATACTAAAACGACTGTAAATAAATTATGTTCTTTTTCTGTAAATCTTGATTTGTTTGTTTTAACTAATTGATATAATTTTTTGTAATCCAAATCATTAAATTGAAAATTAAATTGTTGTTGAACTTGTTGTAATTTTTCATATTGAAACTGTCCAAAAGAAGATTCTTCTAAATCTCTCTTTGAAACGACAATTTGATGATTACTTTTATTTAAAATTAAATTTAATGTTCCACACCATTTATATAATTCATTTAATTCTAAATAATTAATATAATATTGCATAATGTCTCGACGTAATGTATTATCATTCATTAAATAAATAAGATATTGTAGCATCTTTGAAACAATATAATCTTTAGAAAATTGTAAAGATTCTGATTCAAAATTAAATGAATTGGTATCCATATTGACTAAAAATCTATTTGGATTTTGTAAATCAATTGGTTGATAATCGGATTTCTTTTTAGATGGATGTGACTGTTTAAGAACTAATAAAGAATCTTTTTTTTTATCTAAAGGAATCTCTTGTTTTAATATTTCTAAAAATTCTTTAAAGTCCGTTTGTTGTTTATGATATTCAGATGTATATGTTACATTGTCTATTTGATCTGAATTTGACATTCTTTATTAAATTAAAAAAAAAATAAAAGATATAAAATGAATTTATCTATTATGAAAGTAAATGAACTAAAAGATATCGCACAAACATTATCAACTCAATATGATATAAAATATATAACTACCATCAATGGAAAAAACAAACAATCTCTCATTATCTATATTGAAAATATAATTAAACAATATTCGGTTGATTTATCTTTCATTATCAAAGAAAATATATTTGAATTATCTAAAGGAAGATTATTAGAAAAATGTCAATTCTATTCCAATTTTAAACCTAATTCAAAATATACAAAACTAGATTTATTACATTTTTTAATTACAAATATAGTTGAAATGAAACCTTATGTGTATATGTTATCATTAGAATTACAAGATTTACAATATATTTATCAAATTCATTCCTCCAATCAAAATTTTTCGTCTAATCAAAATCGTTTATTTTTTTATAATTATATAATTACAAATAATATTAAAGATAATATTAAAGATAATATTAAAGATAATATTAAAGATAATATTAAAGATAATATTAAAGATAATATTAAAGATAATATTAAAGATAATATTAAAGATAATATTAAAAATGTATCGTCAGTTTTAACGAATCCAACATTACTTACATATAATAAATTAGAAACAGAAGAATTTGTACCAGTATCTTTAGATAAAATATTTGATTTCACGACAGAAGAAATAAAAAAAAAAATTAATGACTGTTTTTATTCAAATTAATTTGTTTATTTTATTTTTAAATTATATCACTTGTAAGAAGTAAGATAATTTAAAAATATTATAATTTTAATTATATACAAAATAATAAAAAACCATTAATGATATTAAAATGGATATTATTATGTTTAATTATCATTATTATATTATATGTAATAATTCGATTTAAAAATATATATATTGAAACCGAACATATGGATACACAATTTCCACCTTTTCCCATTGATATGGTAATGACGTATGTAAATATGACAGATCCAATGTTTGAAAAAACTTTTCCTTCTGATAAATCTAAATTTAAACATATTGCTCGTTATAGAAGTCATAACGAAATATTATATGGATTACGTAGTATTGAAAAACATTTAACATTTATTCAAAATATTTATTTACTATTAGCGGATAAACATCAATTACCTTCTTTTTTAAAAGAAAAACATTTTCAAATAAAAATTATCTTTCATTCTCAAATTATACCTTCCGAGTATTTACCTACATTTAATTCAACTGTAATTGAAAATTATATCCATAAAATACCTAATTTAGCAGAACATTTTTTATATTTTAATGATGATTGGATTATTTTAAAACCTTTAAAATGGCATACCTTTTTTACAGTCAAAGGATTACCTATACAATCCATTGATTGTGAAGTATCAAAACCAACCTCTTCTTCTATGATTGAATGGAATTATGATCCTCCTTTTGATTTTAATAGTAAATCTTTGAAAAATGATTCTTATTATTTTCATCAAATGATTTATAATAATAATTTTATAGTTGATAAAATTATGAAAACTCATTCTAATAGAACATTGTCACAACATATACCTCAAGCTTTACGTGTTTCTTTTTTAAATAACTTGGATCAATTATTATCTTCTTATAATGTAAATAAAACATATACATTATTTACTTATTCAAATCAATTTAAAATTAGAAATAATTATAATTTAGCTCGAATTTCATTTATCAATAAATATTATATGATTTATTATTATCAATGTCCAGAAAAAGTTTTCAAAGTAAAAAATTTATCAATTCATTCTCATAAAGATATGACTTCTATAATTCAAAAATTATTAACTTCAGAAGACGATTTTTTAAATGTTGGAGATGAAGGTAATAAAGAAAGTTCTTTTTATATTCAAAATTATAAATTATTAATAAAAATATTATCTATTATGTTTCCAAATAAGTCTTCATTTGAAAAATAAATAATATAAATATTATAAATGTAATAAATAATATAAATGTAATAAATAATATAAATGTAATAAATAATTTATAATTTATACATTTTGTAATGAATAAATTATAAATTGTAAATTATAATTATTTTGAGAAAAATAGTAAGATGTTAAAATATTAAGATGTTAAAATTAAAATAATGATTTTATATTTAGGAATATATTAAAAATCCAATCCAAAATTATTATTAATACTAAAATACAATTATTAAAAATACGATTATTTTGATAAAATAATTTATGAAATGGTAATATCCATAATTTTTCTTGTATATTATTTGATTTAAATTCTTGAAATTTAATTAAAAATGTAGATAAAAATGTAGATGAAATTTTAGAGGAAGAAAGAATAGAATATAAAAATAAATGTAAATATGCGTTTTTGGATACGTGTGTAATTGGTTTATACATATAATCAGTATCTGTTTCAAGAAAATATCCATTTTTTTCATAATATTTTTGAACACCTACTCCCGATATAACCACAATCTGTTCCATTTGATAATAAAGAGCAAGTTGTTCTGCAATTTGAATTAATATTTTTCCAAATCCTCTATGTTGACCATTTCCACGTTGTTTTGATTGTAAATGACCATATACGTGTAATTCTCTAATACGTAATGTTTTTTTATGAAAAATAGGTAAAAACCAAGATGGATAACGATTATTTTTTAATGGACATAAATCATAATCAGAAATTCGACATCGAATCATTGCTAATAATTTAGATTCTAAAAAAGAAGTTAAAGATACTGGAGATTCAATACTTATAAAATATTCAATTCCTTCTTGTGCACGATATTGTTTTATATAAATAAAACAATTTGATAGACTGACATATAAATTACGAATTTCTCTTGAACGAATATCTTGAGATATAATTCCTTGTGTTTGTAAAGAATTAACACACAATTGTCGTAAATTAGTATGTAATGTATCACTTTCATATCCTAAACGCAAAGGAGCATCTTTTGCTAATGGAAAATCTCGATGAAATCTATTTAATCGAACAAATCTTGGTAAAAGAAGTAAAATTTTTTGTAATAATTCATAAAAATCTTTAATATTTGTTTCTGCAATTGAATTCCAAATTAATACATCATCTATATCTTTTTTATAAATAGATGATAGTAACTTCCATTTACCTTCAATCATATATTGTTGAATTAATTTTCTATCTGAATCGGAATAATTATATTGATTTTGTTTATATTTTCTAATTTTTGTAAAAGGTACATCAACACATATATATAATTTTAAATAATCGGGAACTAAAAATGGAGATTGTAATACTTCTTTACATAATTCATAATCTTTTTCAATGGTCGTTCCCGGACAATCGAGTAATAAATGAATATCCACTTTAAATCCATTATCTTTTAATTGACGAATTGCTTTTTTACTACATTCAACTGTATGTCGACGATTCATTAATTGTAATATATTTTCATCTTGATGTTGAACTCCTAATTGTACACGAGTTACTCCATAATATCGTAATCTTTTTATTTCACGTCGATTTAATTGATCGGGACGTGTTTCAATAACGAGTCCAGTTACTCGACTCGACATTAATTGTGAGTTTTTAATTTTTTCTATTGAAAAAGATTCAATGGGAGGCAATATAGATAATAATTCGGTTCCAATTGTGTTTTTTAATGATTTTTTATGTTGATAAGGATTAGTGTCTAACCATTTCCAAATAATAGAACTATATATTCCTTTTTGTCGTAAACTAAATAATGGATACACGTTACACGCATAATATAATTCGTGTATATAAGTGTCTGTTAAGGTTGATGGAAATGAATGAAAAGTACCCCCTAATAAAATATGAATCATTTTATCGATATGATGACCCATTTTATATTCTAATTGAATTAAACGTCTCCATATTTGAAATTTTGGATCAAAATCCTCCAAAACTCCTAATTGAGGTGTTCCTTCCGATGATAAATAACTTCTTGGTTGTCCTGGTTCATTTGGACACATTGCACAGTCATATTTACAACTAAATGGATGTGGAGGCAAAATAGTTGATATTTCAAGTTCTCCCGAATTACTTCTAGTAGGCTTAATGCGTATTAAACTTTCTAATACGTCATTTGGTCTTAGATTAGAATAATATATATTATATAAATAATATTTTAATACAATTGATTTGGTAATATAAAACTGATGTATTTGATAAATTTGTTTTTGAATTTTTTGAAAGGAAGAGGTCGTTTCAATACAATCAATAATTGAATTATATATTTCTGAATTCATTTTACTTGTATTCATTTAAATATAAAATTTGATAGTTCATTTTTTATTTAAAAAATTTTTAGAATAATGTATCTTTTACCTATAGAAATAATTAGATTAATTTATTTATATGATAATACATATCATAAACAATATCAACTAGTTATCAAAGAAATGAATTTTAAAATGTTATATGATTTTTATCATAAAACACTTCATTTTAATGAAGATGAATATACATTTATCGTAAAAGATGTATTATTAAAAAAACACTATTATCCAAACTCATTTGAAATGAAACAAATATCACTTTCAATGATTAATGTAAAAAATGTACAACCAAATTATAAAATATTAAACCATAAAATATTAGACCAAAATTTAAAAGAATTTAAAATTCTTTTGATTAAAATATTTTATATATTTTTGACAATATTCTATAATATCTTTTGTATAAATAGGAATAAATCCATTTATTAATATATTTTTAAATAAAAATTGATATAGACAATTATATCGTTTTATGGGAGAATCTAATGATTTAAATAATTCATAAACATCATAAATCATTGGATGTTGAGTAAAAGGATATAATTCAAAATTTAATGTTTGAAGAATATGAATTTCCATTTTTTTAAATTCAATAGATTTAAATTTATGTTTAGATAAATAAATCCATTCACGTATTTCAATTATATCAGTCGTACCATATTGAAATAATTTATGAACAATATGTAAACAAACTGATTGAATTAAAATTAAATTTTCTTTATATTTAGGATCTATTTCATTTAGAACGATCTCTAACATATAAAGAGAACAAAAATAATCTTCTAATGCTATATTATATTTAATAGATATATTTAATAACCATAAAGAAGTTGTCATTGTTTCTTCTGATACATTTTTTTGTATAATATTTTTTAATTTTTGAGAATTGGGTATTTTTTGTTTGGAGACAAAATGAGATTTTTTTAATAACTTAGTTGTCTCATCATCTTTCGTTAAATCAAATTCGTCATCACTTGATAAATCAATCATATCTTCTTCCGGAGACTGTATATAAGAATACTTCATCCTTAAAAGTTGATCGTTCTTCGTTAGAAATTGGTTTCCTAAAATTACAATAAAAAAAAATTAAAATCAGTAATTATTATGAATGATAATTATTATTTAGGATATCATTATGTAGGATATTATACAAATGATATCATACAAATGATATTATACAAATGATATTATACAAAAGATAGATTACGTACGACTAGAGGGTAGATATTCGTTTAAAATAATCATTTTTTATCATTATCACTAACTTAGAATTAGATAATTAAAAAAATGATTTTATTCATATAAATCTAACAAAATAGAAGCAATTACGATATAATTAATAATATAATTATACAACTATATTAATATTATCTATGCACAGTTTTATTTATTATTGGCATATTGAAGATGAATTAGACGACCAATGCTTACCGCAATTAATAATGCGAGCTTATGGAATGAATGAGAAAGGAGAAAATATGATTTTACATATTAAAAATTTTACTCCTTGGATTTATTTAGAAATCAAAGAATATAGTCAGACGAGTGAACGATGGATTCAAATAAAAACTGGAATAAAAAATAAAATAATTGAAAAGGTGCCATCGTTAGCTAAAAAAAAATTTTATGTAGTATCTAAAAAAAAATTATATTTTTATCACAATCAAGAATACTATTATTTTAAATTACGATTTTCTTCAATGAAAAATAGAAAACAAATCTATTATGCTTTAAATCAATATAAATTTAGGTATATGAATCGGAATTTTATGATTCAATGTCACGAATATGAAGCAAGTCCTTTATTACAATTAATTTGTTCTAAAAATTTACATTCAACTGGATGGATTAATTTTAATGGTCATACTATAAATTCAAAACATTGGAGTGAATATTCTGAATACACTGTAGATTATGAAGATATTAAAATGGTATCTAATGAAATAAGTGTTTCGTTAGGAGTACCTAGTCCAAATGTGTTATCATTTGATATCGAAGTTTATTCTCATAATTGGCAGAAAATGCCAGAATCAACAAATCCGTTAGATCAAATATTTCAAATTTGTTGTATATGTGAATTTTCGAATAAAAATATACAAAAATTTTTAATAACATTTGAAAATTTATGTCCATCTATTGTGGGTAAAGATGTCCATTTAATTCCCGTTTTTAATGAAAAAGATTTATTATTAGAATTTACAAAATTAGTTAGACTTTTAAATCCACACGTATTAGTTGGATATAATATTTTTGGATTTGATATACCTTATATGATTCAACGTGCTAAATATCACGATATATATAATGAATTCAATTTATTAGGTATTCCATTATATGTTCACGGTGTTGAAAAAGAAATTAGTTGGTCTTCTTCTGCTTATAGTTATCAAGAGTTTCATTATTTGGAAACCGAAGGAAGACTTTATATTGATTTATTACCAGTTGTAAAGAGAGATTATAAATTTAATAATTATAAATTAAAGACAGTTTCAACTTATTTTTTAGGAGAAACAAAAGATCCATTAACGGCAATTGATATCTTTAAAGCATTTGCAGAACGAAATAATATAGAAAACGGTATTCAAAAATTATCAGAATGTGGAAAATACTGTGTTCAAGATGGATATTTAGTGTTAAAATTATATCAAATTTTACAATTATGGATTGGATTAACAGAAATGGCAAAAATTTGTAATGTTCCCATTTCTTTTCTATTTACCAAAGGACAACAGATTAAAGTCTATAGTCAAGTTTATAAAAAATGTTATGAAGAAAATATTATAATTGAATCAAATGTACATCACGATATTTTAGATCGATGTACTCAATACGCTGGTGCACACGTATTTACACCTCAACCCTCTTTATATGATTGGGTCGTTCCATTCGATTTTAGTTCTCTTTATCCAACTATCATTATTGCTTATAATATTGATTATTCAACATTTGTCGTCGATGAATCTAAAGTTGATTTAAAGGATTGTAATGTATTAGAATGGGAAGATCATATCAATTGTGAGCACGATCTAGAAAAAAAGAAAGGAAAAATAACGAAACATTTATGTCAAAAAAATCGATTTGTGTTTAAAAAAGAACCATTAGGTGTTATTCCAACCTTATTACAAGGACTCTTAGATGCTAGAGCAGATACAAAAAAATTAATGAAATCCCTATCTAAAAATGATTCATTATCCGCTGAATTGAAAGAAACTATGATGGTTGTCTATGATAAACGACAATTAGCTTATAAAGTATCGGCAAATAGTATGTATGGAGGAATGGGTGTATTAAAAGGATATTTACCATTTATGCCGGGTGCAATGTCTGTAACAGCAATGGGACGTCATAATATTCAAAAAGCGGCTGAATATGTAAAATCTCAACATCAAGGACATTTAATTTATGGTGATTCTATCGTCGCTGATACACCGATTGTCATTAAAAATATGTCGAATGAAATGAATGTATTTACCGTTGAAGAATTATTTTTAAGATATGAATCCAAACCGTATGAACAATTTAAATCTTTTGATTTATCATTATTACAAAAAGAACAATCCATACCATCGTCTCCTATTTATATATATTCTAAAACGGGATGGTCGTCTATTCATAGAATAATAAGACATTATACCACTAAAAAAATATATCGTATTGTAACGACATCGGGTATTATTGATGTAACAGAAGATCATAGTTTAGTATTAGAAAATGGGGATTTGATACCTCCTACCCAATTACAAAAAGGAAATATATTATTAACTTATTCTTATTCTACTTTTTGGAATGCATTAGATTTTGATTTGAATATTATGTCATTATTAAACAAAATTGAAATTACAAAAGATAAAGGTCATATTAAAATAAATCTTGATTGGACTAAACATAAAAAAGAATGTATGTTATTATATTTATTTTTTAATAAACATTTTGAATCATTATATATTCATTTTCAAGATTCTTGTATGATATTAAGTCCTAATCAATATTTTAATGATGATAAAGATAATGATGATGAGAATGATAATAATGTTAATTATAACATTAAAAATGGGATGGATAAATTGTCTTATCAAAAAGGTATGGTATTAAGTGTGTGTGAATTAACGACAACAACGATGACTGATTTTGTATATGATATTGAAACCGAAGAGGGTGTATTTCACGCGGGTATAGGTAATTTAATTGTTAAAAATACAGATAGTATTTATTGTCATTTTAAAGGACATAATGATGCAATTACTACGTGGAATAAAGCTAAAGAAATTGAAAAGGAATTATTACAATTATTTCCAAAACCTATGAAATTAGTATTTGAAGAGAAATTGTATAAAAAATTTTTAATTTTAACTAAAAAACGATATATGGCATATACTTGTGATGATAAAGGTGAAATCGATGAAGATTTAACAATACGAGGTGTGTTATTAGCACGTCGAGATAATTGTAAATGGATTCGAGATTTTTATGAAATTATTGTTCGACGTATTATGGATAATGATACAAAAGAAAGTATTATTCAATTGATTGGAGAAAAAATATTAGAATTATTTCAATGGAAACAAAAAAATTTAAAATATTTTACAGTCACAAAATTAGTAAATAAAAATTATAAATCAAAACCATTACCCATTGATTTAAAAAAATGTAAAAAACGTCTTGAAGAACTTGATATTAATGAAGCCGATTTAATATCCTCTGAACAATTAGAATTAATTAATCAATCTATAATAAATGAAAAAGATATAAAACAAAAAAATGTTGAATGGGTGCAACAATATATTGAAAAATCAAAACCAGCTCACGTTCAATTAGCTGAAAAAATGAAACGACGAGGTAAACCAGTCGAAGCTGGTTCAAGAATAGAATATGTCATTGTGACTCATCCTAATGATCCAAAAACTAAATTATATGATAAAATAGAAGATCCTTCTTATTTCAAAATGCATCGTGATATTCTTCGTTTAGATTCTTTTTATTATTTAAAAAACTTAATTACTCCTTTAGATCAATTATTAGGTGTCGTTTTTAAAGATGATACAATTGTTCTCAAGTATTATCGATATCATATTCAAAAACAAAAAGTTATTCAACAAATTGAAAATTATCCAGTCATCCTTTTTATTGATCCTTCAATGACTTTAGAATCCTCTATTATTTCAAATTCCAATACAAAAAAAAAAAGTTATTCAACAAATTGAAAATTATCCAGTCATCCTTTTTATTGATCCTTCAATGACTTTAGAATCCTCTATTATTTCAAATTCCAATACAAAAAAAAAAATAAATACAAAATCTCAGATAGTTTCTAAAAAAAAAATAAATAATATTTATGATTGCTATTTGCAAATAAAATAATATTATTTTTATCGATACATTATTCTAAATGATTTAACGTTCGTATAATAATTTTAAATTAATTAAAATTATTTAAAATTATTTTATTTGATTTAAAATTACTCTAAAGATTGTTTTACAATATCATTATATTTGTGGACATAAAAAGGTTGTTCTAAAAAAGAAAACATAGATTGAATTTTTTGTATATTTAAAATACTTTCAAGACTTGTTAGATAACAAAAATCTTTATGTTGTTCATAAAAAGATATAATTTCTTGAGTATATTCTTTTATTGTATGTCTATCATTGGGTGTCCACCAACCACTATTTGTTTGTTGATCTAAATTTTCTCGATAATGACATATTACTTTTGTATTTGGAAATAATTCTTTGAATAAAAGAATCATATCTAATTGTTTACTATATCGTATTTCTTTAAATCCTAAAATTGTATTTTGTGGATTATTTTGTAAAATATTTATAATTAATTGTTGAATTTGTGTCTTAATTTTATCAAAGTCAAAAGAATTATACCAACACGGTTTAATATTTCTTTCAACCAAAGATTCACAAGAAGGAGCCATTTGTTCGTAAGTTAATGTTTTTTTTATACTTTTATAACAATTTAATAAATGAATAATTGTATTGTCATTTTCCCCCGTAATATTACATTTTGGAATTGTATTTAAAATTCGTTGTAAAGTGGTTGATCCACTTCGTCCAGTTGCAACTATTAAAATAAACTGATAATTATGATAATTATGATAATTATGTATGGATGGATTGGTGTTCATTTAATTATCTATATTTTATCTATATATATATATATATATTTATCTATCTATTTATAGGTAATATTATTATTAAAAGGAATTATTAATTTAAATTAAAGATGTTCTTTAATTAAAGATTTTAACTTTTTTATAGAAAATGTCTTATTTGTTTGTTAATTCGTCTTATAGAGATAGAATATTATATCCATATCAATCCGATTATATTATACCTTTTCAAACAATACATTCTTTAACTCAAAATTTAAATGTATTAAATACATTAAATCCATTAAGTGTTTATCCAGCGTACACATTTTGCTGGACAAATTATTTATCTACCAATTCATTTTATTACAAAACACATATTCGAGGTGGATCGGGTACATCGATTCAATTAGATAATGAAATATATACTCAACTATTAGGATTAAATAATAGTATTCCGACATTTTATGTTCGCCAATCGGTTGATAATACAATTGATATTTTAACGAATTATATTGTATTATTGAATCAACAACAATCTATTATTTTATCTTATTCTCCTACTTATAATACAATTACCATCACTGATACCATTCCTTTTCAAATTGGCGATGAAATAGTAATTACGAATGATATCTTACTCATTGATTCATCTCTAGATCCTCAATCCACTATAATTGTAAATGGAAATTTACGTCAAGTTTTATTTGCAAATCAAATATATATATACAATATAGATATTAATGAAAAAAGATTAGGAAAATATAATACGACATTACAAGTTCTTCAAACAGAGAGTCCATTTTCTCAACCAATACAAGCAACTAATAAATATTTAATATTTAATCAATTAAATTTATTTATTACTGGTACATTAGAAATTTTTGATAATAATAAATATTATATTGAAAATTGTGTAGGTGATTATAAATGGATTGATCAAGGACAACATTACTCCATTTATCAACAAGTTTATTTAGTTGAATCGGAATCAGAACAATATTTACCACAACATTCTCTTTTTATAATTAAAAATATTAATTCATTTGGAGGTATTACTGAATTAGAAATGACAGAAATCGGATGGCAAACTTTTTATAATAATAAAACATATATTGTAAAAATATTAAATGGTAGTTTTATTAATTATAAATTTGCAAAAATATTAGTTCAATCTATTCAGACTATTTTTAAATATACTATTCCAAATCATCCATTTCAATTTCAAACTCGCGATTTTATCGGTAATTATTTTCAATGCATATTGTTATCGCCTTTATATCATATTTATGAAAAACAATTATATTTATCTCCGAATTTTACGATTCCTATTGAAGTTAATCCACAATATAATAATTTATATGAATATCAAAATAATAATGGAATATTTGGAATTACAAAAGTTTTATTTTTAAATGATACACAAGTATTATTATTTGTTGAAAAAGTACCTCCTTATTTATTAAAACGATTTGATTTGTATCAACAGATACTATTAAATTCACAATCTTCTATTCCAAAAGAATTTCAAGGATGTTTAAATGGATTAATTTATCATTTTACAAAAGAAGGAATAGTTCCATTAAATTTTTCGGGTACTTATTTGACACAATCTACGATGACTTGTTATGAAATGAATGTAATTAGTTTAATTTTACCAAATACTCCCATTGATAATTTAAATTCTTATTTAACGAGTGCTTTTCCATATGTATTATTAGAAATAAGTAATGTTACAATGCCAATGAGTCATAATATAAATACTATTTATTCTAATAATCCCTATACAAATCATATTACATTCGTAGTACCTATTAGTGATGTAAGTGATCCTATTTTTTCAAAATTTATTAAATTAAATTCGGGAGGAATGTCTCAAATTATAAAATTTACACCCGCTGATAATTTACGATTTAGACTATTATTACCTAATGGTGAATTATTTAAAACAAGTATTATGGATTATGCTCCTCCATCGGAACCGAATCCTTTAATACAAATTTCATTAGTAATACAATTAAAAAAATTATAATTGTAGTACTAATGATTTAAAATTATAATTTTTTTGATTTAAATTTAAAATAAGAATTTAAATCTTTTGAAATAATAAAAATGAATTCATTCTATATTCAACAAGAAATAGAGAAAAAAAAAATGATGAAACCATATTGTCCAATTAATAATATAGTCTATCAAATTCAAACCGATATGAATGTCTTTCCATATACTCGATATTTTAGAGGAAGACAAGATTCAGATTCTCCTTTTTTCTTTGAGCGTGAAGCTGGATATTCTCCCATATGTAATTCAATTTCATATCAAGATAAAACAAATCAAAATTTATTATTAGCAAATACTTGTTTTCAAATGCCTTGTTCCACTATATTACCGTGTCGTTCCAATTCATTTCAACCTAATTTAAATTTTTGTGTATATACTTCTCCTTGATTAAACAAAAATTAATTTAACAAATTTTTAGAATGTCCAATTTAACAATCACTAAAAAATGAATCCATTCATCTTTTATCTATCTTCTTTTATTTATATAATCTATTGATTTAATTATATAATATATTAATTATATAATCTTTTGATTTAATTACTAATATTTCATTTTTTCTTTACATTTTTTAGGTGCTATCTTACGATGAACTCTTCCATTCAAGAAGTCACTCAACTGGTGACTGATTACGAGAATAATAAAAAAAAATATATTCAAAAATATATTCAAAAATGTATAAAAAAAAATATTTCATTATTAGATAATGATATTGTATTGTTTGGCTCTATGAATCTAAGTGACACTATTGAGTCATACATTGAAACCAAAATAGAAAAAAGTGTTGATTGTTTATTGTCGACAATGACTGAGCAAATTAAACCTTTACTTGAAGCATACATTCAACAAAAAATAAAAATCCAACAGTTAATGGATGAAAAAAATAATTTAATTGATTATTGTGATAAATTATCGGTAGAACAAAATTCTAAAATAGAAAATTCTAAATATAATAAAGAATGTGAGTGTGATAAAGAATGTGAGTGTGATAAAGAATGTGAGTGTGATAAAGAATGTGAGTGTGATAAAGAATGTGAGTGTGATAAAGAATGTGAGTGTGATAAAGAATGTGAGTGTGATAAAGATGGTGATGACTTGTACGAATATTGTTATTGTGAAGAAGGTTGCGATTGTATAGATTGTGAATTGGAAGAAGAATGTGATTGTGAAGAAGGAGAGTGTGATTGTAATTTTGAATATGAAGAAGAAGAATGTGATTGTAATGAAGAAGAATGTGACTGTAATGATATAGTTAATCAATATATTAAACAACTGGATACTCAATCTCAAAAAAATCAAGATGAGTATGAATACTGTTTATGTAAAATATGTCGTTTTGATTCTATAAAAAAAATACTTAGACTTTCTCTAGAATTAAATCCGTGTAAAGAAAAATTTAAATCAGAAAATTCATCTATTTGTGAATGTATGAAATGTAATATTAAACATAATCGATATGTATCAATAATGTCACAATATTATTTAGACAATGATGATTCAATGATAGCTGAAACTATTTATTAGTTTAAGTAAAATATTCAACCATTATTGTTTGAGTATAAGATAATTTTTTTTCATTAATCATTTCTAAAAAAATAAAATTAGATGGATAATTTTCAAAATAAAAAATGGTAGGTACTTGATAAGTTTCAATAAAATCTAAAACATTAGAACATATTTTCATTTGTTTATATAGAGATATTCTATTGTTATGAAAATAATAAACTTTAGATACAGATGGAATAAATATAGAATGTAATATATTTACTTCTTTATGAATAATATTTTGAAAATTATTAGAAATAGATTTATTTTGACCTATATAAATCCATACAATTTCATTTGATTTAATAATGTTTAATTGATTGGAGTTGATAGTGACGTCAAGAATATTTGACATTATAGGATTTAATTCATCTGAAATCATTAAATAAATATTTTTATTAGTCTGTGTGAAAGAACGATTATAATTTAATAACCAATCTTTTTGAACTCGGTCTATATATTCATTACGATATAAACTGGCTTCTAAATAAAAAGAATGTAACTTTTGTTGATGAAATATAGAATATAAATTATTCGTATCTTTTGGAAAACACGTTCCTCCATACCCACGGATCTCCGGATCAATAGTTGTATGAGAATTAGATATACGAATATCAGCAGTGACACCTTTTTGTATGATTGAATAATCAAGAGGATAAGATTGACATAAATCATAAATTTCATTAAAAAATCCAACTTTCATTGCTAAAAAATTATTACGAATTAATTTAATCATTTCAGCTTCTGAATTTGGACAACATAAAATGTTATTGGATTTAATTTTATGTTCAGAATATGCATTTTGAATCATTGTTTCTATTTTTAATTGAAAATGTGAAACATCAATATTGGATGGATATCCAAATACCCATAAAGAAGTATTATAAAAATCTTCTTTCCAATTTTTTTCTGTTAAAAATTCGGGCATAAAATAACATTGATGATAATTACTAAATCCGATTGGAACAGTCGAACGAATAATAATCATTGGATGATTTAATTTAGATAATAACGAAGTAATAATAGTTGTATTACAACTTCCATCGATATTCATAGGTGTCGGAACACTGATAAATATAATATCACTGTATTGATTGACTTGTTCTAATGTTAAATTAGATGGATTACATAAAGATGGAATAATATCATAAAACCAAATTTCATTCGAGGAGCATTCTAATAAACCCGTTGCTTTTCCAACAAAACCTTTACCAATTATAGTAATTCTCATATCTATATAAATACAATAATAAATATAATGATAATAGAAAATTAAAAAGAATGATAATAGAAAGTCAAAAAAAATTCAAAAAGAATTTAAACAAAAAAATATTGGTAAAAATAGAGTATGAAAATTATTAATAATAATAATTTACCAATTATTTATATATTTACTCGCTTTAGTATATATGATCCTAATTCAAAAGGCTTTAATTTAATACACGATAAAAATTATCAAGAAAAATTATTCTCAAAACAACGTCTAGATAAAAAATTTTATATTTTTAAAACATTGTGTTTACCTCATATATTAGAACAAGAATATACTAATTGGAGATGGTATATTTTTATATCACCAAAATTACCTCTTTATTATAAATGTCAACTCATAGAAATGATAAAATTATATCCTCAAATTAATATACAAGAAGTTCTTCATTTTAAAGAATTTCTATCTTTTACCAATAATATTGTAAATAATCAAAATAATTATATTACAGTGCGACTAGATGATGATGATGGTTTATCATTAGAATTTTTAGATTTATTATGTTCTTATAGTAAACATAAAAATTCTATCGTTAGTTTTCCATATGGAACAAAAGTTTGTTTAAATAATCATAACAAATTAATATATGGTAAAAAAATGCATCAAAAAAATAATGCATTTGGTATGGCTGGTATCAATTTTAATATTTTTAATGCTGGTAATCATTGTTATGTACATCGTCAATATCGTGTCATCTATGATATGACTCCAAATATGTATTATGTTTTTTGTGATGAAATGACAGATACAAAAAGAAAATTTTAATTCATTTTATTAAAATTATATTTTAATTAATTAAAATATAATTATTAAGATTAAAATGAATGTATCAACTTTTTATTTTAAAGAACGATTTCTATTTGCACAACGATTACGAGATGATATTAGACATCAACTTTCTTTTCATTTTATTTATCAAAGTGTTTATTTATATTTTCAACAATATTTAACAGAACAACACAAATTATTTATGAAAGATATAATTGAAAATCTATGTACACATATTTATGACGATAATGGATATAATTTTATTCAATATGCTTTGGAAGAAAAACATTATGATTTTTTTATATTTTTGGCAACATTTCAAAGGCCTAATGAATATCAGTCTGCCTTAATGTTAGCTTTTCAGCAACGTAAATATGATTTAGTTGATATTTTAATTTCAAATAAAATTGATTTTGAATGTCTTGATGAATATCAAGACACCCTATTACATCAATTAGTTCAAAATATTTCTTTATCCAAAAATCATTTCTATAGTTTAGAATTAATATCAAATGGAGCAAATGTAAATCATAGAAATGCAAACGGTGAAACTCCTTTACATATTTTGTGTCGTCAAAAAACGATCCATACTTTATCTACCATTCAATTATGTTTAAAATATGGCGCTAAATTATCAATACAAGATAATTTAGGATACACACCTTTTATGGTAGCAATTGAATCTGATCAACATTTAACTATTTTGAAACTTTTTTTGTGTCAATCAAGACATTTGAATAAACGTAATCAAAATAGAGATACTACTTTACATATAGCAATCAATTCTCAACTTTCTTTAAAAAAAATTCGTTTTCTTATTTCAAAAACGCATAATTATATTTCATTAAATTGTCAGAATAATCAAGGAAATACTCCTTTGCATTTAGCTATTTATCAATTAGATTATTATGTCGTTCAATACTTAATTTTTTGTGGAGTCAAAATAACTACTCCTTCTAATGATCAAGGATTATCTCCTATTCAATTAGCTCAACAAATAAATGATCCACAGTTACTTAGTTTGTTTGTTAGAGCTTTTTGATTTGTATTTATAATTTTTTTTTTTATGGACAGAAGTTGAATAGATATTTGAATGTTGATTAAATGAAGATGAATTCATAATAAAATACACAATACCCATTAATAATGTATCCGTAATATCATCTTTTTTAGAATAACAATTTAAAAAATCAATAATAACTGGATCTTGCTCATAAAGATCATATATTTTTTGAATACTCCATTTTTTTCGATCAGTTTTAGACGGTAAATATACATTAAAAATAGAAGTTTTCCATTTTGCTTTAAATTCAATGACTTTTTTATGAGGATAGGTAATCAAAAAATAAGCATAAATATGTTGAGATAATTTAAGTGCTTTTATATTATGAATAAATTTAGTTGACATTTGTTGTTCAATTAATATAATGTCTGCTTTGTCCCAATAATGACTTTTTGATTTTAAATAAGAATGAAGATTTTGATAAACTTTGTGCATTATAGTATGAGACGGATCAAAAGTATCAAACGAATAAATACTAACTTGATTTGAAATAGAATTTATATCAACATTATATGGATTTAATGATGATACCATTGACCAAGCCATATTTTTAATTCCAATATCAAATGATAAAATAATCATTATTTGTAATAAATTATATTTGTTATTTAAATTATTATTATCTAATTGTAATTATTATTGATAATAATAATTAAGAAAAGATAATATTAATAATAATTAAGATGATAAAATTTTTTTTTAAGAAAGTATATTTTTTTTAAAATATTGTTCAACTTGATAAATAGAAAAACGTTTATGATAATTGGGTTCAATCATTTTATCACGTAAATAAATAAATTTTGAATAGATAGAATAAAGTATTAAGGATGAACTATGCGTCGGATTGTCTTCTTTTCTTTGAAAAAAGAATGAATGACAAAAAAATTCACTGAATGCAATTCCTAATGAATAAATATCTAGTTTTTCAAAATATTGAATTAATTGTCTATCTGTTTTTGGTCTATAATTTAATAAATGTTTAATTGATTTATTTACAAAATGATTGTCTGTATATACAATGGGTACTTTATTTTGTTGAATAAATAATAAATATTGAAGATAAACCTCATTAAAATCTATACTACGAATGACAAATCTTTCATTATTTGATAATTCTAATAAACATTTGGTAGATTGATATTGAAAATATCGATCCACGGGCCAAATTTCATAATATGGTAAATTTTCTTTTAAACAATCAAATGACATTATATTTTTTTTTTCATATTCAATATATTCAGAAATCGTTCCTAATGATTCATCGTGATCAATAATTTTAAAAATATGCATTGATGGGCAATATATAATATTTTCAAGTTTTATATCATTATGTATATATTTATTTTGATTCAAAATTATAAATGCTTGAATTAAATGATAAAAAGGTTTAATAAAAGATTTAATTGATTTTGATGGAATAATTTGCTTATTCAATAATAAATGTAAATCTATTCCTTCATTATATGTATATGTAATTAATTGACACGATACTAATTCAATTTTTAATGCATATTGAAAATGAACAAATAAAGGATCTATATCACGAATCCATTTATTATGTTTAATAATTTCAGATATAATTTTAGACGCCGTAGTACCATAATCTTTAAAAAAATATTGTTTAATTATATATTGTTTTTTTAATGAAAGATTATATATAATTTTGTATTTGTTTTGATATATAATAGTTTTAGATGGATGATAGATAGATATATATTGTTTATCATTATTTATATAATTTTCATACAAATTGTAATAATGTAAAAAGCAATCAAAAAAGAAAAAACTTGAATGATATTTTTTATATTTATTATATAAATTTATCTTTAAAGTTGACTTTAAATGATTATCAACATTTATCCTTTTATGATTTACATCGTAAATCGATTCATTATTTTGAGGAATAGAATTATGACTCACCAAATTGTTAAGATAATAATAAAAACTCGTAAATAAATTAGAAAACCAATTATTCATATGATTCATTTAATTATCTTTATCTTATTTTTCTTTATCTTATTTATTTTTATCTTAATTATCTTTTATCTTAATAATCTAAATGAATCGAATATCATCTTTTTTTTAATTTAATTCTTTTCTATTTTGAAAATAATTGACAATTTCTTGATAAAATTCTGGATATTCATCTTTATTAAATAAAAGTAAACCTAAATTTTTCTCAACAATCAAATGTTTTAATGGTTGATAATTATATCTTAAGAGTATATTATAGCGTGTATTATAGCAACGATTTACTGGATATCCGTGAAAATAATGTAAAATAGATTGTGGAATATATCCGTATTTAATATTATGAAAATTACTATAATAATCAGTCAATAATTGATTATATTCGTCTAATCGATCAAATAATAATTCATCTATTTTTGAATATAAACATTTAACGATGATACTATCGGCTCCTCCAACAATAGAATATTCAAATAAACCATTTACACGTTCATAAAAAGAACGTGTACAAGCCCACGCATATCCCATCGAACCTTTACCATTATTTGCAATAATACCATTCTTATAATTCATTATTTTATGAAATGGATCTAAAAATTTACAGACTGAAAATAATTGTACAATATCATAATTATATTGAATCATATGATATAAAATATGATTATCCCAATTTGAATTTTCAAATTCGATATCAGCATCAACCCACGCCATATATTTCCAATCTTTTGGTAATAATGTCCGCACACCTATATTAATCAAATTTTCTTTTGACCATAAATAAATATTTTCTTTAAATTTTAGTTTTAAATGTCTCTTTTTCTCTTGTAATTGTAATAAAAAATTCTGATCTTTATAAATTAATTCAACGACATATAATTGAACATTTTTTTGATTTTCAAATCTATGAATACAATCTTGTGCTAATTGAAATCGATGTTTTTGTCCAAATGGACTAAATACAACTAAAATGACGTGTAATATTTCATCGGTTATATACATTGTACTTTTCTCAACTGGACACAATATTTCATTATGATTATCATTTTGTTCGTATATCATTTTTTTATTAACCTATAAAAAAAAAAAGTTTGATTTTTATTCAGCGAGACATTCTTGTATATAATTTTTAATAATTGGGTTTGGATTTACTCCATTAATCATTCTATATACATCTCTTTTTTCTTTCACTTGATCGGGATTCGGAATTGCTTTTTCAATTGTTTCATAAGGCAATGAACGAATCGTTGGATGATCTAATATTTTATAATATAATTTCCAACAAGGACTTTTTTGTACAGATTTTCGATTCATTGTCTTTGTTTTTATTTTTTGATGTAATAAATTTTGTAATGGTTTGGTTGAATATTCTAATATGATTTTCTTTTTATTACAAGAAGTTATTTCTTCTATTTTAATATGATTATATTTTATTTCAATATTTGGTAAATAATGAATATTTTGTAAAACAAATTCATTTGTCTTATTATCTTTTATCCATTGTTTAATTTTTTGTTTTTGAGATTTTGTCAATATTTGTTTCGTATCTACAATTTCAATTCCATAGGTTAATATTTTATCTTTTGTGTCATTATTTTTAACATCATCTTTTGACTTATCATCATCTTTTGAGTCATTATTCTTAACTTTTTCTTTTGATTTATCATTATCTCTCGAGTCATTACTCTTATCATCATCTGCTGAGTCATCATCATCTTTTGAGTTATCATCATCTGTTGAGTCATTAATCTTATCATCATCTTTTGAGTTATCATCTTCTCTTTTAGTTTCAATAAATGAAATACTTGATTTTGAAATCATATTTTTATAATAAAAATTAATTATTTAAATCAACAATCATAGTATGCTTATTGAATCATTAGATGAATCATTAGAATTTCTTTTTTTTTTTTTGAATGAATTAAAAAAAAAAGAAATTAGTATAAAGGGAATGAGTGAAAATAATCGATTTTTTATTAATTTGTCAAATTTATTATTATCAAATGATAACACAGATGTCGTATTTGAAAATGTATTTAATGTATTTTTTGATAATTTATTAGAAAATGAACGATTTCAAGAAGCCGTTACAAATAGTATTAATACATATAATGATGAAATATTTAATAAAAATGATGAATATTATATTGATTTGAAAACAAATATAAATGATTGTGAAAAACAATGTTTAATATGTTTAGAATTAATATCTGTATCTGAAAATGTGTACACATTAGAATGTTCTCATATTTTTCATAAAGAATGTCTTGATACAAGTATAGAACATCAACATTATGAATGTCCTCTATGTAAACATAAAATAAAAGTTAAATCAAAAATACATTGGAAAGACGAATATGAAAATAATGGACATACAATCAAATTAATTTCAAAAAATGAATAAAAAAACTTAAATTTAAATAAATAATTAAATTATAATAAATTTATATAAATTATAATAAATCGATATAATTTATTATTCATCGATATTATCATATTACCCATCGATATTACCTATTGAAATAAACTAATATAAACTAATATAAATTGATATAAAAGATGATGTATGAAAAATTAGATCCAATTACTCATATACATAAACGTCCCGATATGTATATTGGATCACTATCAATTCGTCAACAAACAAAAGAATTTTTGGAAGAAGGAAATACAATTAGAGAAAAGACAGATATTTGTTATTCCGATGGTTTATTACGAATTTTTGTAGAAGCATTGTCAAATGCTATTGATAATGTTTGGAGATCTCGTGCTCAAAATTGTAAATTAACGAGTATAAAAATTTCTTTAGAATCAGATACTGGTAAGACAAGTATATGGAATGATGGATTATTTATTCCAATTGAAATTCATCCAACAGAACAAATATATTGTCCAGAACTTATATTTGGTCATTTATTATCAAGTAGTAATTATAATGATCAAGAAGAGCGATTCACATCGGGACGAAATGGATTAGGAATTAAATTATTAAATGTTTTTTCAAAAATGTTTCAAATCGAAATTGTCGATCCTCAACAGCATTTGATATACAGACAAACGTGGAGAAATAATATGAGAGAAAAAGAGGAACCAATTATTAAATCAAGTCAAAAAGATGGATATACATTAGTGTCTTGGATTCCCGATTTTGAAAAATTTGGAATGACACAATATGATAATACAATCATAGATTTATATAAAAAATATTGTATGGATGCTTCAATGATTACTCGTTTACCTATTTTGTTTAATAAAGAAAAATTGTATTATAAAACATTTCAAGATTATATTCAATTGTATCATTCAACTAAAGAATGTATCGTATTTGAATCATTAATACAATCAACATTATCATCTTATTCTTCTCAATATGCAGTTGTATGTAGTCAAGGAGAGTATAAAGAAATAGGATTTATAAATGGAGTTTATACAAAAGATGGAGGAGTTCATTTAGATAATATATCAAATGAATTTTTCAAATTATTATGTCAAAGATTTAATAAAGACAAGACAAATGTTACACCAAAAGATTTAAAACCTTATTTTATGATCTTTGCAAATACGTGGGCTCCGAATCCCGAATTTAGTAGTCAATCCAAAACAAAATTACTTGCTCCACCTTTTAATGATAAAATAGACACCAAATATATCGATAAAGTGATGAAATGGTGTTTTGTTGAAAAAGTAAATGATTTGATTAAATCAAAAGAATTAGTAAATTTAAAAAAAGTTGAAAAAAAGAAGGGATTCAAGAAAATAGATGGATTAGATCATGCAAATTTAATCCATTCAAAACAATCAAATGAATGTACTCTAATATTATGTGAAGGATTGTCTGCAAAAACGTTTGCAACCAAAGGAATAAATATTGGATGGAATGGAAAAAAAGGAAGAGATTTTTTTGGTATATATGCATTACGTGGAAAATTATTAAATGTTCGAAATGCAACCTTAGCATCCATTAGTCAAAATAAAGAAATTACAGATATTATATCGGCGTTAAATCTGCGATATAATGTAGATTATCAAGATTCCGAAAATTATAAAACACTTCATTATGGTAAAGTGTTGATTTTAACCGACGCAGATGAAGATGGACATCATATCTGTAGTCTTATTATTAATTTTTTTCATAAAATGTATCCTTCATTATTACAATTACCTCAACCCTTTTTATGGTATATGTTAACACCCATTGCCAAAATATCAATTGATTCAAAGACAACGACTTGTTATTATAATGATTTTGAATATAATCAAGCTTTAAAAACAATATCTGAATTGAAAAATTATAAAATCAAATATTATAAAGGATTAGGAACGTCTTCTGATCAAGAAATAAAAGAGACGTTTGGACTTAAAATTGTAGGGTTTCAATATGATTCATTAGCCGATAATGCTATTAATAAAGCATTTCATAAAATATTATCAAATGATCGAAAATCTTGGTTAAATGATTATAATCCAGAAAATTATAGAGTTCCTATTGATTATTATAATTTATCAGAATATATAAATCAAGACTTGATTAAATTTTCAATTGAAGATTGTAAAAGAAGTATTCCTAATTTATTTGATGGATTAAAAATATCTCAACGTAAAATTTTATATAGTGTCTTTAAAAAACATTTATTACATACTTCTAAAAGTATGAAAGTTGCACAATTAGCGGGATATTGTGCAGAAGTATCTAATTATCATCACGGAGAACAATGTTTATATGAAACTATTACAAAAATGAGTCAAAATTTCCCTGGAAGTAATAATATTCCTTATTTAGAAAAAGATGGACAATTTGGTTCTCGTACTTATTTAGGAAAAGATGCTGCAAATGCACGTTATATTTTTACAAAATGTACATCTTTAACACGATTATTATTTCCCATTGAAGACGATATATTATTAAATTATTTATATGATGATGGTGATTTGGTTGAACCTAATTATTATTGTCCTATTATACCAACTATTTTAGCAAATGGTTGCATAGCTGGAATTGGAACTGGATGGTCTTGTTCGGTGCCAAATTACAATATAATAGATTTAATACATCATATTCGATTATGGTTATCGAATGAATTTGAATCATTTGATATTTTACCTTTTTATTACGGATTTAAAGGAACCATTGAAAAAATAGGAGATAATAAATATATGTCTATTGGTAAAATGGAGACTAAAAAAATCAAAAATAAAACATTTTATGAAATAACAGAAATTCCTATACATATGAGCACTAATAAATTTAAAGAAGAATTAGAATCATTATTAGAACAAAAGAAATTAAAGAGTATTAAAAATTATTCAACTCCCGATAATGTTCATTTTATTATTGAATCGTCAGACGATTTTAAACCTTCTATTGAAACATTAAAATTAAAAAATCCAATTTCAAGTACAAATATGGTTTTATTTGTAAATGAAACCAAATTAATGAAATTTCAAACAATTAAAGATATTTTTGAACTTTTTTGTCAAAAACGTTTTGATCTATATGTTAATCGTAAAATTCATATTCAAAAAGAGTTAGAATCACAAATTTTAATTTTATCTAACAAGTATAAATTTATTAATGCTATTATTACCGATCAACTTGATATTAAAAAGAAAAAAGAAGATGATATATTGTCTATATTACAAAACTATCCATTTGATCTTCACCCTCAACAACAATCCTATGATTATTTATTACATATTTCAATGAAAGAATTAAGTGAAGAAAAAGTGTTTGATTTACAAGATAAAGTACAAAAAAAAGAATTAGAATTACAAATACTCAGAGAAACATCCGAAAAACAAATGTGGTTAAATGATTTAGATAAATTAGAAAAAGAATATTTAAAAATATATCCTTAACCATAATATTTTAGATTCAAAATATTTTGAAACATTTAGATAAAATTATATCGTAAAAAAATTACGATATCTATATGTACAGCCATTATGAATATTTTAGAATTAGGATAAGGTAGTTTATTTAAATATCTATTTTGACTTTATAAATATAATATATTTATATATTATATTTATATATTATTATTATTATATTATTATTATATTATTATTATATTATTATATTATTATTATTATTATATTTATAGTATATTTATAGTATATTTATAAATTATTGATATTTTTTATTATTTCTATAAGTATATTAACAACTATACTATTTCCAGCTTGTTGATACATTCTAGTATCAGAAACGACAATTTTAAAATTATCTGAAAATCCCATTAATCTTAAACATTCTCTAGGTGTTAGTTTTCTTAATTTTCCGTATTTTGTTACATAATTATCTACACCAGCTCTATGCATTTTATGTACAGTTGATAAAATAGGTCTAGCTATTTGTAAATCGGTTTCCGATTTTATATTAAAACCTTTTGTACCACATTTTAAGACATAGTCTCTTAGTTTATCACTTAAATAATATTTTTCTGGTATATCCCTATATTCAAATATAAAATCTCCATGCCAATTGAATTGTTGATTTTTTTTTTGACACAATGCTATTTTACCATTTATTTGTGTAAATTTTTTTTTTATATTTTTATCATTTACTGCAAATTCTTGACCTTTTTGTTGTAAATAATATCGTATAGTAACATTATCTTCTAATAAATCTTGCATTTTTAAATTAAGTTCAAGTTTTGGCGGAGGAAAATTAATCGTTATATTTGTATCTTTGTTTATACCAATTAAAAATAATCTTTGTCTACTTTGTGGTATTCCATAATCTGTTGCTTTTAAAATATCATAAATTATATTATAATTCAATTCATTAAATTTTGATAAAATATATTCAAATGTTTTTCCAAAATTATGAGTAGTAAATCCTTTAACATTTTCAAATATGAACATTTTAGGTTTACATTCTTTAATAATACGTATAAATTCAAACACTAAATTACCTCTATCATCATCTAAACCTTTTTGTTTACCTACGATCGAAAATGATTGACACGGACTCCCTCCAACTATTATATCAATATTTTCATTCGTATATTTATTTCCATCTAATTTTATAATATCATTATACCAATTTTCTTCCGATATTTTATAATTTTCAAAATAACTTTTTTTTACAAAAGAATCAATATCACAAGCAAAAATTATTTTATGATTAATTGATAATCTGTCTAATGCGTGTTCAAACGCACCTATTCCACTAAATAATGTTCCAACTTTTAATATTTTTTGATGATCTTTTATTGTCCTATTATTTGAATCTTTTACATTTTCATTCATTTTATTTTGATCTATTCTTGTATTTATTAAGTTTATTAATTCATTTTTATTTTTAGATTTAGATTTTATAATTCCAAGATCATTACATTTTTCTAAAAGTTCTTGCTTTGATAATTTATTTAAATTCATTATTTTAATATATTTATATAATATATATATAAAATATTAAATTTATTATTATATTAAATTTATTATTATATTAAATTTATTATTATATTAAATTTTTTATTATACAATTATCAATTTTTTTAATTATATTAAGTATATTAAGTATATTAGATATATTAGATATATTAGGTATATTATTATTTATAAAAAATTGATATATTTGAATTTATTTTTTAGATGAATACAAACATATAACCTAAACATTGAAATGAATATTAATATACACTCATTTAAAATGAATATTCCTATTCCCGATTGTTTCGTAAGTCCACTTTTAAAATTATCTAATGGTAAAAATGGACACGGTGAAAGAAGACTTTACACTGGAAATAATTATTATACTAATGAATATATTTGTAAAAAACCTTGGTACATTAAATATCCTAAAAATTATAAAAATGATATTTTAGATATATTAAATGATGAAACATATTTTTCTAAAATATGTAAAAATAGAAAAAATATCGTATATGATTTGATTAATTATTGTGATGAAAAGTTAATATATGTTTGTCCACAAAATGGTAAAACAGATGTTAAACGATATTATATAGGTCCAAATAAAGATTATTCTGAAAATATAAAATTATATGATAAATTTAGATGCACTATAATTCCAAAATTATTTCATATTAAATTAATAGAAAAAAATAATTTTTATGAATGTAATATAATCAATAATGAAAATTTTTGTGATAGAATACACAAAAAAAATTCAAATGTATGTATTGAATGGTTATCATATGTATCTAAAACATTAAATATAGAAATACAACACGAATATAATAAAAATGAATTCAAACTTAGAAATCCTTTAAACGGATATTTTTGGCCAGTTGATGGTTATCATAATTGTAACATTCATCGATGTCAAGGAAATATAAATAATCCATGCAAATATAATAATAACATATGGGAATTTTATGGAGATTATTATCACGGAAATCCATTAAAATATAATGATAACGATTTATTTCATAATATTACTTATTTAGAAAAACATTATAAAGATTTAAATAAAATAAAATATTTTCAAAACAATGGATACATAGTTAATATTAAATGGGAAAGTGAATGGACCGAAGAAAAAAAATTAATGAAAAAATTTAATATTAAATGGTATTAACTTATAAATTATTGAATAATTTATAAACTACATACAAATTTAAATCAATATATTTTTTGTTTAATTAATTTCATCATCGTTATTATGATAATTATTATGATTATATTTTGATTATTATTATCTCATCATTATCATTATTATGATAATCATTATCATTATTATTATCATTATTATCATCATTATCATCGTCATAATTTCATCATTATTATCATTATAATTTCATCATCGTCATTATTATAATTTCATCATCATCATTATTATAATTTCATCATTATTATCATTATAATTTCATCATTATCATCGTCATAATTCTATCACTATAATCTCATCATCGTTATTATAGTGATAGAATTATTCTCATCAATATTGATTATATTAATTGTATAAATTATAATATTAATTGTATCTTATATTTTTTGAATTATTTTTAAATAATTCTACGAACCCAAACATTGGCAATTAGTTTTTGTCCTCGAATGACTGGCATTCCTTGATGTAAACTTTTTGGATGAATAAATGTAATCGATTTATCTAAATTATAAAATAATAACGCGTCTCCTTTTTTTCCTTTAAATTTAAAATTTAGATTTGGAAAATAGGTTTCTCCTCCTTCATATCCATCATTTAAATATAGAATAATAGTTATCCAACGTGGTCCTTTAAATCGAATTAATTCTTTTTGACAAAACTTATGTTTAGTTTCACATTGATCATAATGTTGATTATAAAATTCATCGGAAGAATATTGAACTATTTGTAATTCTTCTAATTCTATTTTACAATCATTCTCAGATAATAATTGTTGAATTTGATTATAAAATGATTGTAATTCAGTATGAGAAGAAGGAGATAACCAACAAGTTTTACTTTTTCTAATCGTTAAATTCATATTTAAAGGACCAATCTGAGATGGATTAAAACCTTTTTTAGTTGCTTGGGAGATAATCAAATCACATAAAGAATATGGAATAAAATTTTTATATATTTGAGGTAATATATAAGATAAATTGATACATCCTAACTTAAATTTTTTTGAATAATTTTTTGAAAATTTCTTTTGACTAATAATATATAAAAATAACAATAAAAATAATATTAAAAATAGTATTAAAAATAGTGATAAAAATAAATAAAATAGCATTTTTTATTTGTTTAAATATATTAATATTATAAATAAAAATATAACGAATAAAAAATTTTAAAAAATAAAATGAATGAATTATTTGTAAATCCTTATTCGTGGGGAAATGGTGCTTGGATTTTTTTACATTGTATTACTTATGCTTATCCAGAATTTCCAACAGAACAAGAGCAAAAACATTATTGTGCTTTTTTTATGAATTTAGGCAATGTAATTCCGTGTCCATCGTGTCGTGAACATTATATTGAATGGTGTAAAAAATTTCCGTGTAGTAAATTTTTAAAAAACAGAATGAGTTTATCAAAATGGTTATATGAAATGCATAATTTTGTAAATTTTAAATTAAATAAACCATTAATTGACAATTTTGAAACATCTCAAAAATTAATAATGAAACAAATTTTATATCAACAAGAAAAATATAATAAATCTAATTCATTAACAGATTCTAATAATATTTCAATAAAAAAATATTAAAAACTATCAATATTATTGATATAAATGTAAAATTTTTTTAAGATTGATAAACAATATATAATTATCGTATAGCAATATAGATCAAAATCATTGTCAAAAATCTTCATAAAGAATTTATTAAAAAATCAAAAAAAAAGAAGAAAAGATATTTTTATAAAAATTGATCTTTATTAAAAAAATTGATGTAAAAAAATAATTTAGAAATTGTAGAAAATTTCTAATTATATTTTAATTGTTAAACTATGTATTTTCATAATTTAAATATATAAAAATTAATTCAATATAGAACATATAAAAAGGCTTAAATAATTAATTATAATGAAAAGAATTCATATAATAATATTTAGATATTAATTATTTTTGAATTTATTTATTTTTGTAGGAAAATGAACACCGATTCTACAAATGTAGAATATGAACAAGATTTTATTCAAAGTAGTGTAAGACTTGAAGAAACTACAACTAATATATCAAATTTAATTGCGGAACAAAGAAATAAAAGACAAGAACATAATAATATAATAGATTATGATGCAATCAACTCAAATCCTAAAAAACCAAATAAAAATAATATCAATGATAAATCATTAGAAAGATTATTAAAATATCTAAATTATAATAATTTAGATGAAATAATTAAAGATAAAAATAATCACGTTGAAAATAGGATGAAATTAGTTTCTTTATATATAGCAAAAAATGCAAGTAGACAAGGAACAAAAGATGAAAATGTTCAATTAGAAAATATAAATACATTACAAGAACTTAAGATAACGATATTAAAAGACGGAAAACAAAAACCGATCATAGGAGGTGGAATTAGGAAATATGGAAAAATAGTCCATTCAAATTATTTAAAGAATTATCCATCGATGGTAAAGGAGAAGTTGGAGAAATATTTATCAATGAAATATTTAATCATTTCAATTTAAAATGTGAAATAATGAATAAAAAAAGTTTAGGTAAATGTTTTGATGCCTTGATCAATAATAAAAAAATTGAAATAAAAACATCAAGTTTAGGTATTACTCAATCGTTTCAGCATGAATTAGGCGAAAAACCTTGGATGGCTGATTATATGCTATTTATAGATATTGGATTAGATTGTATTTATATCACTTTATTTAAAAATTTTTCTGAATATATATATAAAAATAAGAAAAAATTAATACCCATTTTTTCCAATAAATGTATTACTTGGAGAAAACGAAAAGGTGCCTTTAAATTAGACACTTCCATAAATATAAATGAATTGAATTGTAAAAAGGTTATTCTGTTAAATTGGATTCAATGAATCCAATTTCAAAAACTAAAAATTTACTATTTAAATTATTTCAAACAATTCATTAATGTTGTATAAATATGGGATATTCTTAAATTATAAGCAGAATTTGTAGAAAGAAATGCGATTGTAGTCCAATCTATTGACTCACAATTTTTAATGATGGTTTCTTTATGAGGAGATACAATGATAATACCATAACCTCTTTGATTGGGTAAAGATATAAAATCTGGATAAAATTTCATATTTTCTTTTCCAAAACAAGTAGAGGGTAAATACAAATCACATTGATTTAGAAATTTTTTATTTCTAGTCGTTGAAGGTGTTCCTCCATTCGATAATGAAATTATTTTAAATATAGATTTGTCAATATCTATGATTGAATAGGTATCATTTTTATATTTTTTAGACCAAATTTGAAATATTGTAGGTATCTGTTTTTTTACTTTGATGGGTGTTTCAAAATAGATAGTTAATGGTTCGGAATGAATTAAATTGTAATTTAAAATTCTTTTACGAGGTACTCCTTTACCATCACTAATAAATAATTGTGGTAATATAAAGGCTACAAAATCTGCAAATGAACTGGAATGATTTATAAATTGTAAAGCTAATTGTCCTCTTAATCCAAACGGTGGATTTCCTAATACTACATATTTCTTTCCATCAAATAAAGGTTTCCAATCTAAATAATCTTGAATTAAGATATTTTCTCCTGTGGGTTCAATATCCATTGCTATAATAGTTTGATGATTATATT
>Ga0194133_10001534_pt1 | contig 39517 bp, 42 predicted proteins | sample TA2KigOf40mmetaG_FD_155448 | JGI IMG/M metagenome (GOLD analysis project Ga0194133, IMG submission 155448) | Freshwater microbial communities from Lake Tanganyika, Tanzania - TA2015055 Kigoma Offshore 40m | ecosystem: Environmental > Aquatic > Freshwater > Lake | place: Tanzania: Lake...
TCTAGGGGTCTAACTTCTTGAGGTCTAACTTCTTGAGGTCTAACTTCTTGAGGTCTAACTTCTAGGGGTCTAACTTCTTGAGGTCTAACTTCTTGTGTTTTGTTTAATTGTTCATTAGATGTTTCTTCTACATTAATTGATTTAAGTAATTCTTCTTCTATATATTTAGGTGACTTAACTAAGTGTGATTTCAATATTTCAATTATTTTTTCTGAATTACATAATAAAATACCATTATTATCTATAATATTCTCTGGTTCGGATTCAACTTTTTGTAATATTTCTTGTAAAATTTTCTTTTTATCAAGATTATAATTTTCAGTGACATTTCTACATTTAATTTCATTTTCATGTAAATCTTGATCATTCATTAAATTTAAATTAGTTTCTCCAAAAATAAATCTTGCACGGTAAGTTGCTATTTGTTGGCGTTGTTGTTTAGAAATAGAGCCACCCATTTTTTGTATATATACTATATACTTATAAAAATAATTAATAAAGTATATATATTTTTTTTATTAATACTTAACCTTATAATATTATAGAATTTATATCATATTTATAAAAATTGATATAAATTAAAAATGTATATCATACTTAAAATGAGCGAAAAATTAAGAATTAGAATTGAAAAATACGGTGATAAAACAAATAATATAGTAAAAAGATTACGTTCTATTGATATTGATAGGATGTTTGTTTTAAGAGAGCTTGACAAAATACAAGATATATCTATATTTGCTAATGAACGTTGTGGTAATTGGTATTGCTATGGTATTTATAATGGAACTTGTTATTTTAAATCTACAGATGGACACCGAGGCAAATGGTCATTTAATGATAGAAGAATAAATATAGATTGTGTCATAGAGGCTTTTAAAAAAGGAGGCTTAGCAATCATTGATTCAACTGGTAATCGTAAAAAAAAGATACCAGATTCTTTATCTAAAACGATACCTATATGGATATATATTTTTAATAATATATTATGTAATGAAGACATATCATTAAAAATTAGTTTAACTATTTCAGATGAAGAAAAAGATGAAATAAATATCTATCTAAGAGAAAAAAAAGAAGAATGGAAAAAACTATTACTTACTATTTTACCTGTTGAAATATTAACATATCTTAAAGAAATAAGTTGGAATAACGATAACAATTCTCATCGTGTCTTAACACCTGTATGGGTATATAATGACAGACCTTTAAATCCAATAGAAATATCAGATATTAAAAAAAAAGGTGATGTACCTATTATTTTAATATCCGCATCAGATCCAAACTTAAAAGAAGACTGGTATTTAATGGGTTCAGCCGATGATGAAGAAATGTGGTCGGCTGGTTTAACAACTAACACATTTTATGAAAATAAGGATTTATTATTTAGTTGTCTAAATGATAGCGTTGCTTATAAATTAATTCAAAAACTTATAGAAAATAAAACATCTGGACATGATGAAATTCATAATAAAATAAATTTATTTAATGATAGTATTACCATCAATCCAAATCTAGAATTAATCACAAGTACACATATTGCTATTAATATTCTTCAAACACACATTAGATTATCTGAAATACAATTAAATCTAGATATAAATTTAAATAGTAAAATAGGAATTGTTGACTTTTTGAAAATATTTGACAATTTTATAAAAATGAATGATAATAATATTCCTATTATAATTTACACTAACAAATTAGAAATTGCATCTATTATTGTAGTTGCTCTAATTTTAATAAAATTAGAATTCAGAAATAAATTTAATATAGAAATTATAAGTAAATCGGAGATAAGACGAATAATAGGATATATCCAACATCACTTAAATTTAAATCGTTTATCAAGAAATGTTTGTAAACAATTCAATAAATATTTTATAAAAAATAGATACTAATATATCATCAACTATTTTTTACACAACCAAAGGATTGAATAATTATTATTTTTTATTCTTGGAAATTCTTTTACACTAGATATAGCTTTTTCTATTTTTTCTGTATCATTCTCGTTTGATTTTATAATATAAAAATCTTCATATTTATTCATTATATTCTATACTATTTTTTTTTTATATTTTTTTTATATTTATAAATAATAAAATAAAAAAAAATACTTACCTTAATCTACCTATAAAATGTGTGAGTAATAAACTGTAAAGTGTTAGTCTAGATTTTTCCAGAGATGAAGAGGCTCATGATTTCAGGTGTGGCAGTGTCAAATCCAGAGAGATTGAGAGTGTTTCGGTCAGCAGGATCAGCAATTGTGAGGCAATTTGACACCATTCCGACAACAACCAATTTCGCGTTGATGCCTGTCTTCTCGCGGTATTGCTGCAGTGCGACTTGAGGATGAATCTTGCCCATGTAGGTTTCGCTGTCAGTGTACACCACAAAGGTGTCGATCTTGAGTCCCTCTTCAAGTGCTTTCACCATTGGGAGCGCACAGTCAGTTGAACCGAACGGCACATCAGTTGCTTTCACAGCGTCTTGGATCGTCATGTCTGGGCGAATTCTGCCGTCAAAGTTGTGGAATGTTGAGCAGAAACCTCTGACATGTACGTTTTCAGTCCCTTCTGTGGCGACTTGAACCAATGCCATTGCTACTGAGCCCTCACGGCAACTGATGTTCTTGGCACCACAGCAAGGCGTGCTCATGCTTCCAGAAACATCCAGTGCGATCATCATCCTTTTGCCTGACTTGGGAACATTGCCAAATGACAACTTGAAGGCTGTAGTGAGTGCGGTGAGAATGATGCCATCAACCTTCCATGTCAATTTTCCGAGATCGCCTGATCCTTGAGAGTAGACTTTTGAAGCAATCAAGAGTTTGAGCGGATGAAGCTTTGATTCTTGAACACTTGATGCGTCAGTCAGTCTCTTGAAAATGTAGTCGCGATGTTTCGCCACAGCCATCAGACCAATTGAACTGAACTTTCCGAGATTTCGCATCAAGGCTTCCAATCCCATTCCTTTGCCTGAGTAGAGAAGTGCCGTCCAAAGGTCAATGGATGAAAACAACGGAGAAGGCACATGCTCACGCTCAAGACCAGACTTTGTGATGAGTGAAACAGCTGTCTGTACATTCTTGGTTTGTTCACAAGCCTTCATCTCAAGCACAGAACGCAAGTAGTCAGCTGTTGCAGCAATCTGGTCAACCGGAGTGCGTTGTTTCTCAATCACAACCCACGCATCTTCTGGTTTGCTCTCAACTGTCTTTGCGACTTCTGTGACTGGGCTCTTGTCTTCACGCGCGAAAATCTTGTGTTCAGGGCTGTAGGACAGATCCTTCAATGTCGTGGCAGGGTTCACAATGGGGGAGCCCATGTAAGTGAGAGAAACCCTTCCAGCTCCCAGCTCAACGAATTGCTTGTTGACATTGTAAAGGGATTCTGTATCTTTCACCACGAGTACCACTTGCTCACCAGCTAGTGGGCCACTCACAATTGAGAAACTGACTTTGACATCCTTGGAAACTGGAACAGAGCTTGGTTGAGGCTTGTCTTGAATTTGAGCGGTGGGTGTGGCTGAAACAGGAAGTCCTGGAATGGCAAGAAGCTTCGCCTTGAATTCCTCCTGATTTTTGGTCATGATCATCTCAATGACCAGTCGTGCTCCATCATCCTTCATTTTTCTTGGGTCCAAATGAATCAATGAGATCAAATCCTTGTGGGTCCATCCTTCGCGATTTGCGTACTTGGTGCAGAGTCTTGCCAGTTCGCGGCCAGGGCGCGAGTAGTAGTAGTCACACAAGAGATTGCGAACTCCACGACCGAAGCCATTGCCTTTCACAGCCTTGTTTTGAGACAAAGACTTGATGTAGCCAGCAAACATGAACAGATGTGTAGGAATGCGCATGCATTTTTTGGCCGCTTCAAGAGCGTATGCTTTCTGTTCATTGTTGTGGGCAAAGACAATTGCACTGGCAATCGTGATGATTGTTGGCTCTTGCTTGGGTGCACGACCTTCAACAGACACTTCCACAGCTGTGTCAATCATTTGGCGAAATTGATCTTGGTTGAGCATCATGCGGAAAATGACATCGGCAACTTCTGAAACAGACTCTTGACCTGTTTTGGCGTAGTAGCTCTTGCTGTTGTCTCCCATGATCAAAAAACGCATGAGAAGCGTCTCATCAGGAACCTTCCAACTGAATCCTCCAGCAGAATTAGGGACTTGGCGAGGGTCAATCCGGACCCATTGGGGGATCCCTATTTTATAGGGGTTTGCGAGAGCACCGACCGCTCCAGCAACACCTCCTTTCTTAGAACTTGCCTTCTTGGCACTAGATTTGCAGACCTTAGAAGTCTTAGGCATCTTGTTGTTTGTTTGAACTAATATCTTTGGTTAGTAGACTATATTTATCAATTTTTTTTTCTATACGGTTACCAAAACTTTCTAATAAGTTTATCAATTGTAACTATTTACTAAAAATAATTACAAATTATAGCCATTCAGTTTTTTTTAATAATTGTTTTGTCATGTCTTTTCTATTTGAATTTTTGAAAAATATTTTTTTTATTTTATTATATATATCTTTTAAACAGCTTATCATATTTTATATATTATATTTATATAAAATATATGGATTTACTACAAAAATATACTTTAAATACCAATTGTGTTTCAAAAGATTTTAGATTTAGAGGTAATAGTGATGAATGTATAAAAGAATTAATAGAAATCTTATACAAAATTGGTAGTGATGACCCTTTAACACATTTTAATAATTTTGATTTTATTACCATAATAAAGTCTATTCTGTATGATATAAAAATTTTTACGCCCATAGATAAAAAAGGTAATATAATTGGAAAATCTAGACATGAATTACTACCCAATGGAATTTATAGAAAATTATTAGTTTATATAATTATAAATATACACCAATTACAATTAGATATTTTATTAATACTATTTATGGCACTTGAAGAAAATAATGTTACTGGATTTTTATATATCCCTTTAAAAGGAAGAGCCTATAAACCAATTACAGAAATATTAACAAAATACAAAGTAATACAAAATATAGATTGGCATAAAGATTATGATGATCATGTTGAAAAAAAACTTATAATATGTAATAGCACAATTGTAAGTCTTATTCAATACATTAAAAAATAACATAGTAATAATATTATAATGAATAAATATATATTTGAATCATGTAATATGATAATGGATATATCTCTGCACCAAGATAATGTTTTATATAATACATTATTATTATCTGATTTTGCCTTAATAGAAAATAGTGATCCCTATTTAAAAAAAAAGAATTCTAATAAATATTATTTAGACGGTTATATTAATCAAAAAAAAAAAAATAATTTATTATTACAATATTACAATAAAAGTTCAAAAAATATAAATTGTATCATTTGTTTAGAAATAATTAATCATAATGATCAAGTATATAATTTAGATTGTGGAGTAAGTGAACAACCACATATTTTTCATAAATTATGTTTTGAAAAATGGAATAAAAACAGTTGTCCTTATTGTCGCACAATTTTATAATAAAATAATTCTTGGAATTAGTTTTTTTATATTAAAAAAATATTTTGATAAAATAACTTGGTCTAAATATATATTATCATCAAAATCAATAAATTTAACTCCATTGCTTTTTGACTTAGTTGAAAGTAGCAAAAAATCTATATTATCATATATATTAAATTCATGCCACTGTTTTTCTGATATAAAATGTAATATTACTAAAAATTTGTAATTTGATACTATTTTACAAAAAAATGTATTAAATTCTTGTATTTTTTTTTGAACACTCGTAAATGATTTAATTTCTAAATTTATATATGTTAATACAAAAAGTTTAGATTCTTTTTGAGTAATTAGAGTATTAAAACGGTTAACACATCTAACAAAATAATTATAATGCATATTATTTAATGGATTATGATGATTAAACATTGATATACCGTTCTCAAAATAATAGGAATGAGTTTGCGTTTTACTTATAGGATCTAGATTTGTATAGTATTGTGTATCTAAAAATATTTTAAAATCATCTTTTATTGCGTGTTCTACATTTTTAAGATTTGAAAAAATCCAATCAAATGGATATGATTCCTTTTTTATATTAAGTCTTTTTAAAATATTACTACTATGGCATTGTGGTCCTAATGAGCATGCAAATGTAATTTCATTCATATATATTTAAACAAATATTATTGTATATTTATAATTATAAATGAATATATGATATAAATTTAAAAACGATATAATAAACAATGTTTAAAAATAATAATTATAAAAAATAGTAATATTTATATGAAACTCCTACAAAGTAAAATTGTATAAATTAATAATTATTTAGTTGATAATAAAAAGTTTTTTCACAAGAAAAATTAAATATTAAAAATTTATATTATATCAAAAAAAAAGTATATAAAGATAATGCTATTATATATAGTATGAGAGGTAATCCCTGTCATAATAAGGTAGGTTGGCCGAGTGGTCTAAGGCGGTGGACTTAAGCCCCACTATCTCAGGATGCGCAGGTTCGAACCCTGCACCTACCATTATTTTTTTTGTGAAAACACTTTTCACAAAAAAATTAATTTTTTATTATAAAACCTAATTTTTTAAACATCTCTTTTGCAGTTTCGTATTTTATATGGACTCCATATGGAGGAATATTTATTTTATCATCTGGTATATTCACTGTATTATTTTCAAAATTTATAAAAATAGTAGCAATAGCTTCACGACTTCCAATATATTTAGTTGATATGTACACAGATTCAAAATCAGCATCATTTTCCCAATTTTCATCATCATTGCTTTCATTGCCTATTTTATTTTGTATTAAAAAATTTCTAAATTGTAAACATTTAAATACATTACTCTGTAAATAACTATTTGGTTTATACATATTATAAATACTATAAGCAAAAGTATCATTTTGAAATATACCATCAAAATTAATTTGATTTAAGTATATTAATGGTATACGACATGACCTTGATAAAAAATAACACAGCATTAACATAGATATTCTTATTCTATTATTTATATCTAATGGAATGTAAGATTTATTTCGCTCTGATTCAGCTTTATACCACATATTATTTATATCATCAATAGGTTTATTCCATATTGTATCGTGTGTTTCTGAAAAAACTATAACATCCTCATTATCAATTGAAAGACCATTTAATTGTTTATAATTTTTATTAAGTATAATAGATATTGTATCATATAAATTTGCATAGCTAGTATAAGATACATTAACTGTTTTTGTTAAATCCACTTTATAATTTATATTATGTAAATAATCATCTATATTGTATAATGAACCATCGTGTATATTTACAATTTCATGATAAATATATATCTTAGATTTTTTTTCCAAAGGAACACATTTGTGAAAATATTGACAATACCTAGAAATAATATCAGTATCAAAACCGACAGCAAAATCAAACCTTAATCCAACTATTCCAATATCTGCAAGTTTTTTTAAATAGCTAAAAGTTTTTTCTTGAACTAATTTATTGTTGTGATTTAATTTAGGCATATGTAAAAACCAAATTAATTGAATTGGATTAGGTCTTCCTGGATAAGGTGCATTTAATATATCGTAATGTATACTCTGAAATTCAGATATGTTAATTTCTAAATAATCACATATAATATTTTGTATTTCCTTTATAAATTTTAATAAATCTATTCTTAACGATTTTATATCTTCTAACTCTAATAATTTTTGCTTATTTCTTTTATTTTTTTTTATTATAATTAGCATGACTTCCTCTTCCATTTTAAGCTTTGACATTATCCAGTTTTGTTTTTCCCTAGGATCACACGTTCTTAGTAAGATCTGTAAATTCTCAAAGATTCTATTATATAATGTCAGTGCATCATCGTATTGTTTTATTTTTTCGTCTGCTTTATCTTTAGCGGATTTCAATAATGTCTCGATTTCGGAAATTATTATCTTATTTTCCTCACTTCTATAATATGGAACAGATCTTTCAGAAACAGATATATGGAAATAACTTAAAGAATCTTGTTGAGATTTATAATTCATACGTTTATCATTATTGGTCATGATTTCTCTTACATAATCTAAGAAGCGGATTTCATCTTTATAAATGGGTTTCAACATTTTTTCTAAGAGATTAATTACCTCTAATCGCATCTCTAAGTCGTAAGGAACAATGAAACTTGCCATGGATTCGCTATCATTCCATTTGATATAATTACTTTCAAATGCTTGATTAATTTCTAGTATATCACTATTATAATCAATTCCTAGTGCAGTATAGTAATTGTCAGCAAGACTTGGACGTTTTATTCTTTTCATAAAATGGTTAAAAATTCTAAGAGCTTGACTTGAGATATAATCGCTAAAAATTTCATTTATAATTTCTCTACTTGTGCCATTTAAATCTGTTATATTTGTATCTAATAATATTAAATCTTTTCCATAGAATTTTTCAAGATTATACATTACATCGTAAAAAGTATATTTAATTGTTTTTGTATTTATAGTATTTGTATCATTTAATAATTTTATTTTGGACATATGCAATAATAATTTTAAACCATTTCGTCCTCTAATAAATTTTACACCTACTTTAAGATTATCTTCATAAGTATATACATGTCGCAAATGTGATAATACTACATCAGCAATTACATTAATATTTCTTTCTTGAAATTTTTTAATAGTTTCTGTTATAATTTGTTCATTACCATGTAATTCATTACCTATAGTATTATTAATAGGTTGATAGCATAAAAACCATTTTTTATTAATGTCAATTCTAACATCGTAATGGTTTTCAATTAAACACGATTTTTGTATAGGTGATAATTGAACATAATTTATGTGGTGTTCTTCTATTTTTGAAAAAAACAAATTATTGTTCAATATCTCATTACAAGGTATTGCGAAAAGATGTAAAATAGCCAATGGGTTTGTCGTAAGCAATGAACATAATTTACCTCCTGTTTGAGTATTATTTAACATATATAATATAACGTAAATAATAATATATTATGTATAAAATATTAAATCGATAAATATATATTTTCTATTTTAACTCTAATATATCGTATAGTTGATTTTTTTTAATTTATAAATTCTTACAAGCATTTTTACACCTCAATTAGGTTTATTTAATAATCAATTAATTAAATATATAAATATTTGATTTCACTACAATTCATTAGTAGTTCATATTAATAAAAATGTATATTTATATGTCAGAAAGAAATAAATTCAATGATTTTTAAAATTTTTTTAAATCTATTTTATGCTTCCAGCACTGGGAAAGCCAGGTATACCCTTACTTATACTAAATAAATCTTTAACACTACTTAATTCATATAAATTAGAATTTAATATATCTGGAGTAAATGTAGTATATCCCTTTTTATCATAAATGTTATCTGGCAAAATTGTTTGATTATAAATGCACCCATATGGTTGTCTACCCTGTCTTAAGTTTATTGAACTGTTTATTTCAGGAGAAATATTACTTGTATCTAATGAAGTCTTATCCTGGTTACTAATTCCATCTTGTAAGTTATTAACTAATGTATCAGTTATAATATTATTAGTTATTATTTTTCCTGTTCCTGCTCCCTGTTGTATTATGGTTAATTTGTCATCCTTATAACTAAATGGTCTAGCATCATATAATTTAAAAGTGCCATCTATATTCCAGAATAGTATTACTACTTTATTTGTAGTATAATTAGTTGTATCTTGAATAAAAATCTCTACATACCATAATGCTTTACGATTATCATTCGTAATTTTTATATAGTCAATATCAATGGGAACATTTTTAAACTTAGACTTTTCACGTATCAATTCTAATACTTTTTTTTTTAATTCTATGGGAATGTGATTTCTATTATATTTCTGAGTAGTTATTGGCGAATAAAAAACTGGTTCAATATTTAATCTATCTTTGACATACTCTATTAAAAATGTTTCCTTTTTTTGTTGTTTTTTATAACTAAATGAATAAACACATAATATTAAAATTATTAATATAATTATTATTATAATCATTATATTAAATATTAAGATAAATATAATAATTAACAATAATAATACCAATATATGAAAGGTTCTTTTTGGAAAAATCAACCAGTCATTCCGAAAAAGGATACTAAACCGTATGATTATATAGATGTCATTCCAGGATATATAAATTCAAAAGATTATACTATTTATAGTTTAACACCTGAATATATCATAGATGTTCTAGATTTTATAAATAATAATTACATAGATGGATACTATTTTGATATAGATTATTTTCAACGAAAATTAAATATTAATAACAGTTATCATTTTGTATTAATGCGTGATAGTAAGATTATCGGATTTATTTATAGCCAACCTATAGTTATAAATAATCATGAAGGTCATTATGTAGATTTAATGACTGTATCTCATTCTGATCGTAAAAATGGATTAGCTAATTTATTAATAAGTGCTATAACTAATTTTTCAGGAAAAAGTCGTTTTTTTATACATAAAAAAGATAAAGAACCACTTCCCTTTTATTATTTTTATAAAACAAGACATTATAGTATAGATATAGACACATTATATAGTAAATACAAAATTGAAAATATAATTTATGAGGAAGTCTTAAATGAATATCAAGTTTCTAAAGCATTTGATATTTATAGAGATACTATGTTAAAAATGGATTGCGATGTTTTAATAGAAAAAAACATATTTTCTTCATCTAAGTCAGTAAAGAATTATATATTTGATGATAATGTCTTAGTAAGTTTTACTATATTTAAATTTAGATATAGATTTCATACTATTCATCTTGCTGAATTATTTTTTATATCAGATACATTTGATCTAAAAAGTTATAAACAACTTATAACTATTTTAAAATTATTAAATATTGACTATATAGTTGTTGTTCCATACTTATTTTTTATTAATCAAATTATTCAAGATAAATATAAGGAAAGCCTTGAATTATTTTTACATAGTTATAACTTACTTATTCCCTCAATAAATAGTTTTATTCTTCCAATATTTTAATAATCTATATAAATATATGACAGAAGCTAAAATAGATATCAATCAAATATATATCATTTTAAAAATTATAAGTAATATTAAGGAATATGATAAATTAATTAAAACAGAAGACAATATGATTGAAATAGATAACGGTAATTATACTCAATCATTTCGTAGATGGTGGAATGGACATAATCGCCAGGCAACTATTGAATTCCTTAAAGATTTTATATATAATCAAACATTTAAAATTATTGATGATACACTTGATAATGAATTAGACAATAAAAAAACGATTAATTTCTTTAAAGAGACAAATCATAATATTTTACAGAAATTTTTATTAGAATTAAAAAACTGTATTAAGGGACTACAGAATTTAAAAATAACTTATTCTAAAGATATAACTATAATTAGTAATCTAGATCAAATCATTGAAGAAATAGAATTTCGTGTAGAGAGAATAAAACAGAGTTTACAAATATCAATTACACAACCTATTCCTTTACGAAATGGAAAATTGCGTAGTGAAAATAATTAAGAATAATGTATCAAAAAAATTGAAAATAAGTAATAATATATTTAAAAAAAACAAGAATTATAATGGATAAGATTGATAGAGAAAATAATTTTTACGCTATTTATAATAATTTAGATAAGTATAGTCAGATAAAATTAGATCATTTTATAGCTGGCGTGGAAGAAGTTGGACAAAACTTTGTTGGTGAAACTATTTATAATGGAACTAGAGAAGTTCTTGATCGTTTTATGCCTTGTCTTCAAGCTATAAGTCCTACCATCTATATATCAATGACAAATATTGATGATAATAATTATTTACATAAATTAAATTGGGAACCTAATGATTTTACAATTCCAGCAGATGTATTAGTGCGAGCTTATGAAAGACTTAATGTATAAATAGAGATGATAATATATTATTTTATTTTACACATTTGGAAATTTAAAATATTTATTATTTTAATATCATAAAATAATAAAATATTTATTGATTATCTAGACTTATTTTTATTCTGTAATATTACTGATGTAATTAAAAAATAGGTGGTATAATTTTATTATAATTTTGATCGATAAGGTCCATATTTCCGATATATTTCTTCAAATAATTTATTTAAAAACTCTTCATATTGTTCTTCATTCATATATTTAATATATTTTTAAATAATATTTATATATTTATTTATAAAATTAAAATAGAATCAGCGTGATGTTTCCTATAATTTCTAAAATTATCATTTATTAAATATCTCATTGCTAACCGTTCGTAAAATAATAAAATATTTGATTTAATATGAAAACAGAACATTATTCTTGACATAGTACGGATTTATATATATTTTATCTTTGGGTCTTTTAACATAAGACATTATATAGTATTATACGCCGTGAATAGTAATAGCATCAATGTCTGCGAAACCTTCTTTAACAAGTAAATTAGTTACTTCTTTTGAAAAGTCGCCATTCAGAACGATAAAATTAGAGATAATCTTATGACTAATAGGATCTTTGAATTTTGCTATATGTCCTCCACAACATAGCAATACTTTAAATTTTTTTAGTAAGCTATCTAAGTTATGATGTGACAATAACCCCTCAATTTGCGTAATTTTGCTTTTCCCTTTACCTGATTTGACACTTATAACAATTTTTTTCCCAAGCAACGTAGATTGTCCATTATTTAAAAGGTCAAATTCATTATTTATAAGCTCTATTTCACTAAAACTCACTTTTTCACCAGTATTTTCCTTTTCGCTTTTAATCATATTAAGTTATAAATATTAATAGTTGTTTTTTTTAATATTTCAATCAATTTCTAATTAAAATTTTTTCTTTGATTTATTTTAATCTAATTTTTATTTTAGTTATTTTTATAATCTGAAATTTTCGCCTATGGGGTTTTATAATTTTTTAGGATGATTACAAAAATATTTATAAAAATAGATAATTTATTTTATATAATTACATAAATAGTTAAACCTTCAAAATAAAGAAAATCCTATAATAATAATTAAGTTAATATTATTTTATAAAAAAAATGTATTTTAATTATATAAAATGACACTGCAAAATATTATTGAAAAATTTTTTAGTAATGTTATGACAAAAAATAAGGAGCAATTTATGAATGCTCAGGGACAAATTGATATTGCGGCACTTCAATCAACCGAAAATAAAGCCGCTGTTATGGCATTTGTAATAACATATTTAGCAATATACATATTATTATTATTACTTGGAAAATGGATCTGGAATAATATGATTGTTGAAATGTTTAGTGTAGTTAGACCAGTTGATAGTATTTTCAATATATTAGGTTTAGCAATTCTTGTTAAATTAATTATTTATTAAATAGACAATCCAATTTTGCTCTTCCCATTCATAACTGACATTAACATTTGGATGTTTTTCTAAGAATTTATTTATAAAGAGATGTAGATTCTTCTCATTATAGATATAATAATATCGCATGTATTTATTTCTCCATGAAACTAGATTATCACCAACATCAAAATCACGTTGAACACGACTGTTCCCTTTTTCATAACTCCAGACAGTTATCATTATTTTTCCTCCAAGATTTGTTAGACTCAGTAATGTCTCTAGTGCATTTATTCTATGTTCTTCACGCTCTAAATGATGAATTACAGCAATTGATAATACTAAATCATATTTTCTATGTGAACGAAAATTAGTAATATCAGCATTAAAAACTTTTAGATTTTTTTTACTACATATTTCTAATAATTCGTTACAATTATCAAATCCTTCTACACACGGAATACCAAGTGATTTTGCTAATATTAAATTTTTACCATTCCCACATCCTGCTTCAATTACAGAACTAACATATTTATTTTCTTCCAAAAATACCTTGACACATTTCCATACATATGCTCTTCTAGCTGAAAAATCACTAGCAATCTTATTGTATATACCAGATACACTTAACATAAATGGTTATTGTTTATCAAAAAAAATTATTTTTATCAATTTTTCATAAAAATTTATTTTATATATTATATAAATGAGTTACGTTATTGTATCAGATAATTTACAGACTGTTGAAAGTAAAGTTAATAGTTTGCTTAGTATAGGTTTTAATTTACATGGTTCAATGTCAAGTGTAATTACACCGAGTAATAATATTATATATACTCAGCCAATGTTCCATGTTCAATTCAATATGGTTAAATCTTTAACTCTTACATTTAATTCTTCAGGATCTGTATTAACTATTGATCTTGTTGTTGTTCATAATTCACAGAAATTACGAGATTTATTACAAAATTATGACGGAGATCATTCTCGTTGGATACATTGTAAACATTTAAATGATATGTCTGTAGATATTTTTGTTCTAGATGAACAAGAAGCATTTAATGATTTAAATATAGAACAGGCATTTGATTGGAAAATTCCTGAAAAAAGAGGAGGTAGACGTTCTAAAAAAAGATTATAATTCAATAATAAATATATATATTGAATTGTAAAATTTATTAATAAGTGAAAATTTAGAGCGACATAGACTTTTACATACTAATAGTGAACTTGATATATTAAAATTTTATAATACTATAGAATGAATATAATTAAAATTTATTTAATTTTTTTTTGATAATCGTTTATTTTTTTTTGTTATTTTTGATTTTTTTTTTAATTTTGTATTTTTTCCGCCGTAAAGATCATTTAATATATGTTTTTCTTCTATTTGAATAGGGTCATATAAAAAGTATTGCATGATCATATTTCCACATGACTGATCGTTCTCCGCAGGACGATTTTGTTTATCTAGTTGTTCATTAATTAACTCAACTTCATTATAAATATTTAATAAAGTGTCATCTTGATTATGAAAGTTAGTAATATCATCTAGTGATAAATTTTTATATTCTTGTATGTTTGAATTATAATTTTGGGTTCTACTAAAATGATTATCAAGTAAATTTTTATCTATTTTATCAAAATTTAAATAAAGTAAGAATTTTTCCACTATGTAATCATATAAACCTATTTTTTGTATCCAGTCTCTATATATATTTTTGTCGTAAATTATTTCTAGATCATAACCTGTAATTTTTGATAATCTAATAAAATTAATAATACTATATATAATTTCATTAACTAACATTTCTTTTAATTCTGATTTTTTATCGGTTTCAATAGATAATAAATAAACATTAAAAATACTTGCAAAAAAATTAATAAAGATTTCATTTATTTCTATTTTAGATTCAATATTAAAATTTTTTTTTGATAAAAAAGGATCATCATAATCATTTAAATGAATTACATGCATAAACTCATGTGTTAGTAATCCCATTGATTCTTCCAATCTAGAAATGTTTAAGGTATTTACATCATCGTGATAAGTCACACCATTCTGTGCATTAAAACATCTATTATCATAAAGTTCATTGAGATAATTAGTGTGATCATCGTTTATAAAAAGATTTCCACATTTAATTTCTGCAATTTTATTTTTGTTAGCTCTTTTAACATTATTATATAAATACCAATTATATGTATATATTCTAGGGTCAGTTCCGCTATTATTTTTATGTTCAAAAATAGTAAGTAAATTCCATAAACGAGTTATTAACTTGTTTATATTACTATCCAGTATAGATTTATCATAATCTTCATCATAATAAATATTTATACTCACTATTTTATCCATAAAATGTAAATGATATAGTCTGTGCTTATTTAATAATATATTAGGATTATTATGAAAGGTTTGGGGATCTTGTAAAATAATTGGTTGATCCTTTTCTAATGTATATTCTGACTTTAGCTCATTATATTTTTTTAATAATGATTCAACACTATTATATTTATTTAATTCCAATAAAATTTTATCAACTTTGTCATTTAAAAAAACTAATATATCCTTTGATAATATTGATTTTACACTTTTTACCCTATTTAGTAATTAATGGATTATATAATTATAATCTGACATTTATATATAATATAAATATTTTCTTAATAACTAAAAAAATATTTATACTTAGGATTGAATTGTAAAATTTGTTAATGTAGTAAATAATAGAGAAGTATGTGGAAATTTAGATCCACACTCACCTTCACACGCCGTAAAAAGAACTTGATATAATCCACTTTCAAAACTCTCTTGTTCTGTAGGATGTGTATCAAGTTGAAATTTAACTGAGTATTGACCTGGAATGAATCCTTCATTAATCGTTCCATCCATAATAGGCGTTGAGTGGGGTGGAGTTATTTCTATTTGTAATTCCCCTGTAGAAGTTTGATTGAGAACAGAAAAGAGCACATCAATTTCAAATGTAGATCCTTGATGACCAACTTGAGGAGATACTGATATGCTATCAAGACGAGCTAGTCCACCTTCACGAACTGGACAAAGATGAGCTAACTGACAAAAATAGATAGAATCAAGATCACTCTGAAATTGTTTAACTAATTTCATAAAAGTCATAACACCAACTGAATCACACACTAGATTGCAGACATTTTGTTCAGATTTCTGAGTTGGGAACGCTTTAGCACATAATTCGCTACAACCGCCAACTATACCAGATTGTAGAATAGTATTTAATAGTTGATTTATACCTGCATTTATAAACGAATTACAACCTAAACATAATGACCCTTTATTGTCTAATTTGTGAAAATCTAACTTTTGAATAGAATTACTAATAGCTATGGAATCTACACATAAAAATAAACCTAGAAATAAGATAGCGAAAAATGATTTCATCTATAACATAGTAGTTATTATATTTTATTTCTTTATATATTTATTGTCTATCTTTTATAGGACAGTTTTCAGGTTTTTCCCATTGAGATTTTTTACTGAAACTATTATAATAATAATAATTTTTACTTTGTTCATCAAAATGTTCCTCCCAAAATTGATTTTGATACTCATCTGTTGTCATAATACTAGTTAATTTATAATACACATTGTTATATTTAACATAATTTAAATCATTCGTAAATAAATATTGCCATAAGTTTTTTTCACTTATTTGATTGAAAGCATCATTTATATTTTCTAAATCATCTTCTGGATTATTATCTTTCACGAAACTCTTAACTTTAATTAATCCAGGTAGATCAAAAAATATTTCATTAATAAAATCTATTTTTAATCCACTTAAATCTTCAAAATCATCTTTAATTTCATTATTAATTAAATCAGTAAACTGATCAATTAATCCTAAAGTATTCTTTTTATCATCTTTTAAATAATAAGAATTAACTTCCCATTTTTCATCATCAGCATAAAATACACGATTTATTTCATCAATATTAGTTATTTCACTATTTTCATCAATATTGCCATTTTGATCAATCGCATTATAAGCAGACACTGTTATATAAAAAAATAAAGAATAATGATCATCTGTAACGATAGGATATCCTCCTATGTGTTTTTTGTGTTTACTATAAAGTTTTTTTTTTTTATACTTTTTTATTGAATATAAAGTCATATGTGTATATATATAGAATATATTAAAATAATTTAGACAACCATCCCTCTTTTTTATAATAATGAAAAAAATCTATTATACTTGTGCCTAAGCTTTCATGCGTAGTATTTGTTAATTTCGTATTTATATGTATTCGTGCTTCATAATTATTTTCAAATGGTATAAATTTATCGATAATATGTTTTTCTATTATTTGTTTACTGAATGCTCCCTTTCCATCAATTTCAGGTAGATAATTATTAAGCATAGACAATAATATATAAAATAGATTACTATGTTGTCGTAAACAATTGTAGCATTGATTACACAATTCTTTAAAACGCTTATAATGCTTACTTTCCGTTCCACCCATCATATCAATCATATCGCTAGTAAGTCGTATCTCACTTGAACCAAACGCATTTTTAGTAATAATCTTGGGATCGTAACCTAGAATATAACTATAATCTATATGAAACAGATAACCATCTTCAGTTATCATAATATTATCTAGATGCCTATCACCAAGCCCTAACATATAGCTGATTACACAATAACCTGCGCAACTTTTTACAAACCTATCTCTTAAAGTTTCTACAGGCACATTATCATTATGTTCTAAAATATAATTTTGAATACTAAATTTTAATTTTTCATGAATATAATAAATTGTTTGTGACTTTTTCACAATTTCAACAAATCCACATTTTTCATCTATAGGTAGTATTGCATAATTAACTAAATTCATTTCCACACCTAATTCACGATAAATAATTAAATCCATAAGAAGAATTATTTTGCTAATAATATGATCTTTACGAATATCCTCTTTTTTAAATAAAGCATGAAATGCATAATTCGACATATCACCTGATTTGATACAATTAAAATCTATTTGTATAGGTTTTGTAGCACTATCCTTTATATGTATTGAATCAATATCAACACCTATAGACAAATTTTGTGGTTGTATTGGGAGAGCTATAGGATAATCACTAAAATAATTTTTGAATAATAAATGATCTTTTATTATATCTCGTAATGCGACACAATTAGGATTTTTTTCAAGCATTATGCCTAAATTATTTATAAAATTATAACTATTAATTAATATTTCTTTATTTTCCTGATTTAGTTCATCAATATGAGCAAGTAATTTAAGTTTTATATTATGATACATAGGTTTATACTCACGATCACAGCATTGTAGATTTAATTCCCAATATAAATAATTTAAAAAAACATAATTTTGTGTGCTTAAATGAATTAAGAAATCACTTATTTGACATTTACTTTTTACCTTATTATAATAAAATCTACATATATAAACCATATAAGGAAGATAACTTAATAATTCTTCAACAGGAGCCTTAGATAAACTATCAAATATATATCTACGCACTTCTTTTTCTTCTATATATGGATACAAACATATAATAGAATCTTCTGGAGAAAATTCATGATTACAATGACCTGAGCACATTAATTGTTTACATGTATACGATTTCGGTTTTGTCAATAATTCTATAACTTCTTTCTTGTCGTATACTGATATTTTTTTCCAATTTATTGATTTTATAAGTGGTATTAACCATCTAGAATGTCCTGCCATATATTTGCGATTTACCCATAATAAACTGCATTCTCTTGCTGAAAATACATGATCAGGTAAAAAAAATTGTATTTGTTTAAAAACAGAAAGGTAAAATTTAGCAACACGATTCCAAGATTTATTTACTTGCGCTATTTTATGATAACTTGGAATATCCAAAATAATTTTTGAAAAAGTTTTTACCAAATCATGAATTTCACAAATGCTATTTATTTTTTTAAAACAATAAAGACATACTCTATCTTCTTTGGTATTATATCCTAGTGTTTCTAATGTTTTATTTTTAAGACTATCCGGTATATAGTTTTTAAAATCATAAGGATTAACTTCTGGCTTAGGACAGCTTTCAATAAATTTAGGTATTTCTACACTGTATCCAGAACATTCATAACAAAATATACCTCCACAAAATCTACAGTGATGTCTTCTGCGAAAAATGGTAAAATATTTTTCACAACTCAAACATTTATCAGTTAGATCATCACGCACCCAATTATGCCTTTTTCTTTCATCTAATTCATTTATATTTTCATTTAATATATGGTAATATTCATCATCTAGTGATTGATGTTTTTTATCTGTTCTATCTTCTGCCATTATTTATTATTTCGTGTATATATTTTAAATGGTTTTTATATATCAACATAATAAAAAAATGATATTTGTTATCTATATAAAAAAAATTATTGGATAAATATATAAAAAGAAGTATGTCATTAGTAGTCACTGGATTAATAACTGGAGGGTCAATTATAGGAACATTAATTACTAGAGATATAACAGTACGAGCTATATCTAATACAAATTCAGGGATTATAAATATGCTATCTGAAAATTTATGGGGAGAAAATTTATTAAAATCAACAGTAGATAAATTAGATATATTATATAAATTAGAAGTGATTGAAAGTTATTTATTAGAATTACCAGATGAAATTAATGAAAATAAAACAATACAAAAAGCACTTGACGGTATACATGATATGTGTAATAAAATACATGCTGAGCTAACAAATATTAAACAAAAAATTATAGATCATTATTTAAAATATTTTTATTATTTAAGAACATTAGATTTAACATATGATATGGCATTACTTGAAAGCCATGTATATAATTTAGATCATAGATTTAAATTATTTCTGAGCATTTGTCAAAACAAAAAACTAAATTGTTAATTTATTATATATGACTAATAATTTAGTTGAAAAAGACATGCCTTGGTTTGAGGATGTTTGGACTAGTTATCAAATAAAAATGTTTAAAAATACATTTCCCAATACTGATTTTAATACAATGTTTGTAGCAATAATACATATAATAGGTGTGTACGCTATATATTTAGGTATTCTTTTGCCTCCTAAATATTTATGGACACATCTACTATATTGTAGTATCATTTTAATCAGTTATATTATTTTTGATAAAAACTGTTTTATGACATTGCTGGCAAATGATCCGGAAATCAAAGAAATTTCTCCTCTATATATTCGTATGAATACTGCTGTTGGTTCAATTATATTTGTAATGATAATATCATTTATTGGTTTTATTTATCCAGAATTTTCTCCTTTTAGGATTATAAAAAAAATCATTTTATCTTTGGAATAGTATATATGAATAAAGAGTCAATTGAAATCATTTTAATCAGTATTATTGCTCTTTTGCTATTTATATATTTAATATCATATTGGTTTACATTATTAGGTCAAAAAGAACATTTTTGTATAAATTTGGAATGTAATATGACTCTTATCAATAAACAATTAGAGAATATATTTAGTTGGGTATCGTTTTTAGAACAACGAATTAAAATGATAGAAGAAATTTTACCACCTTCTCATGATAGTGAAATAGAAACATTTACTGGTTTATATGAAAAAATGGATAATATTGAAAAAAAATTTATGAAAATTTTTCATAATCAAAATTTCATAATCAGAGTAGCTGAAAATATTAGACCAGGTCAGTTAAATAATATTCCCAAAGAGCGACTAGTTGACAGCAATTGTTTTCAAATTGATAGCAAAAATGATTGTAATTCACAACAATTTAAAGATATTATACAAAAATTAGAGTATAAAATTGATGAAATATCGTATAGAACAACTAAAATATATTCTAGAATGGAACGATTTGAAAAAAAAAATAATGAAGAAATGGAGAAAAAAAAAAGAGCTGAGCAACGAAGTAAAGAAAATCGTGAAAAAGCAGTAAAGGAATCAAATATAAAAGCTAATGCTTTAATGAGTGGAATATTTGGTCAACAAATGGATGTGAAAATAGGAAGTAGTATTGATCCTGAATTAGAAGGTGCTTTAAAACTGGGTCAATTTCATGATGTTATGTTTTATATAAATGAATCTACAAGCACATTATTCATTTGTAAAAATAGACATGATTTTAAATTGAATGATGCTATTCATTTTAGTCTAAAAAATATATCTATTCCTATTCTTGCTATACCCCATAAATATTATGTTTCATATATTTCTGATGATAAAAAATCATTTAAGATAAGTCATACAATAGGAGGCCCAAATATATTACTTCAAAAAATATTTGATGTAGTCTCTGTAAAAAAAGTAGGTTCTGTTTCTCAATTTAGAACAAACATAAAACATAATTTAAAATTAGGAGATTATATTGAATTTAACGGTGCCTCTCTTCCTATTCCTTTACGAGGTAAACCTAAAAGATATTTTATAGCAGATATAAGTAAAGACAATCTATCATTTCAAATATCTGAGATGAAAGGAGGTAAGGTCATATTGTTAAATCAAGAAATTAAATTAGTCAGTGATAAAATAACAATAAGCACATTTGAACCACCTAAAAGTATGAATGAATTATTGAAAATAAAAAATGACAAGGAAAATGGAGGAAGCATTATGACTACTGTTCAACCACATAATTTTGAGAATAATGATTATATAGAATTTGATACAACTTCTCTTCCTATTAAACCATCACCTCATAGATATTTTATAATAGATATCGGAAAAGATAAACTAACATTTAAAATTACAGAAAAGAAGAATGGTAAACCAATTGAATTTATTCAAGAATATGATAAATTTACTGAAAAAATAATAATATTAACCTATGGAGAACCTAAGCTACAGATAATTGACTTGATTAAAAAAAAAGAGAGAGTTCAGGTTAAATTAGCTGAATTAACGCGAGATCAATATACTCGTAATATGCAATTGACAGTAGGAGACAATCCAAAAATGCGAAACATGGGTTCAAGTATGGATGGTGAAAAAGTTGCTAATAATTCTAAATCATTAAATCCTGAAAGTAGTAAAGATTTAGCATCAGGTGGTTCTGATGTAGTTAATAAATCAATGAATGATCCTGAAAATTCAGAGGCATCTAAGGCTAAGGATAAAATTGGTGATGCCCAAAAAGATGCTGAAATTCCGGATGATTTTAAAATTTGATAAACATACAATATTATATATTAATAAATCAAATGGCTATACAAGATTTAGATCAAAAGAAGGACTCTAGACGTTTGCGACTAGGACTATGTTGTTTAAATTTGGAATTACGAGAACAAAAACCATCAGTTTATGCTAGTCGTTCTTGTATTCAATCTACAATTGAGAAAAATGGTATAGAATTTGCCCAATCGTTAGCAATGGCAAACATACGTGACCTGTTTACTATGATGGAATGGAATTATCAGAATGGAATTGAGGTTTTTAGATTGAGTAGTGATATATTTCCACATATAACTAATCATGCTGTAGATATATGTAAGTATAATCTGGATTTTGCGCAAGGAATTTTAGGAAAACTGGGCAAGTTTGCTCAATCCAGAGGACAACGAATTACATTTCATCCAGGACAATTTAATGTATTAGGAACTCCGCATAGTGATGTTCTACATAAAACCATGTATGAATTGCATATACATGCTCAGATTTTAGACTATATGAATTGTCCAGCCGACAGTGTTATGGTAATCCATGGAGGAGGAGTCTATGGTGACAAGCGAGAGACTATGGATCGTTGGTGTAAAAACTATATGAAATTACCTGAAGATACAAGAAAAAGACTGGTATTAGAGAATTGTGAAAAAAACTTTAATATAGAAGACTGTTTAGAAATTTCTAAGAGAGTTGGTGTTCCAGTTGTATTAGATAATCACCACTTCTTTTGTTATAATGAAATCCATCCAGAATGTAAACCCAGATATGATATTTCAACATATATTCCTATGGTTTTAGATACTTGGACATCTAAAGGAATGCGTCCTAAGGTGCATATTAGCGAACAGGGATCTGGTAAAATAGGTCATCATAGCGATTTTATCAGTGAGTTACCAGACTATTATATAGAAATTCCTGAAAAATATGGTATAGGTATTGATATCATGATAGAAGCTAAAAAGAAAGAAAAAGCAATTTTTAAATTATACGATAAACATCGTGATATATTTGGTCCATTGCTGATACCACAATAAAGAGTTTCTGAAAATCAATATTTATTGAGTTAAAAATTGGTGAAATTGCTTAGTAGAAATCAAATCTATTAAGTCACTAAGTATCTTATTGAATTAATGAATAATTTTACCTGAACCAAAAGGATAAAAACTATCAATCTAGCACGAGCCATATTATGGAAAGGAGAGCTGATAATTTAGTTATTTATTATTAAGGTGAATCAGGTTTTTTTTAAACAAGATTTTATAACTATAGATAATTAGTGGATTCACAAAAAAAATTGATTTATATTCATTATAAAAATATACATAAAAATGTTTTGTTTATATAATAATGGTTGTTGTGGATTTGTTAGTTTATATTTTGCTCTAAAATTTAAAAAAAAAGATTTACTTAAAAAATATAACATAGACTGTGTGGAAGATTTGTATAATCTGTTTATGAATGAAGTAATTGATAAATATAAACATCAACCATTTTTAAATATTGAGCCTATATCTATTGAAAACATATTTATATGGAAATACCTTGTTTATTATACTGAAAAAAATATTATTGAAAAAAATGCGTGCTCTGCAATATATTTTGGAATGATGGCTAAATATCTAAATATTCATATAAACTTAATTGAAATACAATCGTCAGTTTCATATTTTGATAATATAATATCATATATGTCTAAAATTAATAAACAAATTATCAATCCAGAATGTCTCATATCTATACATTTATCATTGCTTGGTAACACACGCCATGCTGAATATATAGGTAAAAATGATCTTGAAAAGAAAGAAATATATGAGTTTGAAAAACATCGCGAATTAATCAAGGACGATATAAATTCTTTGGAACATTTATATAACTGTCTTGATGATGAAAATGATGATGATTTTCTTTATGATTTTGAACAAGATATTCAAGACATAAATAATTATTATGGAGTATTATAATCACGAAGTTTTTTAACCCAAAATATCATCATCTGACTATTTAATAGTATTTGAGTGATAAAAAACTCATATATTGTTTTTATTTTTATATAATGCCGTTATTTTCTAATCACTATAATAATATTTATTATAATAACATATTATATGTAATCATAATAAAAAATTTGAAACTTATATATTTTTTTTAAAAGTGTAAGAATGACTTTAGAAGAACCAAGATTAAGATTAGGACTTTGCTGTCTAAATACAGAATTAAGAGATCAAAAACCCACAGTATTTGCTAGTCGTGGATGTATTCTATCAACATTGGAAAAAAATGGAATAGAATTTGCTCAATCAATTGCCTTGACAAATATTCGCGACTTATTTACTATGATGGAATGGAATTATCAGAATGGAATTGAGGTATTTAGGTTAAGTAGTAATATTTTTCCACATTTAACAAATCATGCAATTGATTTATGTGATTATAATCTCAATTTTGCGGAAGGGATTTTAGGAAAATTGGGTAAATTTGCCAAATCACGAGGACAGCGTGTTACTTTTCATCCAGGACAGTTTAATGTATTAGGAACTCCCAATATTGATGCACTTCAAAAAACATTTTATGAATTATATACTCATGCCCAAATTTTAAATTATATGGACTGTCCATCAGACAGTGTAATGGTAATCCATGGAGGAGGGGTCTATGGTGACAAGCGAGAGACTATGGATCGTTGGTGTAAAAACTACATGAAATTACCTGAAGATACTCGTAAAAGACTCGTTTTAGAAAACTGTGAAAAAAATTTCAATATAGAAGACTGTTTGGAAATTTCAAGTAGATGTGGTGTTCCGGTTGTGCTAGATAATCATCACTTCTTATGTTATAATCAAATACATCCAGAATCTAAACCCAAATATGATATTTCAACCTATATTCCTATGGTCTTAGATACATGGAAAGCAAAAGGAATTCGTCCAAAATTTCATATTAGTGAACAGGGTTCTGGGAAAATAGGTCATCATAGTGATTTTATCACTGAGCTTCCAGATTATTATTTAGAAATTCCTGAAAAATACAGTGTAGGTGTTGATATCATGGTGGAAGCAAAAATGAAAGAACAAGCTATTTTTAAATTATATAATACACATCGCGATTTATTTGGACAATTTATAAAAAGAGACTAATATACCAATAGTTAATATTCCATAATAATATTTTTTATTACTTTGATTTTCTTTTATTTTCATTAATTGTAATAAATGATTAAATGGTTTTTTTTTATTACATCCACACATATCATTTTGTAAAGCAGTAAAATAACATAAACCATTATTAATTTGCCAAGAACCTATTACTATAAAAAGTGTAAACAAATATAATTTAATTATTGTTTTATTATTTAAAATCCATCCAAATGTTAAAAATGTTGACAAAAAATGATGTAGTATAATTAGTAATAATATTCTAAAACGTTCTACTCCTTTTTTTGAAACAATACAACTAATAGTATCTTTTTTTAAAAATAAATCCCATATAGTTTCTATTGAAAATAGCAAAAAAAATATATTATTGTTTAAATCTGCCATATATATTTATTGATAAAAAATTATTTATATATACACGATATTTATTATAAAGATGATTGTGAAACAATATCCCAATCATTTTGTGGTTGCGATTTTACACGATCTTCTTGAGTAAACTGAGTTTTATCACCTGTTGCCATTCTTTTAACTAAATTAGCACAAGCTCTATAAGCTTCAGGTGTATTATGACAATCATATGACATAGCATGATCAGCTTTTATACCAAAAGAGTTTTTAGCTGTTAAAATCGCATCTTGACAAGCACCAATATAAATAAATTTATTACATTTTTCATCTCTTTTTTCAATTATTTCGCGAATCTTTGAAGCTCGAATCTTAGATCTATTATCAAATCCATCAGTAATAAATACATAGATGCGCAATCTACTCTCATTTTCAGGTAGTAGTGTTAATGCTGTATGCATTGCTTCAAATAGAGCCGTCATCCCAACAGTTTTAAGAATACTATCATCTACTTTCGGAAATGAATGAATATCAATCTGTTTATGCGATATTCTTATCTCTTCTGGATTAGAAAAGATAACAACAGAAATAGAACAGTCTGCTTCTTGATCCGCCGATTTTTTAAACAAATCACGTTGTTCGTCAGCAAATTCATTTATACTAGATATAGTCGCGGAACGAAATTCACTCATTGAACCACTGTCATCTACAACTAAAACGATATCGGTTGATTTAAGATTAGTATGGGACAGTTCTACACTCATTTTTTGTATCTACTAAAAATAATTATTAAATTATTTATCAATTTTTTTTTGATCATATAAAAATTATTCTATTTTAAACTAATATAATGATATTAAATATTTTCAAAAAATACTTTTATAATTGTTTTCAAGTTAATAATGAGGAAACAATTCATTTTAATAAAATAAAAAAAATAATTGTTAAAGAAACAGAATCAAAATTACCTGATATAAACAATAAATGGAAGGTTGTTAATTTTTTTGATCAAATAAATTACTTATGTGAAACTATATTTGGAAATACCGTAGAATTTATACTTCAAAATCCAACCGAAATACCTTGTAATGTGTCTCATAGTATAAAATATAAAATTAATATGTTTAATAAAAAAACTAAAAAAATATTAAATAGATTAATTTTTTATATCAAATATGATAGTATAGATAAAACATCAATTCTAATTATTAAACCTGAAAAAAATGATATAATAAGTTCAAATCATTGGAATTTTATTGATAGTGTTTTTTATAATATGGGTTTCCAGACAAAACTAAAATATTATCATAAATAATTTAATTATATTAACCCTTATGACATTTTTACACCTTAATTTTTTTCTAAGATAAATATTTTATTATTTATTGTTTTTTAAACTAATAAAATATTTAATTTTATACCAAAAACTATATGCATTAGGCTATGATGATAAACTATTATGATATACTAAATTTTTATCTATAAATATTTATCAATATTTTTTTTAATAATAGATGTCATCCACTAATATACTTTTAGTTTACCTGATAATATTATTAGTATATAATAAATATGCATTCAGATATTAAGTAATGGTGAGTTAAATATGCCAACTCTACATACAATATAAACATAGAAATACAATTGAGATTGAGTGTGAATTTTTAGCAGAAGAACCGTCTGATTATAAATATCCTCAAAATATGGAAGTTCATCCGATTGAAGATTATAATGATTGTTTAATAGAATTGGATAAACGAAAATTGAAAGAACATATATAAAGTAGATTTTGATACACTAAATCACGAAAATATTAATAGAATTCTATACTTAAAAATCATAGTAATGACGTTGAACCCATCAGTCGTTTATCAATATATGAAAACGGTATTCAAATTAAAATAAGTGATATGTGTGATTAGAATAAAAAAATAAAACAATTGCGTTGGCATAAACAATGTTTGTTTTCAGGTTTTTACATAAAATTTACAGACGGTGAGGATGATTTACTTTATAAATCTTTAGTAAATGTTTATGGAAAACATAGTGTAATACTATCATAAAAGCCTCATTATTTTTTATTATAAATATATATATGTGTATTACTTCATTAGATTCATTAGTAGTTTATATTGTTAATATTGTATCAACTTATCTTCTTTATCAATTCGGAGGAACAGCTGATGCTAAAGTAACAGCTTTATTTTTATTATTTGTAGGTCAAATGCAGATATTTGACTATATTTTCTGGAAGACCTCTAAATGTTCTATATTAAATAAGATTACTACAAAATTAGCTATACTATTTAATCATTTTCAACCTTTATTTTTATTTTATTTACAGAAATACTATGGTATGAACATGTCTCATTTATCTATAATTTTGAAATCTATTTATATTTATGCGGCAACAATTTATTCAATTATGGCATTATATAAAGTAAATTGCACAGGTATTTCTGAAAAGACAGGTATTATCTTTTGGGAATGGAATTTTATGCCATTTAATACATTGTTTTATTCATTATTTATTGTATTTATGATATCAATAGTCAATAATTTTAATGATAAAAAATATTGTTATTTTTTAACTTTTCTTATTGTATCAACGTATATTATAGGACATTTTAAACCTGTTTTAAATGAGACTACTGGTAGAATATGGTGTTATTATGCAGCTATGCTTCCATTATTTGCTTTAGTCTATTTAAAGATAGCACCTAAAAGTAAAATATTTTAAATAAATATAACTCGTTTTTCTGTGGCACGATCGATTTTTTCTTCAATTGCACGTTTAAGACCACCCACATTATCTATAGCGCTTGATATTGAAATAATTATTCCTTGTGACTGTAATTTGTCTGCTTCTCGCATAGATTTATAAAGGTTGCGTGCTGTTTCACTTATGGTTTTACCCAACGATATGTATTTTAAACACTTTTCACAAGCATATTGCTCATTAGAAGCAATAATTACATACTTACTAAGATCTCTATAAGTCTTGTCCTCAAATGTTGGAGCAACTGCTGAACGAAATGTTAGGGTATTAGGACTATAGTGTCGGTAATGTTGTCCAGGAGCTTCTGCGATAGATGATGTATCACCCTCATCTATTACACGAATATAATATGATATTTCAATTTGTTCCATGTTAAAACCTGCTTTTGCTAGAGTTTTAAAAACATCATACTCTCCAATGCGTCCAGATCTTAATATTGTAATTGTATTTCCCACAATTTTGAATATAGCGGATTCAATTCCGTCTTTATCCTTCATGGGTGTCTTTTCATCCAATATGAAGAGACATCTTTCATCATTTAAATAATCACTTTTAACATCGCTTGATTGGGTAGGTGAAATGTAGCCATATTTATTAGCACTGGGTGCAGCGATTGGGCAACATGCTGCTAGTATTAAATGTTTCGCGTCTGGATGACAAGGCGAACGAAATGATACAAAATCACCACCTGCTCTAACGTTTGTGGGAACTACATTCTTATTAGCCTTCATTACAAATGTGGCTGGCCCATCCCAAAAAGCCATAGCAAGGCAACGCAAAATCTTTTCTTCAAGAGGTGTAATTATCACTAGATTGTATTTAAACACATCATCTATACCATTAATATGTAGTATAACTGGATTGTTAGAAGGGCGCTGTTTAATTTCATAAATCTTAGAAACAGCATTTGAGTCTAGTCCGTTGGCACCCATTCCATAAACTGTTTCGGTTGGAAATGCAACTAAAAATCCTTTGCGAATTAACCATCCATAGAAACAAATGACTATGGGATTTGATGGTAATACATGAGGTCTGTATAAGTATTTCTTTATTAAACTATCGTATATACCATAGAGTATTGAAATAAAGCTAATAAGTAATAAAAGGAACATCATTGAGTCTAATATTAAAATAATATTACATAATTGTCAATTTTTTATATAAATTAGCTCTTTAAATATATATATTTAAAGATGTAGATAAGATTTATATATAATCATATTTAATAATTTTATATAAATCTTATTATATATGAAAGGTGGAAAACCTGAGAAGAAATTTAGTGGTATTGGAAAATATACAGGCGACCTATTTGATCCAGGTATTTTTAAAAGTGTAATGAGACATGGGCGAGGCTTAATGGAGTATCTGAATGGTGAAAAATACGATGGCGAGTGGAAAATGAATCAACGGCATGGTCATGGTGTAATGACCTATAAAAATGGGGATGTATATACAGGAAACTGGGAAAATGATAAAAAGAATGGATCTGGAAATATTATTTATCATAATGGTGAAAAGATAATTGTTAATTGGAAAGATGACTCTGTTTTTGGAAAAGGTACAAAATATTATGTAAATGGTGATAAATATCTTGGTAATTTTTGGTTAAATGGTATGCGTAATGGAGAAGGGACATATTTTTATAAAAATGGAGATCAATTTATAGGAAATTGGTTTAATGATTTAAAAAATGGAAATGGAAAAATAATTTTTGATAATAAATACAATGCGACAGGAGTTTGGCTAAGTGATAAGATAGTAGGAACACTTTTTTTTGAAGGTGAAAAATATGAATATAATACCATAGATACTTCTCTTGGTGTTTATGATGGTTTATTTAAAAATGATATAATTAACGGTTTTGGAAGATTATATTTTCATAATGGAAGCATATATAAAGGATTGTGGGTCAACGGTGAACAGGAAGGTAATGGAAACTTTTTGAATAAAGAAGGTGATATATTTGATGGAGAGTTTAACAAAGGTAATTTTGTTAATGGTAAATTAACTAGAAAAAACGGTGACATATATATAGGTCGTTTCAATAATTATGAACCTTTGGGGACAATAGAAGTTGAATATAAAAATGGTGATAAATTTAAAGGTGAAATAAAAAATTGGAAAAAAAATATTTTTGGAGTATTTAAAACAAACGATGGTAATGAATATATTGGTGAGTTTGTAGATGATGTTAAAAATGGTAAAGGTAATTTAAAAACGAATATATCAGTATATGATGGTAATTTTAACAATGATTTATATAATGGTTTCGGCACTATAACTTATACTGATTATATCTATAAAGGCAATTGGATTAATGGAAAGAAAAATGGTATAGGTGAAATTACATACACAAATGGAACGATTTTAAATTCTAATTTTATAGATGATAAAATAGATGGTAAAGTTCAATGTATTTATAATGATTCTAGTGTTTATGTTGGATTTTGGAATAAAAATTATGCTACTGGACAAGGATACTTAAAATATGTAAACGGTGATATTTATGAAGGTAATTTTAATTATGGTCAAAAAAATGGAATAGGTAAAATGATATATCAAGATAAATCTATTTATGAAGGAACTTGGTATAATGATCTTAAAGTGAATGGAACTTTACTATTTCCAGATGGAAGAAAATATGAAGGGTTTTTTAATTATAGTCAAATGATTGAAAAGGGGAGAGCATTTTTCCCTAATGGTGATAAATATAATGGTGAATTTTTAAACTATTATCTTAATGGATTTGGTATTATGGAATATAAAAATGGAGATATTTATGAAGGACATTGGAAAGAAAGTAAACCACACGGAAAAGGCCAAATGGTTTTCAGAAATAGCGACATATATAATGGTAGTTGGAAAAATGGCAAACATACAATGGGAAATTGGAAAATTGAATCAAAAGATAAGACCAATATAATAAATAATAAAAAAATGTTAGATGAATATATTAAATCTTGGTCAAATATTTATAATTTTCAATTATTTAATAATAGCAAAATAATTGATGAATTTTATGATAATTTTATAAATTTAACTTTTTCATCAAAAAAAATATCGTGCTTACAACAAAATTCAGCTAACGGATTTATAAGATTTGTAGAATTTAATAGATTAGGTATTCGTTTAAAGTTAATTCTTAAAAGCACTATTTTAGATAGACAAGGTTATGGTGACAATTTATTATATGAATATCTTGTGGGTAAATGTGTTAATCGTTTTTGTGATTATTTCCCAAATTTTATTAAAACATATTGTTCATACCAATATAAAAATCAATCTAAATATGATTTTTTATTGAACAGTTGCAGTAAAGTGTTTAAAACCATTTTACCAGAAAATTTAGAATATTATTTATATGTTAATTCATATGAGAATCTAAATGATAATATAATTAACGGTTGTAAAAATAACAAATATATGTCAGTATTAATGCAATTCGTTCCTTATCAGTATGATTTACGGTCTTATGTTGAATTAATGATAAAAGGTAAAATTTTTCAAACTCCCAATATTAGTCAGTTAATTAAAATTTTATATATGATTTATGCACCATTAAAAGTATTAAGTAATCATTATACGCATTATGATTTACATGATAAAAACATTTTATTATATGAAATTCCAAATAATCAATATATTGAACTCAAATATTTTAAAAATGATAAAGATTTTATTCTTATAAAGACTAGGTGTATTCCTATAATAATTGATTATGGGAGATCTTGGATTGATTGTAAATTTTTTGATAAAGAATTATTAAATAGCAATGAAATACTAAATATCGTATGTGATAATATGGAAGAATGTAAATCTAATTGTGGTAAGGAAGTTGGTTTTGATTTTATTGGAAATAGATCTGGTCGTCATTTTTTAGATACAGATCACAATAAATTTTATATTAATACAGCAAAAAGAAATAAAAGTCATGATCTAAGATTGTTAAATATTTTTAAAACATATGATTATAGAAATCTAGATAATAAAATAGAATATATACAAAATTGGTTGCTCTTATTAGATAATTTAATTTATCATAATGAATTTGGAACTCCTGAAATAAATTTAACTACGCAATCAAAAATTGTTAATGTAGAATCTGCTAGCAATGCACTAGAGTCTGTTATTTTGTCTAATGGTTTTAAAGAGCATAGTAATGATGATATTTCAGATTCAATTAAATATACTACTATGAATATATATTTATATGAATTGAAAAATAGAATTCTTGAATAGATTTAAACTTAAATTATAAGGCATATTTAATATAGTAAATAATTTATATTTATTATTTTAAATTATAAGGCGAATTTAAATTTATTATTAAATTATAAGGCAAATTTTTGATACTATACAATTAATGATTTTTATTTGAAATAATTATCTTTATAAGAAATATTAATGGGATTTTAATTTTTAATTATTTAAATTAATTTATTTTTTTTTGTTTATATATTATATAAAACAAACAATGGTATCTAATTCACAAAGATCAAGAAGATTAAATGGTGGTGCTAATCAAGGTAAAAAAAGTGAACACAAAAGACATATGGGTCCTTACATGTGCAGATACAAACAAGAGACCAATCGTTGCGTTCAAAGTGGTGACAGTCATGATGCTGAACATTGTGAACTCAATCAAAATAATAATTGTGCTTTAGTAAAAGGACACGCAGTTCGTCATCTAGAAAGACCACAAGCTGCACGTGCTTCCAGTCCAAAAAAAGAAAAAGTTTCTAGTGGTGTTCGTAAGTCTAATCCTTGGTTAGATCACGTTGCTGCTTATAGAGTTGCTCACCCTGATTTATCTTATCAAGAAGTTCTTAGACAAGCTAGACCTTCTTATACTCCTGTAAGCAAAGCTTAAAGTGTGTATAAATTATTTTATTATCAATAAATAATAAAATAGTTTTTAAACAATGTAAAAAACAAATTAGGCATTTTATTTATTTATAGAATCATCATAATATATGAAAAAAACTTGATGATAATCATAAAAATGTTTTATACTATTTTTAATGTTAACTTGCGTTTGAAAATTTAGAGGTCTCTTATTAACTAAGGGATACTGTTTATTAGAATGCTATTATATAATTATTTATTATATAAATATGAAATCAAGAAAACATAATATATTTAAACGGTATTCAAAAAAAGGAGGTAGTCAAAAAAAAATATACTTTAAATTAATTTAGCTCGTTTATGTAGACTTTACTGAACAAGATGAAGCTAATTTAGAACAAAGTGAATATGAATCTATTAATACAAAGGTATTAGATTATTATTTAAAACAAAGTATAGATTGTTTAAAAGATTTATTTAGTAAAAAAAAAACATATGATGATAAAGTTATTAAATTCTTAAACTCTATGATCTTTTTTAAATTTGAAAAAATATTAAACGATACTCAGTCACTTGCCTTACGGATTGAAATAAACTGTTTAATGTTGTCTAGAAATCCTTGTTTTTTTACGTAAAGCGCGATTTGAAAATCTACGGCGGTAGCCACCTTCAGCCTGGCTTACGGCAGCAGCTGATCTCATCTTTATAACCATATTAAAAAAATCACGCTGAGTATATCCATTAGATAGACTATTGAAAAACTGACGTAATTGTCGCATTCTAGGGAATGTATTAAGAACAACGTATCCCTCTCCATGTATTCCGTTCACACCAACTGTTTTACCTAATTCGTTATCAGCAAGAAGAATATCTCTTAATTGAGTCTGTTCTGAAGGTGAGAGTAATTTTACGTTGTAATCAGCTACATGTCCACCTAATAGTTGTATGTAAGCAACACCGCCATCATCTTGTGGGTCTAATCTGACCAAATAAGAATCGTAAGACATTTTTTTATATGTTAATATAAGATTTTTTTTGTAATTTAATAAATTATTAAATTTTAAAAAAATAATATTTTTAATAATTTTTTTTAAACGTGTTGTATTATTTTAAAATAAATTATTTTCCTTTGTTTTGAACGATACTTATAATTTTCATATTGATATAGTATTATCTGATTATGAACAAAGACTAGAATATCTATTAGATATATTATGTGACAGTTTTGGAAGTAATTTATTAATATATACTGATAATGATAATATACACTTAGCAATGGGTCAACATAAAATCATAATTATATGAGATTTTAAGACATTCTATAAATATTGATAATAAAAATATAATTATAAATAATAAAAGTATTATATAAAAATATAATGAATGAACAATTAAAAGGTTTACAATTACCAAATTTAGGTCAGACACAATATATAGTTCAAAACCGTGCAGAAGCAGTAATGAAAGGTAATAATAATCAATCAAACACTAATATAGTTAATCCATTGTCTGTTTCTACATCAGGACCTGTAATTCCAAACAGTATGTCTTTAATTCCAGATAATCCTATATTTATTGTAGTAAAAGATATTGTTTTTAATTTGATATTTAGTATTCCAGCTTTACGATCAAAACTTAATAGCTTATTAGATAATCCAAATCTAGCAATTGAACAAATATCATTAATATATAATGAGATCAGCACTAAAATACCTGAAGAAGAAATTACTAAATTAAAACAATATGTATGTCAAGAGAGCACTAGAACTTCACTTTCATCAATTTTACAGAAGGCATTTACAAATATAATGTCTGATGGGAAAATTGATATGCAAGATGCTAATCATTTTTTACAATTAATGTTTGATATAGTTAACTATTTTAATCAAGAAAATGCCGTAAAAAAATTTAATTTTACATTATCAAGTGAAGTGGTAATGTTTTTTTTATATTTTCTTGTTAAATGTATTCTAATACTTACCTTAGATGGAGAAGAGGAGACGAATGCTATAGCATTATTAGATGGCAGTTTTAAATTAATTAGTGTAGCGGTAATGCCAGTTAGTAAATTAAAATGCACTTTTAATCCATTTGCTTGTTGTTTATAATATAAATTTATTTATTAATAACCCCATAATTCATCATCTATAAATTGTACAATTTTTTTTGAAAATGTGTTAGGTAAAATTTTTGATCTAACATTATTAATAATTTGTTCTAATTGAATTTGGTTAGAATTATTTATAGTATTAATATAACTTAAATTTTTTTTAACGATTACATTAAAATCATTTATAGACGCAGCGATAAATGTATGTTCACTTTTATTCTTACTATTTGATAAATATTTTGGAATTACAATATTACACATTAATTTTAAATTAAGACTACCAAATAAACCTATGAAATTATTGTATTTATTTTTACTCCAAGAATCATCATATAATTTTTCAAATTCAATGATTAACGTGGAATATGTCCCAGATTCATCTTTGATATTATGTGCTATAAACGATCTTCCAATTTTTCCAATATTTAAATCAACAAATTCTAAAAAAAGTGAAGTGCTTTTGATATTTGAAATTGTAAAAATAATACATTTATTAATGGAACCGACCGAATACGACATTTTTTTAAAAATTTATTGATTAATAACTTGTTCAATTTTTATTTTATAAATAAATTTATACTTCATTATTGACAATAGGTATAAAATTATTTAGCAATAATTTAAATGAATTAGAATCATCTATTTCTATACTTGCCTCGGTTTTAAACCATTCACAAAATATATGTAATCCTTTCCAATATTTAATAAATCCTCCTAGACACAACATTCTAAGTGTTTCACAAGCATAGTCAAAATCTATGTTTTCTGTTTGTAAAATTTGATCTATATTAAAAGATGAATTAATATTTAAAGGCAAACAAGCGGTAAGTCTATTTGGATCATAGTCGGAACAATGGCTTTGAAAATTAAAGAAATCTTCAAATTCAAGCAATTCAACTGGTTTAGTAGGTTTATAAATAGGTATATGTATTTCTTGTTGAAATACATTTATTTTTATATATGCGCAATAAACTTCTGAACGCGCAACTGTTAAATACACTATATCCCATTGTAAAGATTTGATATCTAAATCATTATTATGTATCGTAAAAATCATATGTCCCTGAGGATTACCATATAATTTACCAATCTCTTTAAATTTTTCTATGACATCTTGATATTTTACCATTTTATTTCAGTTTATAATTAAAAATAATATAAATTTAATATCAATTTTTAAAAAAATAAAATTAACTAATTTAATTAAACATCTTTTAAAAAATCATCATCGTCACTATCGCTTGGAGGCATATCATAAGTTGTTGTTTGTTTCAAATCATCTGTATCATCATTATTTACTGAGTCAGTAAATACTATATTTGATTCATTATTATTATTTTGTAATTTGTCGCTTAGTGAATTAGGTATATATCCAGCCTTTATTAATTTGCGTGATTCATCATTTGTATACTTATGAATTACATCAGCACGATCTAGCTGAAAATCACGTAATCCTACTAAAACAATATCGTCTTTTGTGACCCATATTCTTACATGACCGGCAATTTTACATTGAATAGATTTACCAGAACTTAAAATTAAAACCTCAACCCTTTTATTTCCAAGCATTTTAGTCACTAAACCATAATCACTTTCACCAGCAACATTTAAAAGTAATTCACGAGATTTATTAACTTGTTGTCTACCTCTTACATTAGCACTTGATTTACCTCCACCAACTACACGTGTGATTAAATTAATTAAAGCATTTTCTGGAATTTTATAAACTACTATACTATTTGTATCTTTTAAAATTTTTCCTTGATAAATAAGTCGTTGATCTACAATTGGAGTTCCTGTCTCTTTTTCAATCTGTTGTTTCAATGTTTTTATTACATCATTTGGTTTAATTGAAACAGATACAACTCTACCTAAAGCATTTCTTACTAATAAATTCATATTTTTTTTGTTATAATAAATATAATATGAATATCAATTTTTTAAATAAAAAATGAACTTACAAAGCCACTGAGCGAGGAAAATAGTAATACAGTTATTCCCATATAAAAAGCTTCTTGTAAATCAGGTATATGTATAAATATATTTTTACTTATATTAATAGTTTTATGTTTTTGTAGATTTGTGCAATTAACCCCCATATTGAAATGTATTAATCCTTCAACAAAAAATAGGATAAATGTAATTATTGTAATAATTATAAAACTTATCATATATATATATTAATACTTAAACAAAAAAATATATATAAATTATTATGATTGTTATTCAAGAATTAAATAAAAAAATTATAATAATAAAAAATATAATATATAGTCTTTGTTCTCTATCTATACTTTATTATTATCCTACATTTAATGATATAATTAATAGATGTTTACTATTATTATTAATCAATATCTGTTTTGAATATACATATAATCATATAACTTTTAAATACACAAATTTTAGTAAATCATATCTAGGTATTTTGTTTGAATATATATTATTATGCTCAAATTTTGGTATCAACTATTTAATAGCTTCATATTACAATATTATTCTTCAAAATATAGAATATCTAGAGAGCATTTCATATTTATTAATTTATTTTTCACTCAATTTTTATAGACTAGCATATTATAAAAGTTTAATATATATATATAGTTCATCTATAATTACGGCTATATTTTTATTATTTTATCCTTTTACTAAAAAATATTTGCAAAATATATCTAATTTTATTATTGAAATAAGTAGAATACCTAGACAGAATATTGTGGGAACACTTGAAAGTATAAGAAATGGTCAATCAATTGAATTAACCTTTGGTTCTATCAGACTTATTAGTATTCCACCTAAGAATTTAAGTATAAATGAAGAAGAATTAGAAAAAGTAGCGCCAAAATTATCTTGTAACACTACAATAAATGAACTATGTGGCATATGTCTTGATAATCAGACTACAGATAAACAATTAATTAGAAAATTATCTTGTGGTCATATTTTTCATTGTAATTGTGTAGATCAATGGTTTATGATTGGGCATAAATTATGTCCTACATGTCGTTGTGTGATTATAAATTAATAAAATGTTATATTTATAAAAAATATTGATTCATTTTATACATATTAAAATTTATAAAATGAAACATCCAACATTTTGGTTTAGTAATTCAGGTTTACAATATAATGATATCATATCAAAATTATGTTGTTGTTTTTATAAACGAATCCCTTCTACCGAATTTGAATGGGATATATCCGAAGGTTTAATGTTATCTGTTGAAAATGTCCAAAAATAAAGAAGAATTAATTGCTTTGCTATATAATAAAGCTGTTGAAAAAAATATTAAACTAGTAATTGAATATAATAATGTTTTATTTATCAAATTATTATCACCATTAAGCCCTTTGTCGTCTATTTTGCCTCATAATCCTTTATCGCCTAACTGAGTGTTAATTTTTATTCTTATTTATTGTTTCATCTAATTTAACATTTTATTTATATTTGGTTGTTTCAATTATATTATGTTAAATAATCCATTTTTTTTGTTTTTATGGGAAAATAAAAAAAATATTCTGTTAAAAAAATATTTATGATAAAATGATAAATATATAAAGTCAGATAAATAAAATAATATATATATATATATATAAATATACCATGACTATGTCACTAATATCAAAAACGGTTGATAATGCGCATGATGAATTACATATTTCGTTATTGATTGACAAAAAAAAAAATAAAGATAATATATATAATTT
>Ga0194133_10001538_pt1 | contig 39473 bp, 43 predicted proteins | sample TA2KigOf40mmetaG_FD_155448 | JGI IMG/M metagenome (GOLD analysis project Ga0194133, IMG submission 155448) | Freshwater microbial communities from Lake Tanganyika, Tanzania - TA2015055 Kigoma Offshore 40m | ecosystem: Environmental > Aquatic > Freshwater > Lake | place: Tanzania: Lake...
GTCGGCTTTTCATATTTTAAATGATCGTCAGTGAAATGAGGTGTGAAGATGTCTAGAATTTCTTGGAAAGAGATTTGGATGAATGTTGCTGAGTTGATGGCGCAAAGGTCTCATCATCCTACATTTAAGGTGGGTGCCATTGTGACGTCTAATGATAATACGCAAATATTGTCAGTTGGTTATAATGGCAATGAAGCAGGTGGTGAGAATGAGCCTGAAAGTTGTGAGCCAGGTATGAGTGGATTATTGCACGCTGAGATTAATTGTTTATTAAAGCTTGATTATAATAATCCAAAAGAAAAGACGATGTGGTTAACACTAAGTCCGTGTCAGTTATGTGCTAAGGCGATTGTAAATTCGGGTGTTAAGAAAGTGATATATAAAGAAGAATATCGTGATATTAAGGGTGTTGAGATTTTAAAGAATGCAGGGATTGATGTAGAGAGATATTAAACAGCAAAATTATTTAATTATAAGAATATTTATTATAATTAGAATATAAAAAGGGATTAGGTAGAGATGTTTCAATTAAATGAAAATAGTATGAAACGCATAATGCGTGAAGAGTATTTGAAGAGATTAAAACAATATCTAAATGAAAAAATGGATATTTTTTTTAAAGTGGGTAGTCAAGAAATTAATGCTTTGGAAAATGCGCAAGATTTAAAAGTTACGCATGACGAAACAGGATTAGTTTTTATTTTTAAAAAATACAATCCTGCAGATAAAACTGTTGTTTTGAGATGTCCCGAGGAATCTCGATTTGATTTTGATAGTAAGATTAAATCAACTCGATTGGTTTCTGAAGTTGATCGTGATAATAATGGTGTTGATGATAAATTTGAAATTAACTTAGACAAGATTGATTCTCTAATAAACGATAAAGAAACAATCGCAAAGAGAAAATCAACAACTCAAAAAATGAAGTTAGGCGATCATAATAAAACTGATGATGAAAAAAATACAAATAAAAATTATATTATTGTACCTTTAGATAAATTTATTCAAGAATATAGCTTGTGAGCTGAGGAGATAAAATGATAGATAAAAAATTAGAAGATCTTTTAAAACAAAGTGTAATAAAAACAATGCAAGAAAATAATGTTCTTGGAAAGTATCAAAAAGAAGAAGATAAGAATACTAAAAAAAGTTTAAATGAATCTTATGTCGCGCAAGTTACAAATTTTAATTTAAAAACAGAATTATTATCTGAAAAAACGAAACAAACTCATCAAGAACTGTTTGAAGGTTATATTAAAGAATTAAATGCAACATCAGCCCAACTCGATACAGCTGATCGTGAACTATCAAATCCTAATCATAGTCAATTCAGATCTTTAAAATTAGATGAATCACATAATCATAATGCAGCATTTTTACATGGATTATATTTTCAGAACATTAGTGACATGAATAGTGAAATCAATGCTGATAGTATTGCTTTTATGCGATTAGAAAGAGATTTTGGTTCATTTGATTTATGGCAAGAAGATTTTATCGCTTGTTGTATGGCTGCTCGCAATGGTTGGGCTGTTACAATATATAGTATAACTTTAAAAAGATATATTAATACCATTATAGATTTACATGATCAACATGTCATGATTAGCGCATTTCCTGTAATTGTAATGGATTGCTGGGAACACAGCTATTTTAAAGATTATCTAAAAAATCGTAAAGCGTATGTATACGGAATGATGAAGGAACTTAATTGGAATATTATCGAAGAGAGATTTAATATAGCTGATAAGATTGGAGCATTAACAAAATGAGAAATCACAAAAATAGTTATTCAAAACGAATTATATCATTATTAGAAAATTCAAAAATGAGCCTTAGGATTTTATTAGAAGAAGAATCCGATGATGATTCAAAGAAAGCGGATTCGGGTAGCAAAGAATCTGCACCTGCTGAAGATAAACCTGCTGATGATGCAGCTAAATCTGAGGGTGGTAGCGACGAATTAAATGATTTATTTAGTGATAATTCGGGTGGCGGAAGTGAAACACCTTCAGGTGAAGAAGGTGGCGATATTTTTGCTGGGGGTGAAGAAGGTGAAGAAGGTGGCGAAGCAGCTGCTGGAGGAGAAGAAAAGCCTGTGATTGATACACAGGCCGAAAAGAAGAAGGCAGAAAAAGCGATAGAAACTGCTGCACAAAAAGCAGCAGAAACAATGTATGATGTTGGTGGTGGAGCTTTTGATGCCAGAGCTAATAGAACATTAGAGAAAAATATTTTCGAAAATTCTTTAAAAATGAAGAAAATTTATGAAAATATAAACAAACTTGTATTTAAAAATGTTAATCTAAAAAATATAGTTCACAATAAATTGAGTTTAAATAAATTTGTTGTGAATGAAAATAAATTTTTTAATCAAAAGGTGTATAAATTATTAAAAGAATCATCATTAGATGATATTATTAATGATAAATTTTGGGAAGAGAATGCAGCTGTTGATACTTTGGTTGACAATGCTGTTGAATTAACAAAGCATTTTACTGATAAAATTGATATTCCTGCATTGATTATTAATGCTGTATCAGTAAAATTTGGTAAAATGGCTGCTGAACAGGAAGAGCCAAGATATGCAGAGATATTTAAGCAAAAATTGGCCGACTTTATTTCTGAGTATACTCGGGCAGTTGTTGAAGAATTACCAGAATACGAGAATTATCCAACAGAACAATTTAGATTACCTAATAAACCTGCCGATATTGCAGGCGTTGGTGCAAAAGACGGGCAATAGAATCTTTTAATTAAACAATTCTAAAAAGGAAGATAAAATAAAAAATCATGTCAGATAATTTTAAATTTCAAAATAAAAGTAATAAAGGTTTATCAGTTCAAACTGAAGCTGAGAAGTTAGGTGTTACGCAAACTTACACCTTGCGTGCAAAGATAACAAATCCTCAAATTAGATATTTTAAATCTTTATTGGTGTTGCGCGATTTAACTGTTCAGGACTTTTTTCATTATTTTTTTAGATTGGTATTAGATCAAGATGAAAGAATTATTAGTATGATTGAAGAAAATTATAAACTGAAAAAAGATCGTGAAATATCTAGACTGGCCAATTTAGATAAGGAAAACATATATGAGCTTATTGAAGAATATTCTCCAATTAATACAAGAGGAGATCGAGAAAAAGGAGATGTCACAAGCCACGAATCAGACTGGAAACCTCAAACTAATAGACAACGAAAAATCGTTAGTCGAGAGTTATGTTCAAGAGATTCAGACGAGTGATGATGAACTTTTAAAAAAGATTGAGAAGTTAGAGTTAAAAATTTCTCGATTAGAAAAGAAGTATGAGGAGAATATTCAAAATTTAATACAGATTGATAAAAACATGAAAACACTTAATGCTGATTTTGCATTAATCGCTGATGCTGTTACACAATTAATGAGTGTGTTTATAGGTATCACAATTGTTGAGAAAGCTTCAGAAGAAGAGTCAACTGATTCAGTTAATAGTGAAGATGAAAATATTGATGAGATACCGCTGGGAGAAATTAATGATTGGGATGATTTTCAAAAAAAGTATAAAAAGAGATACCAATAATATTTAACTTCAATATCTTTTTAATAATTATTTTTTATATAACTTTTATTATTAGGTGGATAATATGAAAATTAATTTAAATGAAGCAATGGCAAGATCATTGGCGAGAAATATATTATTTGAAGCTAATGAAAAGATTAACTTACATGAATTAAACATGTCACCAAATCCAGAAGGCTTAAACGCAAGTAAAGCTTTAAGTGGTAAAAATCCACAATCGGGAAATCGTGTCGAAATTCATAGTCGAAAAGGCCCTAAAACAGCATCGATTAAAAAACAAAAAGAATTAGGCGATGATGAGTTTAATGTTGAAACAGATGAATTACCTATCAATGATGATAATAAATTTGTTGCCAATGTTAACTTTGAAGTAACACCCAATCTATATGATGTCGGCAATGAAAAAGCAGGTGTGACAGATCGCCTGAATGCTGAAAAGGGTGAATTTACCCCTAGAGGAAGTAATGAACTTGCAAATGTTGTAGGCAAATTGTCAGGTGAAGAAATTTCAAATAAAAATATTGAAAAATATTATCAAGACGTAATATCTTTAATTAAAAAATACAAGAAAAAACAAGGTGAAGAATAATATGATTAATAAAATAAATTATATGCCACAAAGTTTGCGTAAAAAGATTAATAAATTTTTGCAAGAAAATAACTTAAATAATACGAAAAGAAGAATTAATGAAGCTTACGATGACGAAGAATTTGATGACGAATCGTCAAGTAGTAAAATACCTGATTATCAATCAATGCCTAAACAGGTCAAGGCTTATCGTCAATATGTCAAAGATGGTATTTTTACAAAAGAATTTCAAGGTATGTTGGCAAATACTGTTGATACTATTGCTGCTCGAAAACAAGGTATTTCAGTTGAAGAACTTCAATTAAGAAAGAAAAAAGGTAACGAAGATAAACAACAATCAATGACTGATATTGAAAAGAATCGATTGTTTTATTATATCTGTTGGTTAAAAGGTAATAAACTTTGGAAAGATCTATTTATGCGTTTCATGGATGCCAGTGTTGCTAATGATCAACAATGGGAAGAAAATGAAAAATTTAGAATGGGTAAAAGCGCTTTTCTAAGTGATTTAGATGATGCAGAAGATTATCTAGATAAACGTGAAAAAAATAAAGATTTGAATTGGCAGTCTTGGGATTATAACGAGTATGCTGTTCCTCGCAAAGACGAAAGAGTCGTTCAAGAATGGAAAAAATTTAAAATAGAATTTGGTAAGGCCTTAGCTGACGCTTTATTGGTTGATTTTACTCGTGATAAATATAATGCTTTAAGTAATAAAAGATTTAGAATAGGTACATCTGAAAAATCTTTTGTTGAATGGTCTTTAAAATCAGGTGTTGGGGGAACACCTGAAACTATTGTTGACTCTGATTTTGTAAGTAGAGAATATCAAGATGCTGAAAATTTAACAGCAGCAGATTATTACTTTGGTGAAGCTAATAAATTATTTACAAGAACAGTCGGGATTAATCCTTCAACTGGTGAATTTAAAAAAGGTTATGATTTTCCAGAAGAAGTCTTAGATGAAATTGACAAAAAGTATGAAAAGAATCCTTACAATCAAATTGACTTTGAAATCGATTCACAACAAAAGAAAATGGAATTAGCTGAAGAATCTGATGATGATATTGAAAATGATCGTAGATTTAGTAGTCAATATGCTTCAAGACGCGATGATCCATTTTTAAATCCAACGCGACCTGCAAATATGTCTGACGAAGAGTGGGAAGAATATCTCGCATTTAGACGAGCTGATTATGAAGAAAGTCAACAAATCGAAAAAGAAAATCGATTAAAACGACAAGGTAAACCTGTTGGTCCTACAGTTAAAAGACAGGACAGATTATATGAATATCAAAAGATATTAAATGAAGTTCAAAAAATGTTTGATTTGCCATTTTTTGAACCACATAATCTTAGTAAAAATGTTGATGACGAAGGTCAGTTTAATGAATTTATCGATACTTCATTTGTGGATGATGTTGATGAAGATACAGATTATGATGATGATGGAACTAGCTATTCAACAAAAGGTATGATTAAGGATGTTTTAACATCTGCAGGTGCGGAAGGTGGTGGAGAAGTACAAAATGTCGATAAATTTATTGAGTTAATGTTGTTATATGCTGAATTTACTGCGAAATTAACATTTTTAAAAGTTTCAGGCGCTATTAAAAAGAGTCAAGCTGCAATGTTGGCAAAACAAGCTGATAGTAAAATCAATGAAGAAATCGATAAAAATTTAAAAAATGTTATCCTAATGATCTATTCTAAGATTAATGAATTAGGACCTAGATATCCTGATGTTACTCATAAATTAGGTAGCTGTGCTCGAGAAATTGATATGTATCGTAGCAAAATCTTTAACATGAGAAGCAGAGATAAATTCTGGACATTGCCTTCATTAGTATCTGTTACAGGTGGTTTATATAAATTAGAAACATCAGGTAAACCTGTAGCTACAAGTGGTTTGCAAAGATCAATTGCTCAAATGTTAATGCAAGCAACATGGGCACAACAAATGTTAAGAACAAACAAAATCGGCGATTTAAGAGTAATCTCTTTTCAATCATGGCTTGATATGTTAGATTCAGAATATTATTCTTCTTTCGGTTTTCAGAAAAAAATTGATGAAAAAACAACTATCGAACAGAAATTACAAGAACTTGTAGCTGCAGCTAAAAAAGAAAAATCAGGCTTTAGATATAAAAAACCTGAAAAAATCAAGGATGATCGATCTCAAAAACTTAAAAAAGATGTTATTAAAAGTTTGAGTAAAAACAAAAAATATGATGAACTAAATGCACTTTTTGTAAAGCTTGAAGATTCAATTGAAGAGATAAAAGAAGAATTAGATATACTTATGTCAGGTTCTACATCTGCATATTTATCTGATACTTCTCGTACACAAGAAGAATTAAATGATTATATTGTTCAATATAATGAAATTAAATCAAAGATTTCTAGAATTGAAAATATTGCACGTAGAAACGCAAGAAGCGCTCAATATTCAGACACTTTAAAACGTCGAAAAGATGCAGCTGACTCTTTGGCAGCAAAAGCAGGTGAAGAAGAAGATAAAGAACTTGACATTGAGATTTCAGAACAAATTAAAAATGTTAGCGAATTACTTGCAGATATGGGTATGTATGATTTAAGAATGTATAAGAAGAATAAAGCTGGTGGTAAAGATTTAGGACCTTTAAGTTTTTCAAAAACTGAACGTGACCCTGAATTATCGGCTGATTATATTTTTAATCAAGCGCAAGTTGCTAAATATGATACTTCTTCAAAGAAATTAAGTGTCGATCCTGGACTTGAAAAAGCCATGAGAAACTATTATAAATACCCTGATACATTTGATGAATACGTTACTAGTGATCCTAGAGCAAAATTCTATGACAGTATGCATCAAGTTGATGTAGGTGTTGATATTGCGCCTATGTATATCGAAAAATTAATGACAGATAAGAAGAGTCCATTTAGAAATTATCATGGTATTTTGGTTAGTAAATTCTTTGATAATGAAAGAGTGGCATCTTACACATATGATAGTGGTAATAAAAAGTTTGCAGGAACTGTGCCTGATGCTATTAATGAGTATATGAGAGCTGAATGGAATCCTGATTTTGGTTTAGCAACTATTACAAATGATGTAGGTAGAGAAGTAAGAAATCCCGGGTTTGAAGGTGACGTATTATTTACACAAAAGATTTGTGAATATGCATTAGGTTTTTCAAACACAGATTATGATGCAAGTTTAAAGAAATCTGCTTTACTGGAACAAAACCCACAAGATTTTGTCAAAGATCTAGAAAAATATTGGAATAAGGATTTTTCAAAATCAATGACACAATGTACATTAATTCCTGATTTTAATACAAACTCTGGTATTAGATCTGCGTTTTGGAATGAAATAGCAATTAGTTCAACAACTGAGTTAGATAGAGTTCCTGAAAATGTTAAACGACTTAAAAGACCTTTAGGCAATATTGCAAAAGCTGTAATGGTTAAATTATATGACCCAAATATTGAAAAACATTATCAAGAATTTATTGATGGCTTATCAGAACCTTTAAAAGCTAAGATCTTTAATCAATCATTAAATGCAACTGAATTTTATAACTTGTTTAAATCAGATACAATTGTTGAACCTGATGATTACTATAAAGACAAAAAATAAATTTCATTTCTAAAATTACTTAATTTCAATAATTACTATAATATGGTAACATAATAAATTGTACAAGTTTTGTTATAATTTAAATTCTATGTTTAAAGAGAAAAAAATGAATATAAGTGATATTATGTCAAATTATTTTAATGAATCAAAGTTAAATGAAAATAATATGAATAAGCAACAGAAGGCGACTTCTCAATCAATACCTATTATTGTATCAAAATCAAAATGGTCAGTTGATGAAAAGATCATGTCAAGAATATATGAATTTGATGACAAAGAAAAGTCTGTTTATTTTATGCAACAAGTGATGCAATATATTTCAAACTCAGAACATAATATCGAAGCCCGTTTTAAAAAAGAAAAGTGTACAATTATTATTCGCGCCATTAGTCCTTATATTACATCCTATGAACAAGACGTTGCTAAATATTTTGATAAAATTTACAAAGATACAGATTATTTAAAATTAGAATATGATCATGATCAAGATTTCTATGAATAAAAAAGGAATAAAATGGGCAACAACACAATTTTCTTAAGCGACAGTTTAAAAGATTTAATCGATGAAAAATATATTGAACAAGAGTTAACTGTCGGTGCTGCAAATAATGTCGCAATTAACAACGTATATGACAATTCTTTACTTGAAAAAGTGTTAGAAAAAAAAGATAAATTAGTATTAAAATTTTTATTTGAAAACAAAGAACAAAAAGATATTGCACTTCTAAAATTTAAAAAAAGAGAAAAGAATTTATTTTTATTTGAAACAAAAATTAACACTGATGAAACTGTTTACTTTTTACAAAATATTATTTCGCAGGTTTCTTTTTATATTAACGATTTATTAATTCAACAATTCAATTCATTTCAATTCGATATTTATTATTCAGTAAGTTATATTAATTCAAATAATTATAATTTAAAGATTAAAATACAAAAAAGGGTGATATAAATGAGCAACAATCAATTTGATAAATTTATGAAAGATATTTTATATAAAAACGAAAATCGAAATATCAACTGGCAATTACCCCCACTAGATCAAAAAGGTGTTCACGAAGAATATATGAAACGTCTACGTATGATGCGCGAAAGAGAATTATGGCAAAATAGAATTAATTGGAGTCGTTAATTATGCAAGTTTCAAAATTAATTATGCTTCTTGAAAAGAAGATCAGAGAAGCCGATGTCACTGAAAAGATGCAAGATGAACTATCAACACTATCAAATTCAATTCCTGCAAATCTTAGAGCTAAAAAAAGTAGGGCACATGCCGACGATGATGACGATGACGACAAAGATAAAAAAAAATCAAAACAATTAAAAGATAAAAAAGATAATAAAAAAAGTCAAATGCACGATGTTGAGGAACAAGATTCACCCTTTGACGCATTTGATGATCAACTTAAAAAGAAGGCTGCAGATTCGTCAGATATGTCAGAATATTTAACAGCCGATCAAATCGCCCAACAAACACAAACATCTCAAACGAAAAAAGCACCAAAATTTAATTTAGATAACGCGAAAAACTTTGAAGTCTTTAAAGATCTTGTCAATAAATTTAGAGCCTCAGATAGCATCAACAAAAGTGACGCAACAAAGAAATATTATGATAAATTAACAGCTGAAGAGAAACAATACGCATGTTTACTTTTTGACGCTTTATCAAAAACTTTAAACTCTGTTGAAAATCCTGAATTTGTAATGCCTAAAACACCTAAACAATACGGCTTATCTGTTACTTCTTCAAAAGAACAACAACAACAACATCAACAACAACACAAAGCTGTTGAAAAGAAAACTGTCGTTAATAATAATACTCAAAAACCAATTGCAAGTAAAGAAGATAAACCTAAAGTAACAGCAACAAATCCAATTGTTGTCGGTGAATCAAAAAATAGAAATATGTCTATTGAAAATTTACTCAAAGGTATTAAATAAAATGAAACCGATCGAAATATACGTTAATCATATTTTGAATGAATCATATCGAAACAATATCGATCAAAATTATTACGTAACAATGCACGGAGAAAAAGTTAAATTTGGATCAAAAAAGTGCGTTGAAGATCTTGAAAATAAAAGACTCCCAGACGCAATTCGCACAAAACAATCATACAAAGCAAGAACAGACGGTTATGTCTACTACACAGGTATTATTCGAGTTCTCAGACGGGAATTAAACGCTGCTAAAAAAATATACCAGAATTTACCTGTTTAACTTTTTAATTAAAATAATAAAACTATAATAGTTATAACTTTCTAATCAACAGAGATGTCCTGAGTAATATCCTATGAAACATTTATACGCGTGCAACATTCTAAAACACCCATATATCAAAACAGAAGATGATGTCAAAAATTTAATCAATATCCTAAACACAACACCTAACTGGATCGTAAATAAAGGTGAATCATACGTCATCAGAAGAACCTTGTCAGGCACATGGGTATGGGATAAACTCACAAGAAATACAGTAGATATAGGCGGCAGACTATACGATAACAACTGGATCGATAAATTTAACACAGAAAAACTCGATAAACATTTTTACGAAGTAGGAAGAAATCCAAATAAAGGATTTTTAATGATTGACAATACATTATGGACACTATGCACATTTGACATAAGTATCAAAGGAAGAAATCTAAAAAGACTCAATATTCCTGAAAATATTTTAACAGATATTTCCAACGAAATTGGCTTTGATACAAAAAAACAATATCCAATATATAATATCATCCATTACGTAGACAAAGACACTGTTGAAGCTAATTTACAAAATATCACCAATCATTTTAATGACATAGTTGTAAATTTTCATGATAGCTTTAAAATTCCTATTTATATTTCAAAACATCAAAATATTCAACTCGAATCGGAAGAAAAATAATGTTACAAAATAACGATAAATTTATACTGTCTATACGTAACCGCAACAAAATGCTGAATGAATCACTTTCTGATTATGATCTGAGCAGTTATAAAAAATTCTCACAAAACATGTTTCAGATCATTACTAAAACAACGCAAGCTACTCTGGTTAATTTAAGCGCACAATTGGAATGGCTAATTGTATCTCGAAAAATTATGGGTTTCGCTGATCTTGAAGAAACCCATAAACATTTTCAATCCAAAGTCGAAGATTCAAAAAAACTATACGAAGATGCAATTCCTGATGATATTAAAGGCGATGTTGAAAAACTCATCGGTTTTACAAACCCGGGTGCTTTTGTAATTAAAAGAACAGCTGATTATATTATGGATCCTAAAGGTTTGTTTAACACTATTCCTTTTGCAAAATTTATCAAAGAATTATTACCCACAGGTAATTTCTATAAAACATCAGTAGAAAAGTGGGGCGAAGACGGTGTTTTTGGTTTTCAATTTAATAACATCATCTGGTACAAAGGCTTTGTTTATAAAGAATTGATTTTTGATAATGTTCAAGTTGTTAAAGATCTCATTAATCAAGGTGTTACCTTACAAGATGGAAAAAAAATAAACAATATGGAAGAGTTATATAAACATCAACCCGCATTATCTCTTTTCTTTAAAGCGTCAGATCTTTTAGAAATTTATAGTAGACCAATCACGACTTTTTATACATTTTTTAAAGAACAAAATGAAGCTATTTTAAAAATTGGTTTACTTGAGGCAACATTAGGACCAGAACCAGCGCCAGGTACTCCAGAACATGCCGATTGGATTAATAAGAAAGCTGATATAAAAATTGAAAAATCTCGTTTAATGGATAAAATGCAATCAGACTGTGTTGATGGATTTGCCAGAATGGGTGATATGATACCTGATTTGTATAAAGCTTTTACTGATGATGAATGGCAAAGTTCCCAACTCTATTTCTCTCTAGCTAACACCTTAGCAACATTTGATCCAGCCGTTGACGCTGCTTGGGATGCCTATGAGACGGCTTTAAAAGCTGCAGCTGCAGCTGGACCCCCAGCTGCAGCTGCAGCCCAAGCTATATTAAACAGTCCATTACATCAAGCAACAGGGAAAATTATTAAAAGTGCATTAAAAAAAGAATCAAGCGTTTTAAATATACGTTATGGTCAGAAAATTTTATATGAAAAAGATGCACGACAAATTAAAGACGATAGCAATAATTTTAACAAAAATGTCAATAATAATAATAAATTTATGACCAAAGATGATTTGGAAGCGTTAGGTTTAGATAAAGATTCAAAGACAGGATTTGAATTATCTGATACCCAGAAGGATTTCTTATTAGAATTATTTGATGATACAGAGAAGAATGAAATTGCAACAAAATGGAAGAATTTTGTATCGAAAGCAAATCAAGTAACAGCACAAGATCCATTAAAGAAAAAGAGTATGTTGTTATTGGAAATGATGGAATATTCAGTGAAATATTTTGATAATATTTTTGGTCAATTAAAAAACAAAATTAAAGAGTTGAATGACGAAAAGAGCGAGTTTACTGTAAATTATAATAAAAAGGTTACAAAGAAAGTGGGTTTTGAGCCAACGCCTGTTGAATTTTGTAAAAAGTTAACATTTGATTTTGAATTGCATTGTGAAACTTTGCGATTGACAAGTGTTGCGCATATGGTAAATGTAGAATTGATATTTAGTCAGATTGATATTTTAAAAAATTTATTGGATCCTGATTATAATGATAGTGATGTTGTAACTGGTATTGCTGCATTAAAAAAAGAGATTGATGAGAAGTATCAATTTATAAATAGTGACGAATCTGAGAGACGTTTGATGCAAACTTACAATAATATTAGAAAAGAGTTTACAGAGGATTCGCAGACGTTGTTGAATTTTCAAAAGACGAAAGATAATAATATTAAGCAATTTTTGGAGTGCAAGAAAAGAATATATGATTTTTGTGAAAAGTGCGTCTCTTTGATAAAAGAGAAAAGAAAGATAACAGATGAAGTTGAAAAGGATAATTTTAATATTTCTTTGATTGATGAATTTTCAAAGTTTGTTGATAAGATGAATAATCAAATACAAAATGACATATTTCCAGATTTGCAAAGAATTAATAATTTATTTCGAACAGATATTGTTAAAATGAAAAATGATTTAAATAAAAATTTTTCAATGATATCGTCTGAAATTGATCTTAAGTCGTTTGATAGTATTTATCGAATTAATTATAATGATAAATTTTTAACGATTTATAATGCGTGCAAGAAAAGAATAAAAGATGGGTCGGGTGATAGTATAATATCTGCGATTGCTGATGATTTAATGAGTAAAAAGAAGGTATTGCAAAAGAAGGTGAATGCAGAAGCATCGGCAAAAGAATCCATTCAGCAGCAAGATAAAAATAGTGATGAAAATAAATTAAAGTTATCGATTAACAATTCTGAAAAAAATATTAATCCTATAGATGTTAAACAAACAAATACAGAAAGTGAAGATTGATTAAATGCAAAATTCAAAATGGGTACCTAATATTTATTATGAGGAAAATGATAAAGGAATTACTGGAGGTTTGCCTTTTATTGATGTGCCGCATGGGCATAGTATACCTGGGTGTTTATTTATTTGTGAGGCGAAAGATTATCGAGATCTGTCGCAGGAGACAAGGGATAATTTGGATTTAGAGCATCTCGAAAAAGAAATTGTAATTCATTCTTACGCAAATATGACAATTTTAAAGCAGAAATTATCACCTGAGTTATTTGATGAAGTAAGAGTGGCGATTGGTTTACAGCCTCTACAAACAGCCCTTTTGGAGGGTGCAAAAAAAACGTTGGAAATTCAAAAAAACATTGATCACCTTATAAATAGAATAAATGAAACAAACTCTACAGAAGAGGAATAAAAAATGACACAAAGATTACAAAAATCTCGTTTACACGAGTTATCAGGTTTTAATAAGGGTGAGCAGCCATTATTGTTAATTGAATCAGGTCCTGTATATTCATATGATTTAGCTGAAATGATTCAACAAGAGATTCGAAATGTTCTTCAGGAAATGGAAATTAAGAAGGCTAAGAATGATATTTATACTGCACAATCAACAAAGTCTGCATCTGCGGCTTTAGGTTTTTATGGTCCAGGTTTTTCATCATTTAATCAGAATAATCAAAATCAAAGAGTGTTCAGAGGTGTTGGTGGTTCTAGAGGTATGTTGGGACCAGGGTTTAGATAAACAATTATTTTTCAAAGCGTTGTATAAGATTATCTTTTAAATTATAATAGTTATTAATTTATTTTCAACGGAGTTGATATGTCTTATACATTTAAGGTTGGGCAAATTGCCTATATTAATTATTCAAAGAAGCGTTTAATTATTCCTGTTAAGGTTGTTGAACAGATTGTTCGTAAAACAGAACAACAAGAATTTGTTGATTGGAATTTGTTGACACCTGATAACACGGGTATTTTGTTTTCTAATTTAAGTGATCCTGTTTTTCCTACTTTAGAATTGGCTAAAGCTGCTTTATTAAAAAGTGCGACAAGTGCAATTGATAAAATGAGTGAAGTGTGTTTAGAAATTCAAGAGAAAATATGGTCGACAGATAATTCTCAAGTCGTGAATAATAATAAAAACTTAGATAAGATTAAAGTAACGCTAACAGATGGCACAGTTGCTAATGTCTCTGTACCTTTTGTTAATACTTTAACACATAACGAACAGGATTAAAGATGAAAACATTAATTTTGGACGGATATAATTTATTTTATAGAGCTCGTTTTGCAGTTTTAAAAGACAGTGAAACAACAACGGTATTTAATTTCTTTCGAAGTCTTCGTTTGTTAGTTGAAACTCTTAATTGTGATAAAATTTTCTTGGTCTTAGAAGGATACCCTAAGAAGAGATTTGAACAACATGCTGAATATAAAGGTACACGTGTTTATGCTGATAACTCTGATAATTTTAAGGAACAACGTAAGCAAATTGTAGAAATTTTGCATAAGTATTTTCCCATTCAAATTGTTAAACATGATGATTATGAATGTGATGATATTATAGCTTATTTGACAAGATTGGAAGAAAAGAATAATAATCAAGTGACCATTGTGTCATCTGATACCGATTTTATTCAACTAATTTCAGATAACGTTGCGTTATATAATCCTGTTAAAAAAGAATTCTTACCTAAAATCGATTATGATTATGTGACTTTTAAGTCATTAAAAGGTGATTCAGCTGATAATATCGAAGGTTTTGCAGGTATTGGTGTTAAGAAGGCTGAACAGTTAACACGTGATCAGGATAAATTAAATGCTTTTTTATCTGAAGGTGTTAATTTGGAAAAGTTTAAGTATAATGTTGCTTTGATTGCTTTTCATATTTTAACAGATGAAGATATTCAAACTTTGCAATATTGGTCAATGCCTACTGAAAACACTTTGGTAGAATTACGTCAAGTTTTTACAAATTTACGTTTTTATTCTTTGACGAATAATACATCATGGTTAAAGTTTTCGAAAACATTTGAAAAATATTTTCATAAATCTGTGTAAAAATAAAAAAAAATAACTATAATAAAGATGAGATATTCTTTTTAAGGAGAAAATAAAATGGAAAAAGTATTAGATGATTTAACACAAAGAAATTTGCGTGAGCAAAAAGTAATTAGTGCTGACGAAGTGGCTTTAAAGGTGGGTGATTTATTTTTGGCAGAAAATGTTTTAAATAAATCACGTCGGAAAATTGATGTGTCATTGAAATTGACTGAACATAAAGTAACGCCTGGTCTTTTGAAAGGTTAATTTATATAATGAGTGATTATTTATTTTTTGATATTGAAGCGCAACAACATTTACGAATGGGTGTTGAAAAATTATACAAGGCTGTTTCTTCAACAATGGGACCGCAAGGCAAATTAGTCTTAATTGAAAGACTTGGAAAGCCTCCTCATCTAACCAAAGATGGTGCTACAGTAGCAAAAAATGTAAAACTTTCAAACCCTTTGGAAGGTTTAGGCGCTTCATTAATTAGACAAGCTAGTGAGCAAACCGCTCAAACAGCAGGTGACGGATCAACAACAGCGACAGTGCTAACACGGGAATTCTATAATAGAGCCATTCAAGCTTTACAAACAGGTATTTTATCATCAAGTGAAATGTCAAGTTTAATGAAAAGTCGTATTGATTTAGTTGTTGAATTTTTAAAAAAGCATGTTGTCAATATTTCAACCAACGAAGAGATTAGACAAATTGCAGCTGTATCTGCAAATGGTGATACAAAAATAAGTGAATTAATTGCTCAAGCTATTTCTGAAGTAGGTTCAGCAAAATTAGTAACAGTTCAAAAGAGCAAAACAACACAAACTACTTTACAACTAGTAAAAGGTGTTAGGGTCGAAAGAGGTTATGTATCTCATTATTTTGCAAATGGTGAAGAGAGAAATAAATGTACATTAGATGAACCTTTTGTATTAATTTTAAATTGTAAATTAAATTCTCTTTCTCAAATTGTGCCAGTTTTGGAAAAGGTAGCAGGATCAGAAAAAAGTATTTTAGTTATTGCTAATGATTTTGAAGACGAAGTAATTCAATCAATGATTACAAACGTCACTCGCGGTGCATTAAAAATATGTGCTATCAAATCTCCATTCTACGGTGAAAATCGTTCTCAGGTGTTGCAGGATTTGGCTGATAGTTTAGGGTCAAGAGTATTAAATGAATTAGATGACAAGCAAATTAAAAATTTAAATTTAACTGATTTAGGTGTATGTAAATCTGCTGTTATTTCAAATCATGAAACATTACTAGTTGAGTGCGGTAGAAAGAATACAAAGCAAATTACGGTTGATGATAAATTAAAAGAGAATATTAGAAGTGTGGATAAATTATTGGAGAATGAAGATTTATCAAAAGAAGAAGTTGCTTTTTTAAAGCAAAGATTGGTAATTCTTAAGGGTGTTGTAGCCGTTTTATCAATTGGTGCATATACTGAGAGTGAATTGCTTGAAACATTTGATCGTGTTGATGATGCTTTGCATGCAACAAAGGCTGCAATGGACGGAGGGTTTTTACCAGGCGGTGGATTGGCGTTGGCAAGGGCGGGTATGTATTTGATAAATTTAGGTACAGATAATTTAAAGGAAAAAACGGTTAATAAAATCATTGCTGATTCATGCTTTGCACCTATGAAGCAGATTTTAAAGAATGCAGATTTATCAGTTGACTATATTACTGAAACAGTTAAATCGCATCCTACATTCTTTTGGGGATATAATATTCGGACAGAACAATATTGTGATTTAATCGATGCAGGTATTATTGATCCATTGCCAGTCGCAATTTCAGCATTAAATAATGCTGTATCGGCAGCATCATCGCTGATTAATATTGGGTGTGTTATTTTAGATAATACTCAAAGTTATCAACCTGATGTTCAAATGGTTCATCTTGATGAAGATGCCGAATGATTAAAATTTTTATTTACTTTTCTTCTCGCCATACCTATAATTTATAGGAGGTAAATTATTATGACACAGATAGATGATTTAGATTATATTTCTTTGATTATCTTTGAAAAAGAAAAACGTCAAAAAGATTATAATGAAAACGAACTGCAGATACAATTGGAGCTACCAATTAACGATGAAGTTTTTATTAATAAAAAAGACGATACTCTCGTGAATAATAGTAATAACTGTATTATTATTAATCTATAAACCACCGAAACTTTACTTTTTATTAAAAGGTTTAAACTTTTATGTCGATACAAATCATTTCCTCTTATCAAGAATTAATCCGTTCTAATCCTTTATTAACTCGTGAACAAGAAATCGAGTTGGCAAAGAAAATTAAAAATGGTGATTCCATTGCACGTCAAAAGATGATCGAAAGCAACTACAGATTGGTAATTAACATTGCTAAAAAATATCATGAAAATCATAAGAACTTGGATTTTTCAGAACTATTATCAGAATCTCAACTCGGTTTGATTAAAGCTGTTGATAGATTTGATTATGAAAAAGGCTTCAAATTCAGTACGTATGCTTGTTGGTGGATTAAACAGGCTGTTATGAGTTTTATTAACGACTCTATGAGTTTAATTAAAACACCACACAACAATAAAGTCATTATGTCAAAGGCCAAAAAAATTCGACGAGAATATCAAGAAAAATTTGGATATACACCTGACAATAATGAAATAGCAGACATCTTAGGCATTTCATCTACAACATTAAATAATGTCGAACACACATCAGTTAATATTGTTTCTATTGATGACGAAGTCTCTTCTAGAAACAAAGGTGGTTCAACAAATGCAAAAAAGAAGTGTGTAGCTGATAATATTCAGTGTGAACAAATTTCTTCAAATCCTGAAAACAATTTAATTAATACTGAATTACGTCAAATTTTAATTGATTCGCTCAAACTACTCACACCTCGTGAAGAAAAGATTTTAAGATTACGATTTGGATTATTTACAGTTGATACAGATACTAATAATTTCCCAATTTCTTTATACGAACTAGCGCGATTAGAAGATGATGATATTGTTGAAGATGATGATATTGTTGAAGATGATGATATTGTTGAAGATGATGATATTGTTGAAGATGATGATATTGTCGAAGAAGAAGAATTAACGCAACAACAAACAGAGAGTAGTGATTCTGAAAATGAGTAAATCTATATTACATAGTTTAGTTTATATTACTATAAACAGAAAGCAAGAAACTCTAGCCCAGTTACAATATGCTATCACACAGCCTATGAGAGATGAAGATAGATTAGAGCTTAAAGAAGAAATTAAACAAATTAAACAAACAATCCAAAAATTATTGAAAACCTTAACAGTTCAAGAAAGCAAAAGATGAGTAAAATTATTACACCAAAAAGAAACATGTCCGTTGCAAATACAGGTGGTTTGTCATATAATGAAATATCAGAAATTATGACAAACGCAGGTGATAAGATGAATCATAATAACGTTAGAGCAATTATGGTTAAATCATTTATGAAAATAGCTGATCATATCAATAAACACTACGATCGTCATTATTCTGATACAAAACTATTGCATACAGCAATTAATGCAAACTTTCAAGAAACAATCGTTGGATTAATCGAAGAAGAAATTACGCATCGTATTAATCGAAAGAAACAAAAAAAGGAAAATCATGACAGTTAAACAAATTGTTACATATCCCAATGATAAATTACAAGAAGCAGCAGTTAACAGTATTTTGTCAGATCAATTACAATCTCACGTAAAAGATTTGCTTGATACAATTAAACATTATGAAGGATGTCAATTTATTACTTCAAATCAAATCAACTCAAATGAAAGAGTTGCTATTTTTGATTTAAATCAACTATATCAAAAAGCTGTTGATAATAATTCAAGATATCTGATTGTTGTAAATCCTAAAATTATTTCTCGTTCAAAATCTGTAATTACATTTAAGGAAACATCAATTTCAACACCGTTTTTCAAAACAACAAGTAATAAATCAGAACAGATCGAAGTATCTTTCGTAAAAGTAAAGATTAATTACGAAGAACAAAAGATAGAAGCATCAACAGAAACAGCCGAGGCTAAGGTTATTTCACAACCTAAAATTGAATCTTTGTCATTCGAAGAAGTAACTGAAAAATATAATAATGAGACTGGGCATTTGGCATTAGCTGTAACAATGCAATCAGCCGTTGATCAATTAGATGGCAAATGTTATTTAGATAATTTAAGTTGGTATGCTCGTCAACAATATGTAAAGTCAAGAAAGAAAGTTATTAATAAATTTAAAAAGATGATTAGTCAACAAATGAGAATGTAATGCAAATTGGTAAGATTTTAAATTATCTATGGTTCTTTAAAAAGTTAAAAGAAAAAAAAGAACAGCGAAGTATAGAAAATATTAGTGAGATTGATAAAAATAAAAAAGAAGACAAGAATAAGTAATAATTAGAATAAAATCAAGGAATAAAAATGAGTGCAAATAATGAAAAATTAATGATAGCCATAGGTAAAAGCTTCGCTAGCGCTAGATTAGATGAAAACGATATTAATGTCTTAAAAGAAAAAGGCATGATAGGTCTTGTTAATGAAGCAGGTTTAAATGAAAATCAAGCAAGACAAGTAATGTTATGGTGTCAAAATGAGTGTCAAAGACAATGGGGGTATGAACCATTTAATATAAATAAAGACATGTCACAACAACACAAATCACCTTATTCAGAATACTCATATAGAGGATATAGAACTTAATATATGCAAAATTCATTAAAACATACATTTAATTATCTTTTTGAAAATGATCAAAGTTTTGTAGATGATCAACCGAAAAAGCAAACTCAGAAACTATCATCTTTGTTTAAAAAAAGTTATCCAGCTTTTGTACCTGCTCTTGAAACATTAACAATGGATGATGAATTCATGAATGCTTTAAAAGGTGATGAAGACACTGAAGATAAACTTGTTGTATCAACAAAAACTGTTAAATGTTGTGATTTAATCCCTTTGCAAAATGAAATTGATATTGCTAAAACACTTGATTATTTTTTGAAAGACAATATCGAAAGAAAAGATATTATTAAAATTTGTAGTGATAAAGTTTATAATCCTAAAGAACTTAGTAAAAAAGATCAACCTATTGTCATATCAGGTGAAAAATATATAATTGATGGTCATCACCAATGGGCTTCAATCTTTATTTTAAATCCTGAGGCTTCGATTCAAGTCAAAGACATTGGTGAATACAAAAACCCGAATGACGCTTTGAAACTTTCACACATCATAATTGCAGCTTTACACACAGAAAAGAAGAAGTCTAAAGCTGTCCAACAAATAACTAAGAATTTATTAAAGTTATCAAAAGAAGAAATTAAAAGTCATGTTCAAAAAATGATTTGTGATGAATTTGTATATAACTATATTCATGCAAATATTGATGAAGATGGCGAAAATTTAGGTGAAGGTTTTAAAAATAAAACCCAAGTGATTGAAAGAATTGTAAATAATTGTTTACAGTTGCAAAAAATTGACGTGTATCAAAACGAAAGATCGATGATGCCGCAATTAGATGATGGTAATTATTTGGCTGATGCGCAACAGGGAAAAGTAAATTTAAGTGATATTAAAGATACAATGAATGAACATAAAAAACAATTAAACCATTGGAAAAGATTGGCAGGTATATTATGAAAAAATTATCATTAAAAGAAGCGTTTGATTCACAAAAAGGATTTGAAGAAATTATTAATTTTTCAAATAACATTGCAAATAAAATGAATCAAGAATATCAAAATCAGCAAGATCAAGGTCGAAATTTTGATTATGGTCAAAATAAATCTGATTCTGGTGAAGGTAATATGGCCAAAAATACATGTAAATCAATTATCTCAAGCTCTCAACAATTAGATAATTTTTTACGAGATCAAGACGACATACCAGAATGGTGTCAAACTTATTTGGCAGTATGTCAAGATCGTCTTGAAACAGTATTAAGTTATCTTAAAACAAAAGGACACGATCATTAATGTTTAACTTTGTTAAAACTATTTTTGAAGTTATAATTTTATTATTCTTTTCTTTCTTCGTTTTTTTATTTATTTTCTTTGATGAAATTTTTAAAAAACTAAAAAAACGAAAACACAAAAAAACGAAAGGTCATTTATGTTAAAAAACTTTTTAGCATTATTTCTATTTGTGCAAGCTTGTACAAACATGAATGATGATATTAAATTAAATCTAAAAGCTGATAAAGACAAAATTACATCAGGCGAAAGTTTAAATATTAAATACGATAAACATCCCGAGATTTCTTATTTAAAAGCGGCTTTATTGTCAGATAAAGGTCGAGCCATTGAAATTTATAATCAACAAGATGCAACAGGTATTTTCTCAATCAGAAGAGTATTTACAAATCTTGACAAGATTAATTATTCAATGTACAACAAAATTGAATTTTTGGCATATGATAAAAGTAATCAGATCATTATGTCTGATGAAATTGATATTATTTTAAATCCATCTATTGTTATTCATTCACTTTGCGCAACTGCAAATTGTACAACATTAACAGGTAATGTTATTGGCAGCTTACCACAAAAATTATCAGTCGAAACTTTTGGATTTAAACCGATAGAATACAAATATATTGTAAATACTAAAAAAAACAGTCTTGAATATAAACATAGCTATAACAGTCCTGTAGCAAATGATTTTTTGGAAAATATTATTTTTGAACCACCTAATCAAGATGAAAATTTTTATTTGACATCAATTATTATTATTGCAAAAGATATTGACGGGTTTGAAGTACTAAACGCTTTACCTGTAAAAGTTGTTAGACCTATTGAAATTAGATACGACGGTTCATATGAAATGGCTCAAACATTCGAACCTATTCCTGTATCAGGTTGCATTACAGGCTCAATTGATAATAGAATTGATTATAATGAATCAAAAGCTGAAACACGAGAAAATTCAATTGAAATTTCAATAAATAAAGATTGGAGCAATTCTATTGGGCTATCGATATCACAGGAACTCACAGAGGGTATTCAAGTTAGTAAATCCATAGGAAACTCCATCTCTTCATCTTCTGAACAATCTGAAACATCTGAGAATGGTTGGGAGACATCTCAATCTAAATCTAGCTCAAACGAATTTAATTGGTCGACATCAAATGGTGAAAGTTGGGAATTTAATAACTCTGATTCAGTAGGCAGTTCCCAAACAAATGAAACACAAAATGAAATTAATGGCAGTGTGACTGTTGGTGTTGAAGGTGAAGGTAGTTTGCCATTTTTAGGTAAAATTGGTGGAAATGTATCAACAACAGGTGGCGTTAGAAGAGGTTGGAATAATGCTAATACTAATTCTACTGAAAAGACGCAAGGATATAGTATTTCAGGAAGCACAGAAAAAAATCAAACGTTTGGATCAATTCAATCCGATGAAAATACAACAGGATTAAATGGGGCTTATATTGTAGGTAAATCATTTTCTAATGGAATTGAAACGTCTGAAGAGATGTCGAATACACGCGTTTGGGATATGACTAATGGAACATCGCAAGAGAATGTAATATCAATTGGTAATTCAGAAAGCATTAGTAAAACCCAAACTGTTTCAACTAGTATGACAACATCATTGAATTTTTCAGTCTTTTTACCACGGGAACGTAAAGGTATTTTTTATCGTCAAACAACGCGATGGATTAGACAAGTAAATATTATTACATATGATATGAATGGTACACCAAAAATTGCAGGTAAAATGTTAGCAAATGAGTGGAGTTGGGCTGTATCAATGTCGATTGGCAATTCATGTCAAGAAATTAGTAAACCTAATAATATGGAAGATGTTGCGTGTTTTATTGAACCATGTTTTTAATTTTAGTATATTTATAATTTAAAAGGTAAGAAAATGTTAATCTCTGAAAAACAATTACGAAATATTATTAAAAGAACTTTACTTGAAAAGAAGAATAAAGCTGGATCTTATCCTGAAGAATCTTATCGAGATGGTAATGTTAATGATATGATGCTTGATTTAGAAGGTTGGATAACAGATCCAAATGATCGCCAAGAGATTAAACAATGGTATCTTGATATGAAATTAGCCCATAAATAATTTTATAAATCTTTTAATTAAACCTTCTTCAAATAATTGACTATCATTAGCACTTAACGAATTCTTCATATCGCTACCATAAATAAAATCAATATAATCATTTACAATATTAATACTACCTAGATAAAAAACTAAACATTGCTTACAAGAAGGATTTGAACGAACAAAATTTAATAAAAATCTTAAGTCTGATGCGTGATATTCAAGCGGATTTTTTCCATCCATTACTGACGGTAATTGTTCATATATTCCTTGACTTTTAACAATTTCTAAATATCTAGGTGAAATGGTTGTCGCAGGTGATGCGAACTCTTCAGGATTAGGTACATTTAAATCACTTCTTACCTTTGCGTAAGACAAGATATCGTTAAATCGACTTGAATCAACTTTAGATGTAGGTGACGCAGGTGCAAGTTCAGAACTTTGTTCAGATGTCTCGTCAACAATTGCAGTTGCATCTTGAGATGTGATTGTACCATCAGCTTTTTGTGAGCAACCTAGATACACAGTTGTTCCTGGTTTAATATTTTGTGAACCGTTCATTACAAAGATTGCAGACATTGTAATTGGATCTGAAATAGGTGTTACGATAAAATCAATTTTTACATTTGACATAAGATCTGCACACAATTTACGCCAAAGAATACATGAGGCAGGGGCTGAGATGTTTCTTTCTCCTACTTTTCTGAGTGATTCTTCACCGCTAGGATTTGAAACAACCACTAAAATTTGTTTGGCGCCTAAACCAATATAGTGTTGTATCATTTTTTTATGTCCTAAATGCGGTGGTTTAAATGCGCCGGGAATAATTGCAATAGTATCAGAACCTTCTTCTTGTTGCCAATTAATTTTTGACGACCATAATCTGGGGAATCGAGATGGATAAGTTTTAGCTAGCGTAAAACCTAAAATTTGATTTAATGGCGCGTAAGTACCCGTGAATTTAAACATTTTATCTTTGAAATTATATACAACGCCTTCGACAGCATCAATTTGTAGATTTTTTGCTTTGTCGACAATATCTTCTGGATTATTAACATCAACATTAACACCCATCTTTTGATTTTGATATTGAATTAATCTTTCGATTTTAAAAATATTCTTTCTGTGCTGCGCTTTACGTGGATCATCATCTCTCATATCGTAATAGTCAGCCAAAGCGTTTGAAATATCTTGGGCGAATTTTTTACTTTGCGTCTCTGCGTTTTGTTGTGAGATTAAATTGGAGCCAACACCTTCAAGTATTTTAACGCCTAACATAAAAAATAATTCTTGCACTTCCATAAAACCTTCAGTAATAGCATTTTTAATACTAGGGGCTACTCGAGCAACGTACATATTTTCAGTTTTATTAAAGATTTTTGTGGCATTAATGGCGTCAAGTATAATTTTTTCAGCAGGGTTTTTCTTGTTTTTAGCATCAAAAATTGATTTAATTTGAGAAGCTCCCATGTCGGAATATCGATATTCAGTACCATCTACAATTTCATCACTTTTTAAAACTAAACCTTTAACAATATAGTTTGCAATTTTAATTGCTCTAACTTCGTCTAAACCAACACCTGCTTCTATATTAGAAAATTTTTCTAAGAGTTCATCTTTAATGATATTAATTTGATCTTTTAAAACATCTTTGATATAGGTGTTTTTTAATTGACCTAAAGTCATATCATCAGAGGCCCCAGCTTTTGTTTGAATATTAGACAACATGCGTAATAATTCATTTTTATCGGAGTCTGATAGCTTGTTAACATTTAAACGATTTTTATCGCTAGCTGTTAGTTTAAATTGATATTGCTTTGTTGGGAAATATTCAGGATTCAAACCTCGTGTAATTGAATCATTTGAAATATTTACTTCGTTTTGTTCAAATGAGTTTACGAACAATTCGTATTTAGGTTTAGTGCCATTTCTTCTTTTACCATATTCATTATCTTGAACTCGTCCTTTGTCATCAATATAAACCTCTGCGACTGAGTGGAAGGCAATACCAGGTTGATCGTATTCAAATTGAATAGGATTTTCAGGAAAGAGAATTTCACATTCGATATATGTACCTTTATGCGCAAAAACGTTTTTATCATTTTGCATGATTTGTGGGCTTCTATTTGTGCCAAAAACATTTTGTAAAACATTAAAAGGCATTGCTGCAATTGTTTCGGCAATGGCTTCACAACCTAAAATATAAGTATCTTCAGCAGGATGTCCTGACCATTGGTGTCGAAAATCGCTAAGATTTGAAGGTTCAGCTAGGGTTCGAATTTTTTGTGAAAAATATATGTCAAGTTCAGGATTAATTGCGCCTTTTGAAATATCAACAGTAAACCACATGTTTTGACCGTCGACTTTTTCCATAACCTTTGACACACCTGATTCATCTTTCATTCCACTTGATGCATCTTCAATAATTTCTCTAATTTCACCAAAAGTTAAATCTAAATCTTCATATGGGTGATCCATATGACCTGAGGCACCGCCTTCGAATAGAAATCGACTTAGTTTAAAATGACTCTTAAATTTATTTTTCAGAAAATTATTTTTTGACTCGATAAGTCTTCTTCTAAAATTAAAAATACGCATATTTTCCTTATAAACTTTTATAATATATATTTTGTATATCTCGTGAATTATTGTTATAATTAAATTATTATTAATTTACGTAAGTTAATTATAACTTAACTGTTTTAAACTAGCATGGAGTCATTTATGCCAATTTCTTTAGGATACGCATGTATCAACACACAATTACCTTCACCCAACTCAACAATGCGCAAAGCAACTTTTGAACAAAAAGGTTTAGAATATGCTGGTGAAGTTGCATTACGTAATTTTCAAGCTGTAATTCCTATCATCGAATGGAACTACAAAAACAATATTAATCTATATCGTATGTCATCTGATATGATGCCTTGGGCGTCTGAATATCAAATGGAATATTTACCCCAATGGGATCAAATTCTTGATACCTTACAACAAATTGGTAAATTATCACAACAATACAATCAACGATTAACTTTCCATCCTGGTCAATTCAACTGTTTGGCATCTGATAAAGATCATGTAATTAAAAACTCGATTACTGATTTAAGTATTCATGGCAAGCTAATGGATTATATGGGTTTACCACAAACAACATATCACAAAATCAATATTCACTTAGGTTCAACATGCGGATCACAACATCAATACGCAATGGATAACTTTTGTAGAAATTTTCAACTATTACCAGATAGTGTTAAATCTCGTTTAACTGTTGAAAACGATGATAAGAAAGGTATGTTTAGCACCAAAATGTTATATGAAGGTATTTATAAACAAATTGGTATTCCTATCGTCTATGATCAACATCATCACGAAATAGGTCCACAAGATTCAACGTATCAAGAAGCTATTTCAATGGCATTCGAAACGTGGGGTCAAATCAAACCAGTATGTCATCTCAGCAACAGTAAAAAAGAATACGAAGATAAGTCAGTCGTAATTACTGCTCATTCAGATTATATCTATAAACCATTTATGAATTATAATCTTGATGTTGATGTTGTTATTGAGGCCAAAATGAAAGATCAAGCCGTATTAGACTATCGAAAAAAATGGGGTAATAATGATACAATCTAAATATGCTTCAATCTTTTTTGATTTAATTAACGGAAAATATATACAAGAGACATGCGAAAATTTACTTTCGTCAAATTTTTTATTAGATTTTCCAGACATTTATAATTCATTTTTATATATTAATGAATTTTTTTTACAATCATGCTACTCGTTAGGGTACAAATTACATTGTGGTTACTACATGCTACAACAATAAAAAGGAAAAATTATGACAGTCGATTTAGATTATTTATTTGCATCAAAAGAAGAAAAGCAAAGAATTGATTTAGCTAAAAAACAACAAAAAGATAAAGAACAAAATGACAGACTTGAAAAGGATAAAGAAATTGATGTAAACTCAGATTTCAATAAAAATCCTTTTATGTACGATTTAAAAGAATTTGATCGTAAAAGATTTATTTGTTTGCCCTATAAAAGAGAAATTGATAGAATTTTAAAAGAAAGTTTTCACGCTGATGCTGCGCAGGAATTAAATGAATTATATGAAAAATACATTAACATGGGTGATTTTTTAGGGGCTGATAGCTGTCGTAAAGGTCTTGTTACATTAGGCACAAACATGAAAGAAAAGTCTGTCGATTTATTTGCTGATTATGTACAGCAATCAAAACAAATGGAAATGGATCCTAGATATATTTCTTCAAGACGAACTTTCTTGTTTCTTCAAAAAAAATACCCACAAAATAAATATACACCTACGCAGAAATAATTATCTAATATACAAATAACAACGCGAATTGAGACAATAAATGAACATTAATGGATTTAAAATAGAAAGATTATTAGAAATTGACTTTAAAAAAATAAACTTTAATCAAATTAATCAACTTTTATTGGAATCAAAATCATCAAAAAATGAAAGTAAAGAAGAAAAAGAAATTTCTGCGATAGCTAAAAACTTTTACAAAGACGAATTAAGTTATTTTCAAAAAATCATGTCTGGATTATATGATTTACATGATACTATTTTTTCAAGTTATTTTTTCCTAAAGGAAAATGAAATAAAAAACTCGTCAGACTCGCAAGAAGTAAAATTTAATGGTATTAAGTTAAATGCAAATGAATTGCAAAAAGAAAACGAAGAGTTTATTAAACAATATAATAACACTTCTAATCAAGAAGAAGTATTTAATAAAATAAAGAAATTTTATGAGGAGACAAATTTTGATAAAATTTTAGAAAATTTTAAAAATGACTTTAAAAGCTTTTATCTTTTTGATTATGTCTCCGGTGTAGAGAACGAAAACAAAAAGCGAATTAATTACAAAGTATTAACGACAGAAGTGGCTGATGAGATTATTCGCGATTTTAATCGAATTAAAATAATTATTTCTGATAAAGAATCAGTTCATTCTTTAGCAAATGATGATTTGAACATTTTATTTGAAATTTATAAAAGAAGAGAAAAGTATGTAAATATTATAAAATATTTTATAAGTTTACAAGAAATATATGGAATTAAAAGTAAAGTAAAAGCAAAAGGAATAAACATAAATGTAAAAGAAAAAGTTGATGAATATTTAAGAAGAGTGCACGCAAATAAAGAAACATTTACGGAAAAAGATTTATTAGATACACCTATGTCCTCTTTACCAGGCACATTTTATCGAGCCCCGTTTGCTAATAATCTTTTTGATTTAATTAAAAATAAAAAGACTCTAAATTATATTCATAAAGAAATTTCAAAATTAAAATATATAAATACAATTTATTTAAAATATAATTTTAAACCATTTTTTCAAAAAGGTGAAATGACCGAGTTAAAAAGTTCAGAAAAATTTAATCGTGGATACAAAAAGAAAGAAACAAAAACGGTTGGAGGAAAACAAAGAACTTCATTTACTGAAATGACAGACGAAGATATAAAAACAGTATACGGTGAAGAAAAAGGTCAGGAAATTATAGATAAAATAACGAAAGCTGTTGAGAATACTGATCATGGAAGATTACATCAATTTTTTAATAGAGAACTCGAGTCTGTACGTGAAAAAGAAAGAGAAATAAGAAGAAATAAAAATCTTACTGAGACACGAAAAGATGAAGAAATAAACGAATTATATCAAAATTTTGTTAATGAAACAAAACTTGATAATGAATTTATAAAATTTTTAAAAAAACAATTAAGAATGAATATTAATTTCGAATATAATAATTTAGGAAATTTTCTAGCATATAATCATGAAAAAAATGATGTACACTTCTTTAAAACAGGATTGTCTACTTTTTTTGATCAAAAGAGAGATCAACGAGAAGTTGTGGATCCTACAAGAAATTTTGATCCTTTATCGAAAATAACGCAAAGACAATTATCAAATGATGCATTAACTAAATTAACTAGGGAAATTTTAGATGTTGCTCAATATAACTTAATACCTATCGATATTTCAGAAAATTTGGATGAAGAAATTTTAAGCAAAAATAATTACTTTACTTCTTTCGAATATTTTAAAAACGAAATTTCGTTTTTAATTTGTAATTCAAATAAGATAGAGGTAGAAAAAAAGACAAAAAATGAAGAGCAACAAATTAAAAGTCAAGATAATAACAATAAAAATTCTAATATCAATTTTAGTAACAAAAGCGTAGAGAAAGAAAGAAAAGAGTCGATAGAAGAAAATGATAATAATATTAATGAAATTTGTTCTTTTTTAAACTCTGACGTATTTAAAGATATTTTGGATAAACCTTTAATCTCTAAACGAGATGGAGAAAACTTTATTACAATTTTAAATGAAATATTACAAGATGATAATTTAACAGGGACAATACGGGCTAATGAAGACGATATTAAAAATATTATTAATAAAGTAAAAGAGTTAATATACAACAAAGAAAATACATATAAAAAATTAATTCAAGTGTTGGAAAGTGAAGATTCACAAAATGAAGAAGAGCGTAAAAGAATATTATCTGCATTATTAATAATTGACAGATATACTGTAAACATTAATGATGATAGTTATCTTTCAGATAAGGCTGCAAAAAATTTAAAATTTTTAATACATGATAACGGTACACCTATACCAGATAATATAAACAATATATCTGATATTATACCGAATATATCAAAATCATCAGAATCGGAATTAGAAGATGAAGAGAATATTGATACCAGCGATATGTCATCATCATCATCTTATGGATTTCGATTTCAAATTACATCAACGCAAAGAAATAAAATATTTAATAATAAAAAAGATCTCTACTCATATTTAAAAAGAGCAGAAACAAAAACTTTAATATTGCCCGATGTATCTATCTCAAAAGAGATAACCTTTTATAATAATCATATTTATGAAATATTTACACCTTTATTTTTGTTGTTTTTTTCCGACATTTATTTCGACGTTTTTCCTTCTAAAACTTTTGATTATGATATAAATACGTACAGTGCAGACAATGAAATACGTTCAGCAAAAGCTTACTCGAATTTTACAATGAATCAAAATAATAATCAAAAATTTGAAATTAATTATAATCAATTAAAAGAAAATATCATTAGATATTATAAAGCTTTTTTTTACCAGCGATTTGTTTCGTTAGAAGACAAGTATGACAAAAAAGCCCATTTAAAAGCATTTAATTTAAATATGATAAATTATATTAATACTATTTTTATAAAAGAAAAAGTAGAAGAAAAATTAAAAAGTTTATTTAATATTTTGAATGAAGTTAAGAGAAGTGTGTTATCAAGTCAAGATCAATTTGCTAAAGAAAAATTAATTTATTTTTTCCTAAATGAAAGAATAGATAAACAAACTAATAAAGAAAATGATTTTGAAAAAGAAATATATAATTATTTAAAAGATAATTCAAAAGAAGCAATAAAAAAATTTAATGCAAAAAAAACAAATGAAATTATTAAAAGTTTTCTAAATATTCGCAATAATTTAATTTCGCATGATATTATAGAATCAATCGCAAGTGAAAATACACAATCATCAGATTTTAGTCTTTTTGTTTTATTTAAACGTAATTTAAACGAATTAATTAAATTATATATTAAAAATAATGGTCTTTATTCTTTTTTGCAACAAGATGAAAAAAAAGAACAAATAACAAAAAGAAAAAAAGAAGTTGAAAATGAAAAAATAAATATATCAGCAACTGACACCGTTGATTTTATTACTAAATTTGGATTTATTGCAAAAACTCTATATCCAGAAAGTAAAAAAAGTTTTAATAATTCCCAAAGAGCACAAACATTTAGACATAAAATAATTCTAGCATTAAATTCAAACAAAGAAGAAGAAAAAATAAAGATTCTAAATGATTTCAAAATACAATATAAGAAAGAAGATGTTAACTATGAAATTAAAAATCTTTTAAAAAACATAACAGATATTAATCTATTTAAACAAAATAAAGATATTAATAAAGAAAATTTATTAAATCTAATAAACACTTTATTTCCTGAAGTTTTTTTTAATGAACCAAAAGATTCCAATGAATTAGTTGAACAAATTTTATCTGATGATTTAAAAAGCGAATTTTTTTTAATTTTTGAAAATACAATTAAATTTGACGAATCAAGCGAAAAAGAAAATATATCATTACTTTTTAGTTTTTTTGATCAATTTGGAATTAACGATCAAAAAAATTCAGAATCACAAAAAAAAATTGATATTAATAAATTTATAAGTGCGCTCAAAGAGATAAAAAATTTTATTTCAGAAATTAAAGAAGAAAAAGATTTTCAAATTAATGATGTTACACAACTTATAAATGTAATCTATATGTATATTTCTAAAAAAATTCAAGAAGGAGAAGAAAATATACAAAAAAAATTATTTAATATAAAAGCTAATTCAATCGGTAGAGGTGAAGTTTTTTTTAAAATAATGCTTGATATTTTTAATTTAAATGCCAGTAAATCGATTGGAAAAAGTGGTTCAATAGGTAAATGTGACTTTATTATTAACAGTAAAAAAGAAATACAACAAATTGAAATAAAAGAAATACCAAATGGCGCTAATACTTTTATGGATAATATTCTAAAGTTTTTATCTAATATTAATGATCAACAAAAACAAGAACTTAATAAACGATTATTTTATTATTTTTTTATTGTTACTTTTTTTGATTTACTTTATAATATAAGCGAACAATTAAATACAAAAAATATTGGTCTTAAAACATTTGCAAATAAAAAAAATGTAAAAGCAATAATAAAAGATATAATCACAAAAAAAGTATATCAACCGGCTACACAAACTAAATCATTAATTAAAAGATCATGTGAGATAAATCAAGATAAAATACAAAATGCTTATCTTGGACTTATATCTTTTTTTAAAGAAAATATAGGAGAAGAACAAAGAAAAGAGCTTAAATCAAAAAATATTTTTGTTTTTAAAAATGAAATTAATAAAGCAAAAAAACCAAAAACAAAAATATACAATTATTTTGATTTATTTAATAAATTTTTTAATGAAACAAATATGATTTTAAATTTTCTTTTAAGACCAGAAGATAGAAATATTTTACGTAAGTCTCATTTAGATTTTTTAAATGAAACATTATTTAATCAAAATAACGATATTTTTTTTAATAATATAATAAATAAAATAGAAACAGAAAAAGATGAAAAATTACTTCAAAAAAATTTACTAGCTGATTTAGATTCTTTTTTCAAAGACAAGATTAATAATGAATTATTGAATAAAATAAAAATTCCAAAAAATAATAAGATGTCAACAAGAATTATTATTGGGGAAAATCAAGACGATAATGTAGATAACCATATTATTGATGATGAAGAATATGAAAACGAAGAAGAAACAGATGAAAAAGACGTAGTAGGTATTAACAACGAATCGATTCGTGATAATTATGATTACTCTTTAATGATTGAAAATCCGATATTTAGGTTTGGATATGGAAGTAAAAAAGGTTATATGATATTAAATGGTTTTAAAATAATTGATATAAAGTAGTTGACGTTTGATTATATTAAATATAAATAGAAATAAACAAAGTTGATATTAAGAGGAATAATCAAATATGAATAATAAACTAATTAGAGAAATGATTCAGATTGAATTATTATATCAGGTTTCAAAAAGATTAAAAAATAATAAACGTGGATTACTACGGGAGGGTGCCGACGAGGGCAGTGGCAATCCTAAATTCTGGGATAATTTCTTTAGTGATAGTTTTCAAAAATTTTTAAATACAGCCAAAGCAATTGCTGGTGCATATGAACAAATCATAAATAAGTTAAATAACACACAATATGTAAAAGGTGGAAAATTATCAGTTAAGGAAGATGATTTTCCTGATTTTAAAAACGAACTTGAAAATATTTTAAAATCATGTGGCATTTCAGTCGATACTGAATCGCTTGATAAATTTATTAATAACTGTAAAGCTAAAGATAAAACTTTAAACGTTGCATTTGAAAGATCAATTCTACAGAATAATAATATTTTTGATGCACATAATTTAAACAGCAACTCAATTAACAATTTATGGAGTATATACCAGTTTTTTCAAGAGAATACAAAAGATTTCTTTAGCCAATTAACAAAAAGTTTATTAAATAAATTGGTAATAGAATATAAAGGTCGAGAAGCAAAAACAGGCACAATTAACACATTATCGACTTTTTCAAGTGATAATCCTGTTATAATAAATTTAGGCAGCATAATTGCTAATAAATTAAGAGAATGTAAATTAGAAGAGAATCAAATATCGGATTTATGTAATAAGTTATTTTTGGAAAAGAATTTAAACGAAAAACACTTTAAAGATATTTTTAATTTCCCGTTCAGTAAATATAAAATAGACGATATTAAAAATCAGGAAAGTCAACTTTTTACTGACTTGTTAACAGGCAATTTATCTTCAAATTATTATACACATATTGCGTATAATATTATTGAAAAACCAGGTACAATGAAATTTGGTCCCGGTAAAGGTGAATTTTTATTATTGTCATTACTTGATGGATTTGTATCTGGCGGCGCTAGACTAAGAGATTTAATTGGACCTGGCGGTTTTGAAGTTGAATTGAAACAAACCAAAGAAAATCCAAAAACTTTAGATGATACATCAAAGGTTGATAAACAATCCTATGATAATTTTAAGTTATATTTTAAAAAAGGTAAAAAATCATCAGCAATTCGTGATAGTGTTTTTCTTTCAATAAAAAACTTTGTAACAAAATTTGCTGAACATACATCTGAAATGAACAATTTATTTAAATTAACTGATAATCTTGAAACAATTGCCTTTAATGAACAATTTATTTATTTTCCTAGAGAAGGCACAAAAGCATCAGGCGTATCAGGTACAAATATAGGCAGTGATAAACAAATGGCGATATTAGGTTTAGATCAAGGCGTGATATCACAGTTAACAGAAACAAATGAAACTAGTTATCGTAATGCTTCATCAAAAGCATTAACTGAATTTGTCGCTACAATTAATGATCAGTATGGAAAAATTGCAACAAAGAGTAAAGATATTGCTCGCAAGATGTTAAATACAGATGATAATTTTATGATTAAAAAAGATGAGCATCCCGACAATATTTTTGGTTTATTTGATTTAATTAAGGGTTCTTCACCTGAAATGTTGAATCAATTAAAACAACGATCAAATGAAGATCGTTTCTTTTTATTTAACGATTTATCAATTGATTCAACAGCTACAAAATTTCTTAAGGGTGGCACAAAATATGATCCAAACAATCCTGATCATGAAAAGTATAGTGATTTATTTATTTCACCATATCAGTTATACGATAACATGAATAAATACGTTAAATCATTTGATATTTATTCGAAAGATGTTTCATTTACAAAATTATCTTTAGATCAATTAGAACCTTTAAATAAATATTTCTTTCAAAATATTACGAAAAAATATTGTGATTCATTAATTTTATATGAGGATTTTTTAGATAAATTTATTGAAGATTTATCAGGTGTCGATAGTAAAATTTCCAAAGATTTATTAAGTCAACTTAATAAAGTTGATATTACAAAAGTCGATATTGCAAATATGGATGAAGTAAAGCAACGTCAATTTAAAGATTTGTTAAAGTATAAAATATTTATTGATTTTTCTAGAGGTTTAAGTTTAGATGAAGAAGAATTAATTATTACTTTTCAACATGTTGATAAGGATAAAAAAGTAAAAAATATCAAGAAAATTATTAATAAAATTGATGATGTTAATCCTGAATTTCAAATTGTTGAACCTGCAAATATTAATCTTGATAGTTTCATGAAAGGAAATTATGACAATGATGATATTACTTTAAAATTAAAAGATGAGCATTTATCTTCACATGAAATTGAAAATATTTTAAATAACAAATCAATGTTTTCTTTCTTTAATACATCAAAAAAGAAATTAACAAATGAATCAAGTAATGCTTATGAAAAAGAAATAGCAATAAAAAACAAGAACGTTTTAGAATATTTAAATGAAGTAATTGATAATGTTATTAAGTTACATGTTGAAATTCAAGATGAATATTCTAATAACGCAATGTTGATTTTAAGTGATGATGCAAGTAATGACAAGAGTAAAGCGTTTAATCAATTTAAAATTATCTTTGGACCTTCAAATAAAAACAATTATAGCATTAAAAGTATGAGTGATTTTGAAAATCTAGTTGAAGGTCAAAAACACTTTATTTTAACTTTACAACCTAGTGAAGTTGTATGGGGTAAAGCTGGCGGTGAAAGGCAAGGTAGCGAATTTTTGTTAGGATTGTTATTAAATATTAAACAAAATATTGAAACTTTAATTTCTAAAATCGACGAAAGAAAAACTAAAATCGTTGAAAAGGTTGCTAAGATTAAAACTATCCTGAATGCTAAAGGTAAAAATGTAAATAAGATGTCCCAAATTAAAGATAATCTATAATATTCGTTTTCTGAAAATATTTATAATAAAATAACAATGGGCAAAGTATATGAGTAAAAAATTAACTGAACGTTCAATTGCAAAAAGATTTATTCAAACTGCATTATATAATCAGGAATATAGTAATCAACCTAAAAAATTAAACGAAGCGGGTTTTTCACTAGGTGGAATTGGTTTCGGTAAACTCGGCAACGGTTTTAGTAATCAACCTAAACTAACAATTAAAACATGGGAAGATTATGATGATGATTCAATGTCAGATTCAGGTTATAAGCAGTATGATGGTGATGAATCATTAGAAGGTTCAGTTGATGAAAGTTATGAATCATTAGCTGATGAAGGTTATACAGACGCATTTAACATGTATAATGATAATTTAAAACCAGGCGATCATTATAATACAGACAATATGTTTTCAGATGAATATTCCGAAGGTGATTACTTTGCAATGGGTGATGAAGGTGCTGCAGAGAAGCCACCAAAGCTAAATAAAGATGGAAACATCACACCAAAAGAACTTCATAAACATTTTGATTTGGACGGTGATGGTGATGTTGATATGGGTGAATATACTGCGCATATTGATTTTCATTCAAAACATCCTGAATTATTGGATAAATGGCGCAAAGCCCGTGGTAGCAGAAAAGATTCATGCAAAGATTACTCTTCTTATTGCGCTGTAGGTGATTCATTTGCAAACAATATGGGTGATGTTATGGATTTTATTGAAGCAATAATGGGTGATTGTGGCGCAACTTGTCATGCATCAAGTGCACAAGCCATTGCTGATCTTGTGCGTCTCTTAAGTAAGAACAAATAATTTTTAAATTTCTTTTAAAATCTCCTAAGTATATAAAAAATATAGGAGAAAAAATGGAAAACCTATTAAACGAAAAGTTAGTTGAAGCAATTATTATGTCAGCCTCAGTAGGTCAATTTGCTCAACAATTATGTGAAGAAACATTCAGTGAAGTCTGGAAAAGTTTTGATAAAGCCAAATCTCAATTGGTTAATACAACAGTTTCAGGTTTTGGCGCGATTAGCGTTTACTTCTTTACACAAGATCAATTTGTCGCTAAAGCTGCGGGTATCGCATTTCTTAGCGGCGTTTTTGCAACAACAGCATTAAAAATGTTAAAGAAGAAAAACGAATCTGCAAATGAAAAAACAGCTCAACTAGCTGTTAAATTGCATGAACAAGAAATTGCAGAAAAAGATGCTCAAATTAAAGAACTTGAAAACAAACTAAAACAACATACTACAATCGGACAATAAAAAATGAAAGATTGTATAATCAACGAGCCAATGTTATTAGCACAAGGTCAAAGTGGTAAGTTATATTTATATTTAAAGAATTCAAAAAAATATATCGACATGGATCAATTACGAAATTGTGATTTTGAAGATGGCGCAAAATTTGTTTTTTATACAATTGATGAAAAACCCCCGATTAAAAAAGATGTTAAAAATCATGAACCCAATCATAATGCTAGAAATAACATTCCGTTTGTTGATCATAATAATTATGCTTTATCTCCTTCACCATTGAAAATTGAAAATATTACATTACAGTTGCCAAAAGATGAAGAAAATAAAAAGAGAGATCTTGACAATATTTCTAATAATATTAACGATTTTTTTATTGGTGGAGCTGCATCGGTTGCTCTCATTCTTGGTGTTATTAATCAAGTAAGACAAAAGAAAAAAGACGCTGATAATGCTTTATGCTGCAATAACAATAAAATCGAAGTTAATAATATTAAAGTCGAAATGGAAAAAATTAAAGGCGAAATCAATTCGAAACAAGAATCTTCAAACAAAGCTATCTACGCTGAAATGTTTGAATATTACAAAGAATTAAAAGAAACAAAAGATGATTTAGATAACATGAAAGATATAATGGAAAAAGTAATAGAAAAATCCAAATATATCAAAAAGGAAGAAAAAGATGACAAGTAGAAAGATGCTGCTCAAAGAGCAAAAAACAAATTTACAAGTTACAAAAAACTTTAATATTTCAGAAATGGAATATTACGATAGGGTTCCTGAAAAGCTACTTGAAAATGCAAAAGAAGTTTTAGGTAGTCTTCAGATTTTGCGTGATGCTTGTGGTAAATCAATTACCATTATGTCAGGCTATCGTTCGCCTGAACGAAATAAAGAAGTTGGTGGGGCAACCAAATCACAACATGTGGAAGGTAATGCCTGCGACATCAAAGTTAAAGATATGGATCCTAAAGATGTCGCAACTTTAATTGAAAAACTCATTAAAGAAGGTAAAATGAAACAAGGTGGTTTAGGTATTTATCCAAGAGCAACGATTGCTGAAGGTTGGGTACATTATGATACAAGAGGTGTTAAAGCTCGTTGGAATGGTTAATTAAATTAAATTAAATATTTTCTTATAATTACTAATAATATATAAATAATAATTTTAATGCAAAAAATAAGGTGAAAATATGCGTAAAAGACAAAAATATTTTTTATTAAATGAAGATAATAGTCAACCTAAAAGTAAAGCGCCTAAATCTCCTTCTGCGACAAATGAAGAAAAACCAGACAGGGATAGTAAACTTGAATCATTATTATCATTGATGCAGACAACATATCAAAAGGTAAAAAGTAAAGAGACACGTAATAAATTTGCTAATTATGCAAAAGAAATTAGTAAAAAATATGAAAATAATCAAGACGCAAAAGAGTTAGATAATATTATCGACAGGATTAGTTATTTTAATAATCATACACAAGCTATCGATGATTTTTTTAACCCTAAAAAGAAGAAAGAAGAAGAAATATATTTTAAATATACAGAAGAGGAAAGGTTGGCTCGAGAAAATAGAATAGGTGGCAGATTGATTAAGTTAAAAGACGATGAGAAATTAAAAAAACAACTTACACCGCAGTTCAATTTATCTGATTTTCTTTTTTGTAATTTACCACCGATGAATATTATACAAAATTTTGAAGAATTAGCAAAAAATTTACAGATCTTATATGATAAAACAAATTGTAAAATAGAAATAATATCAGGTTATCGTAGTCGAGCACGCAGTAAAGTAACAAGCCCTTCAACGAATATTTCTCAACATGAATTTGGAAATGCAGCAGATATTAAAGTTGCAGGTTTAAGTCCTTTAGCTGTTTATTCTATTATTTTAAAATTAATCAACAAAGGTGAAATGAAAAATGGAGGTTTAGGTGTTTATGATACTTTTGTACATTATGACACAAGAAACGGTAAAATATGGAGAGGCGATGAAAGAACAAACGATAAAGGCAATTTTACTTTATCAGCAAAAGATAAAAAAGATATACAAAAAATTATAGATTCTATGGCATAGATCACATTTCTTTCTTTAATAAAAATAGAAAAATTAAATTAATTTATAATTGTATTAGTTTAGATATAATATTACAATATAAAATAAAATAAATAAAAACAGGCGATAAAACTATGTATTATAAAAAAGGAGAAAAAGTTTCCCATTTCATGTCAACAAATAAAATCGGTGTAATTGTCGATATTATTCAAGAAAAAACAAACATTTGGACAACGTTTGGTGTTCCTGATGTTAAAACTCTATTGCTTGTTGAGTATTCAGATAAGTCTAGACAACTTATTCCGACAAGTGATGCAATAAA
>Ga0194133_10001540_pt1 | contig 39424 bp, 37 predicted proteins | sample TA2KigOf40mmetaG_FD_155448 | JGI IMG/M metagenome (GOLD analysis project Ga0194133, IMG submission 155448) | Freshwater microbial communities from Lake Tanganyika, Tanzania - TA2015055 Kigoma Offshore 40m | ecosystem: Environmental > Aquatic > Freshwater > Lake | place: Tanzania: Lake...
GCGAGCGTGGAAATGCGCAATGCGCCATGGGTTCTGTGGATTGAAGACCTATCGAGCCCCGATCCCTTCTATATCCTTCCGGTGGTGATGGCCATCACGATGTTTGTGCAGATGAAGCTCAACCCTCCGCCACCCGACCCGATTCAGGCTAAGGTCATGATGCTCATGCCCATCATCTTCTCGGTGTTCTTCTTTTTCTTTCCTGCCGGGCTCGTGCTCTACTGGCTGATCAATAACCTTGTTTCCATTGCCCAGCAGTGGTACATCATGCGCAAGGTGATGGCGCCGCAATGACCCGATCGACCCCGTGGACCCCAATTACCGGGATACGGTGAGCCAGCGATGGGGCCGAAGAGGCCTATGAGGCCTGAGGACCCCGTAGAAGCCTGGCGGGGGCCGCTGGCACCGCAGTCTGGTGACACGATCGCCGCAATTGCAACGGGGGCGGGAGTCGGCGCGGTGGGTATCGTGCGTGTGTCGGGCTCCGCCGTGCCTGGTCTTATCAAGGCTGTCTGTGGCAGGACCCTGCAGCCACGATGGGCAACCCATACCGCCTTTTGCGACGCCCTTGGTCAGCCGATAGATGATGGAATAGCGCTCTACTTTCCTGCGCCGAACTCCTACACTGGGGAGGATGTCTTAGAGCTTCAGGGTCATGGGGGGGCGGCTGTCTTGCAGGGGGTATTACAGGCCTGTCTGGCATGTTCTTCAGCAGAGCAGCCGGTGCGCCTTGCCCGCCCGGGGGAGTTTACTCAGCGCGCTTTTTTCAATCAGAAGCTTGACCTCATGCAGGCCGAGGCGGTGGCCGATTTGATTGCGGCGGGCAGCCAACAGGCCGTGCGTGCCGCTATGGCCTCTTTGTCGGGCGGGTTTAGTGAGGCGGTATCGGCGGTGCAGCAGGGCCTGATTGATCTGCGCATGCGGCTGGAGGCCTGCCTGGATTTTCCCGAAGAGGATATCGACCTGGTCTCTGAGCAGGGCATTGGCCAGAAGCTTGCCGCCCTTCAGGAGCAGCTGCAGGCCATACATGCGGCCTCGTCTCGGGGTGCAGCCCTGCAGAAAGGGATAAGGGTTGCGCTGGTTGGGCCGCCCAATGTTGGAAAATCCTCTTTGCTTAATGCGCTTGCGCAGGCACCGGTGGCCATTGTCACTCCCGTTGCGGGTACCACCCGAGACCGGGTTGTCCAGGAGCTCTTTATCGATGGCGTTCCGGTGCAGGTGATCGATACGGCCGGTATTCGCCTGACCGAGGACCTGGTGGAGCGGGAAGGTGTGGCACGTAGCTGGCAGGCCATTGAAACTGCCGACCTGGTGCTGCTGGTCAGTGATGCCAGCGCGCATCCTGCGGTCTGGCCCGAGACCCTGGAGAACGAGATTTCCCAGCGCATGGCCAGTGCTGCCCTGAAAGAGCAGTCTCAGTCGGGTCTGGCCTCTGACCCGGCGGCGCGCCTCTGGCGCGTGTATAACAAGTGCGACCTTCTTACACAGCCGTTGCAGACAGATGCCCGTGGGTATTGGGTGTCTGCCAAGACGGGGATGGGTCTGGAGGTGCTCAAAGAGGCACTAAAGCAGGCAGCAGGATGGGGATGCAATGACGGGGGAACCCTATTTAGCGCGCGGGCCTGGCATCTAGAGGTACTCAGACGCTGCCAGGAGAGCCTTTCTCTGGCCGAAGAGCATCTGGCCGCATCTGACCTGGAGCTGCTCGCCGAGCAGCTGCGTCTTGCCCAGAAAACCCTGTCGGAACTCACCGGGGAGTTTCTGGCAGACGACCTCTTGGGCGTTATTTTTAGTCAGTTTTGTATTGGAAAGTAGTGCGCACGAACCGGCCTAAGGTTCGGTTTTTTTCCACGCCTCGGGCATCGAATATCTCGCCCGAGCAGGCTATCCATGCACCCGGGGGCTGACACTGCGCGGCGGCGAAGGCCATGCCGAGATTAAAGAGAGCATCGGAGTCCTCGCAGGAGGCGGGAACCATGGCACCGGTGAAGACCACGACCTGTTCGGATCGCCGGGTAGCGCCGGCCGATAGCGCCGAGGCCACCAGGGTGTCCGTGCCGTGGATCACCACCACATGGTTTTCCGGGCAGTCACGAATGCGCTGGCAGAGATGGGTGCGTTCTTCTTCTGTCATATCCAGGCTATCGACTAGCATCACCGTCTCTAAGCGGGTGTTTTCCGGCATTCGACACTGGGTTTTCCAGGATGCGATCTGGCTTTGCCCAAAGCCAAGTCCCCCCTGGCCAGGTCGGTAGACTTTTTCAAAGGTGCCGCCTGTGGTGAGCAGGGCGATAGCGGCGGGGCTGGTTTTCTGGTGCATGCTGGCCTCGGGGTCTGGGGCATTGGCGGGCACGATGCCGCAACCAACTGTTTCTGAGAAACTAGGGATTGTCATGAATAACCAGAGGGCCCCATTCTGGGGCGTCTGCGCTAGACTGAGGGAACTCTCAATTTTCAGGAATTCATCCTAATGACGTCCATTCCCATGACAGCACCTTATCCGCTGGACCATACGGCATTGGTTGGCTGGGTTCAAGCGGTTGCTCAGAAAACCCAGCCCGATGCCATTGTCTGGTGTGATGGATCGCAGGCCGAGGCAGATCTTCTCATGGAAAAAATGCAGGCCGCAGGCATGATCCGCAGGCTGAATCCGGAGAAACGACCGAACTCCTATCTGGCCTGGTCTGATCCTAGTGACGTTGCCCGCGTGGAAGACAGAACCTTTGTCTGCACCGATACCGCGCAGGAGGCAGGCCCGAATAACAACTGGGTCGCCCCTGATGAGATGCGCGCCACCTTAGCCGGGCTTTTTGCCGGCTGCATGCGCGGGCGCACGATGTATGTGATTCCCTTTTCGATGGGGCCTTTGGGGTCTTCGATCTCCCAGATTGGGGTGGAGCTCTCCGACTCGCCCTATGTGGTGGTGAACATGCGGCTGATGACCCGGATGGGGGCTGCGGTCATGCGCCAGCTGGGTTCCAATGGCGGCTATGTTCCTTGTGTGCACAGCGTGGGCGCCCCTTTGGCGCGCGGCCAACAGGATGTCTCTTGGCCCTGCAACCCCACCAAATATATTGTGCATTTCCCCAAGACGCGCGAGATCTGGTCTTACGGGTCGGGCTACGGGGGCAATGCCCTGCTGGGCAAAAAATGTTTTGCCTTGCGTATCGCTTCGACCATGGGCCGCAACGAGGCCAAAGACGGCGGTACGGGCTGGCTTGCCGAGCATATGCTGATTCTGGGGGTCGAGGCGCCCTGGGGCAGAAAGTTTCATGTGGCGGCGGCCTTTCCGTCGGCCTGCGGCAAGACGAACTTTGCCATGCTGATCCCTCCGCAGGGGCTCGATGAGAGCGGCTGGAAGATCACCACCATTGGCGACGATATTGCCTGGATTAAACCCGATAGCCAGGGCAGGCTGCGGGCCATTAACCCCGAGGCAGGGTATTTTGGGGTGGCCCCAGGCACCAATGAGAAGACCAACAAGAACTGCATGGCCTCTCTCACCCAAGATGTCATCTTTACTAATGTGGCGCTTACCGATGATGGCGATGTCTGGTGGGAGGGCATGACCCCAACGCCGCCCGCCCACTGCCTTGACTGGCAGGGTAAGGACTGGACGCCCGAGGCGGCTAAGGCCGAGGGCCGTCGGGCTGCCCATGCCAATGCCCGGTTTACCGTGGCCGCAACGCGCAATCCGGTGCTTGACCCCGCCTGGGACGATCCACAGGGAGTGGTGATTGATGCCTTTATTTTCGGGGGCAGGCGGTCTACTACAGTGCCCCTGGTTACTGAGGCGCGCAACTGGCAGGAAGGCGTTTACATGGCAGCGACCATGGGGTCGGAGACCACCGCGGCGGCTGCCGGCCAGCAGGGCGTTGTTCGCCGCGACCCTTTTGCCATGCTTCCTTTCTGCGGCTACAACATGGCCGAGTACTTTGGCCACTGGCTGGCCTTTGGGGAGAAGCTGCTCGCCCAGGGCGTTAGCCTTCCGAAGATCTTTTGTGTGAACTGGTTTCGCACCGATGCCCAGGGTCGTTTTGTCTGGCCGGGCTTTGGTGAGAATGCCCGGGTCTTGAAGTGGATGCTGCAGCGGATAGAAGGCAAGGCCGCAGGGCAGGGCCATGTCCTCGGGATCTCACCTCGGTATCAAGACCTGGACTGGACAGGGCTTTCGTTCTCGGTGAAAGACTTTGAGGCGATCTCTGCGGTGGATGCCGCCGCCTGGCACGATGAGTTCAAGCTCCACGATGAGCTCTTTGACCGGCTCGCCCATGGGCTTCCAGGGGTGCTCCCAGAGATCAAGGCGCAGCTTGCTGCCACTCTGGAGCAGCAGCGGCAGGCGGCTTAGCCCGAATAGGCTAAATAGGGTTTTAGAATGGGGGAGCGCCTGCGGCCTCGGCCGGTCGGCGCTGGGAGAGGGCCTTGGCAATGGTGAGGCTGCGTGGCCCGGGTAGCACGGTAATCGACTGCCCGGCCGCGAGCACCCCGGGGGTCTGCACCGACAGATACCAGCCACAGGCCTGCTGCAGAAACATCTTGCGGCTGGCCATACGGTCGCCCATAACCGCGTTTAGCTTGTAGCAGGGCTCTCGCGGCTGCTCGACGCGCAGCCGCACCTCGCCGATTTCCCAGAGGTCGCCCAGATACACCGTATGTTCGGTGAGCCCGACAATAGTAAGGTTCTCGCCAAGTGCGCCGTGGGTATCGAGCCGGCTTCGGCGCGCATCGCTGGCCTCCAAGGCGGCCTGCCAGAATGCGTAATGAATAGCCGGATAGCAATAGACCGCCTTGTCCTGTCCGCCGTGCACGGTGAGGTCTGCCTGCTCGTCTCCGGAAAGGCCGGTGACCCCGCAGAAGACGGGCTGCGGGCTGCCTTGCGTCGATATGGGCACTTTTCGGATGCCAGAAACCACCTTGCGTGTGCCGCCCTGCGGGCCTTCGCGAATCAGAAGCGGCTGGCAGTGGCCGACAGAGATCGAGAGAATCTGAGCCGGGCTTCTGGGGTCTTCGGGGGTCTGTGAAGGCGGTAGGGGATCTGTCATAGCCTGTCTGAAGAAAGTGCGTCTGCCGCACGGTGAATAGCTGCTAGAAGCGAGGCAGCAGAGGCCGTATTTTTACCCGCAATATCGAAGGCGGTGCCGTGGTCCACGCTAGTGCGCACAAAAGGCAGGCCAAGGGTAATGTTCACGCCGTCATCGATTCCGCGCAGCTTCATGGGAATAAGCCCCTGGTCGTGGTAAAGACAGACCACAAGGTCGTAGTCACGGTCGGCAGGGCGGCGGCCAAGCGCCTTCATAAATGCGGTATCGGCGGGTATGGGGCCCGACACGTTAATGCCCAGGGCGCGTGCCTTTGCGACTGTGGGCTCTAGAATTGTCGCCTCTTCTGAGCCAAAAAGACCATTGTCTGAGGCATGCGGGTTCAGGGCCGCCAAGGCGATGCGCACCTGCGAGACCCCGAGATAGGCTGCCGCCTTCTGGGCAATCGAGAGGGTCTGCACCAGATGGTCGGGGTCTAGGTCTTCTATCGCTTTTTTTAGGGGCAGGTGGATACTGTCGAGCACCACACACAGGTCTTCCGAGAGCAGCATCATGCGCACTTTCAACCAGGGGTGCTCCCCCGGTAGGCTCAGGGCGGCGAGCATCTCGGTATGGCCCGGATAAGGAATGCCCGCCTGATGCCAGGCCTCTTTATGGATTGGGGCGGTGACTAGGGCCGATAGACCCCCGGCAAGGCAGTCTTGGGTGGCAGCCGTAATGGCAGAGGCAGAGGCCTTGGCCGCCTGTGCCGAGACGCTGCCCACGGGGTAGGGCCCCCATGCCCCGGTGTCTCTGATCTGCGCGGCATTGATGGTGATCCTGAGGTCCCGGGCAAGGTCTAGGCAGTGCCGTGCGTCGCCGTACAGCGTTACCGAAATGGGCTTGCCTGTGCGTGACACCAAGGGCTTTTGGGTAAGCGTCTGGACTGCCTTCAGGCATATCTCCGGGCCAATACCGGACGGATCGCCCATCGTGATCCCGATAGAATGACTAGTCGCAGTGCTTGCCGCGTTGGCTTGTGTGTGGAGACGTGTGTCGGTCATGGGGCATGCGGTGCAGTCTGCCTTCGAAATTACAAAAATATGGACGACATAAGTCTTAGTGTAGGGCTCTTTCTCGCCGTGGCGGCGTTTCTCGCGGGCTTTATGGATGCGGTGGTGGGCGGCGGCGGGCTGGTGCAGCTCCCCGCGCTCCTGTCGAGTCTTCCGGGGCAGTCTACGGCGGTGGTCTTGGGCACCAATAAGCTGTCTTCGCTTGCGGGCACCACCATGGCGGCATGGCGCTATATGCGTTCGGTCAGGCTTGCCTGGCCTGTTCTGGTTCCGATCATGCTTGTGGCTGCAGTGTCTTCCTGGTGGGGTGCCCATGCGGTAAGCCTTGTTACCCGAGAGCAGGCCCAGCCGGTGATCTTGGTGGTGCTGGTGGCCGTGGCAGTCTTCACATTCCGCCGAAAGGAGTTTGGTCTGCACCACGCCCCGCGCTGGTCTTTTATGTCGCAGGCGCTGCTGGGCATGCTGGGCGCAGCGGTCTTGGGGTTTTATGACGGCGCGCTTGGGCCGGGAACCGGGGCATTTCTTATCTTCTTTTTTGTCCGCGTCTTTGGCTATGACTTTCTGCATGCCTCGGCCGCGAGCAAGGCGGTAAATTGGGTGACCAATGCGGCGGCCCTGGGATTTTTCCTGCCTATGGGCCATGTGCTTTTAACTTTGGGGCTTATCATGGCCGTTTGTAATGTCGTTGGCGCACTGCTCGGGGCGCGGCTGGCGGTTGTGCGCGGCAGCGGCTTTGTCCGGCGGTTGTTCTTGGTGGTGTTGTGTTTCATGATTGCCCGCATGGCATGGGCAACCTGGGAGAGCATATGGTGAGCGTAGTGACAGAATCGGGTTTTCAGAACTGGCGCCCCCCGGCGGTACTGGGCAACTGGGTGGGCGGGGCCCATGCGGTGCCGGCAGCGGGCTTGCGGGCGCCTGTCTATAACCCGGCACTCGGCGAAGTGGCTCGCGAGCTGGTGTTGTCTTCCCGTGATGAGGCTGCCAAGGCAGTTGATGCGGCCCGTCGGGCGTTTCCGGCCTGGGCCGATACGCCACCGGTGAAGCGGGCGCGAGTCTTATTTTCCTTCAAACAATGGGTGGAGGCGCATCACGACGCCCTTGCCCGCTTGATTACAGAAGAGCATGGCAAGACCTTCGATGATGCGCGGGGCGAGGTTCAGCGCGGTCTGGAGGTCGTGGAGTTTGCCTGCGGCATTCCCCATCTTTTAAAGGGTGAGTTTACCGAGCAGGCCGGTGGTGGCATTGATGCCTGGAGCGTACGGCAGTCGCTCGGGGTCTGTGTTGGTATTACGCCTTTTAACTTTCCGGTGATGGTCCCAATGTGGATGTTTCCTATGGCGATTGCCTGTGGAAATACATTTGTCCTAAAGCCTTCGGAGCGAGATCCGTCTGCCTCTTTGCTGATGGCCGAGGGGTTAAAGGCCTGCGGGCTTCCCAATGGCGTCTTTAATGTGGTCCAGGGGGGACAGGAGGCTGTGGAGGCACTCATTGACCACCCCGATGTCTCGGCGGTGAGCTTCGTGGGGTCCACGCCCATTGCGAAGGCTGTGCATCACCGGGCGAGCCAGCAGGGCAAGCGGGTGCAGGCCTTGGGTGGGGCAAAGAACCATCTGGTGGTGATGCCCGATGCCGACCTGGAGCAGGCTGTGGATGCGCTCATAGGCGCAGCCTATGGGTCTGCTGGTGAGCGTTGTATGGCGATATCGGTTGCGGTGGCGGTGGGCGGTGTGGCCGATGCCATGGTGGACCGGCTGCGGCAAAGGGCGCAGGCCATTCGGGTGCTCCCCGGGCTGGAATCCGGCGCCGAGATGGGCCCGCTGGTAACCCAGGCGCACCTTGACAAGGTGCAGGCATACGTTGCTGCAGGGGTTCAGGCGGGCGCCTCGTTAGTGGTCGATGGCCGTGGCCAGCGTCCGGTGGGCGCTGAGAAGGGCTTTTTTATGGGGCCCTGTCTTTTTGATCGGGTCGCACCGGAGATGACCATTTACCGGGAAGAGATCTTTGGCCCGGTGCTGTCGGTGGTGCGTGTTCCTGATTTTGAGGCCGCCCTGGCCCTGATTCATAGCCATCACTACGCCAATGGGGTGTCGCTCTTTACCCGTGATGGCGATACCGCCCGGGAGTTTGCCCGACGCGTGCAGGTCGGCATGGTGGGGGTCAATATTCCGATTCCGGTACCCATGGCATTCCATTCTTTTGGGGGGTGGAAGGACTCACTCTTCGGGGAACACCATATCCACGGGCCTGAGGGGGTGCGGTTCTATACGCGATACAAGGCGATTACCCAGCGCTGGCCGCAAGGAATTCGTTCGGGGGCGGAGTTTGTCATGCCCACGATGAAATAAGGGTAGCAACCCCCTGGGTTAAGGCCGGTTGCTTGGTCGGAGGCGGGTCTTTCCAGGGCCATTAAAGGGGAGGCTGTTCTATGGAAATGATTCGGGCGGCGGTTTTGCGATCTTCGGGGGTAAAGGGGCCGTATGTTCAGACGCGGCCCCTGTCGATTGAGTCGGTGGCCCTGGAGCCCCCCGGTTTTGGTGAACTGCGGATAAGGATTCGGGCAGCGAGCCTGTGTCATTCTGACCTTTCCGCGGTCAATGGGGATCGCCCCTGGCCCGTGCCCTTGGTGCTCGGGCATGAGGCAGCGGGGGAGGTGGAGCTGCTCGGTCCCGGCGTAACGGGGTTTGCGGTGGGTGACCCGGTGGCCCTTGTCTTTAAGCCATTCTGTGGCCGCTGTATCCCGTGCCTGAGCGGTCACGGAGGCCTTTGTGAACCGGGCAGCGCGGCCAACGCAAACGCCAGCCTTTTGGGCGGCTATCAGCGGCTTCGTCTTGGCGGCATGCCGGTGCATCACCATATGGGGGTGGCGGCGTTTGCCGAGAAGGTGACCGTCTCCCAGCACTCGGCAGTCAAGATTCCTGTCGGTCTTGCCTGGGAGGTTGCGGCCTTGTTCGGCTGTGCCGTGCTGACCGGCGCCGGGGCGGTGTTTAACACGGCCCGTGTCGGCGCTGGCGATTCGGTGGCTGTCCTGGGGCTTGGGGGTGTCGGCTGTTCGGCGCTCTTGGCGGCAAGGGCTGCCGGTGCAAGCCTGCGGGTGGGTATTGATATTGTGCCGGACAAGCTTGCATTGGCCCGTGATCTGGGGGCAACCCATGTCTTTGATGCCCGAGACCCTGATGTCGTTGCACAGGTACGGGGGCTAACTGGCGGGGGAGTGGACTTTGGTCTTGAGATGGCCGGAGTGATTCCTGCCATGGACCTGGCCTACCGACTCTGTAGACGCGGCGGAACCATGGTGTCGGCGGGGTTGCCCAACCCCTCGCTGACATGGCCGATTCCTGCGGTGAGCCTGATTGCCGAGGAGCGAACGATCAAGGGCAGTTACATGGGGTCTTCGGTTCCGGTTCGGGACATTCCCCGGTATATTGGTCTGTATCAGGCGGGTCTTCTTCCCGTCGATCGCCTGCTTGAGCGAACCATTGGTCTGGACGATCTTCATGAGGCGCTTGATGCATTAGACTCTGGTCGCGCCCTGCGTCAGGTGGTTGTGTTTTCCTAATACGCCTGGCGGCGCTGGGTGATGCGGTAATTTGTTTCACGTGAAACATTTCATCAGATTCTTCAGCCATTAGGAGGGTGGAGGGTGGAATACGGTCCGGGGTTTGATCTCATTGTCGTGGGCGGAGGCCATGCGGGTACTGAGGCCGCGCTGGCCGCCGCGCGCATGGGTGCACGCACCTTGCTGGTTACCCATGCCCTGGAAACCCTGGGGCAGATGTCCTGTAACCCTTCGATTGGCGGAATAGGCAAGGGCCATCTTGTACGGGAGGTTGACGCCTTAGGGGGTGCCATGGCCATAGCGACCGATGAGGCAGGGATACAGTTTCGCACCCTAAATGCCTCTAAAGGGCCCGCGGTAAGGGCCACACGCGCCCAGGCGGACAGGGTGTTATATCGGCAGGCGATTCGTCGGCGCCTGGAAAACCAGCCCGGGCTCTCCCTATTCGCCCAGGCGGTAGACGACATTCTGATCGAGGCTGGAAAACCGGTTGGCGTGCGGACTCAGGCCGGGATTATCTTTCGGGCCCCTGCGGTGGTTCTCACCGCGGGTACCTTCTTAAACGGCAAGGTATATATCGGCCTGGACAATTACTCGGCCGGCCGGGCGGGCGACCCCCCGGCAATCGCCTTGGCCCATCGGCTCAAAGAACTCGGCCTTCCGCAGGGCCGGCTAAAGACCGGCACGCCCCCTCGGCTGGATGGCCGAACCATCAACTGGACGGCGCTGGACCGCCAGCCTGGAGATTCGCCTGAACCGGTATTTTCTTTCTGGGGCTCGCGAGAGATGCATCCGCCTCAGATCGCCTGCGGTGTTACCTACACAAATCCTCAGACCCATGACTTTATTCGCGCTGGCCTGGACCGCTCGCCGATGTTCACCGGTGTTATTGAGGGCATTGGCCCCCGGTACTGCCCGTCTATCGAGGATAAGGTGCATCGGTTTGCCGATCGGGAAAGCCACCAGATTTATCTGGAACCAGAGGGCCTGACGACCCATGAGGTCTATCCCAACGGGATTTCCACAAGCCTGCCCTTTGATGTTCAGGTGCAGATCGTGCGCTCAATGCGGGGGCTGGAGGCGGCCCATATTCTTCGCCCCGGTTATGCCATTGAGTACGATTTTTTTGACCCTCGCGGTCTACAGGCAAGCCTTCAGACCCGGGACATTCCGGGGCTCTTCTTTGCGGGCCAGATCAATGGCACCACAGGCTATGAGGAGGCCGCTGCCCAGGGGCTTTTGGCGGGTATCAATGCCGTCCGCTGGCTGCGGGGGGAGCCAGCCTGGGTTCCTGCTCGGCATGAGGCCTACCTTGGGGTGATGGTTGATGACCTGATCACCCGCGGCGTCACCGAACCCTATCGTATGTTTACCAGTCGGGCCGAGTACCGGCTAACCCTTCGTGAAGACAATGCTGACCTGCGCCTTGTTGCGCAGGGCAGGGCCATGGGTCTGATTACCGATAGCCAGTGGGCTGCCTTTGAGAAAAAGCAGTCGGCGGTCGAGAAGTCTTTAGCCAGCCTTCGCGCCACAATGGTAAATCCGCAGGTGATTTCTGGGGGTGTTGAATCATCCGGTTCCCAGCCTGCCTATGCCATGCTGCGCCGTCCGGATGTTCGGATTAGCGACCTTGTCTCGATGGTCCCCGGGCTTGTCGATCAGCCTGCTGAGGTGCTCAGCCAGGCAGAAACGCAGATTAAATACGAGGGCTATATCGCCCGCCAGCAGCAGGAGGTTCAGAGGCAGCAGCAGCAGGAGCAGACCCTCATTCCTGAGGGCATTGACTATGCTGCCGTAACCGGTCTTTCGGTGGAGGTGCGTCAGAAGCTTCTGCGTCATCGGCCGCAGACTCTTGGTCAGGCCTCACGAATCTCGGGGGTGACGCCGGCAGCCCTTTCGCTTCTGTGGATTCACATCAAGCGGCTGCGCGCGGATCCCAGGTCAGGTCCGGAGTCGCGCGCGGCCTAAGCCGGGTGATGCCTGTAGCCGCCGACGGCCCCGCCTCGGGTTCAGACGAACTGCTGGCGCTTCAAGAGCCATTTTTTCGCCAACTGGCCGCCCTAGGCCTGCCTCTGCCCCAGCCCCTTACCACGGTTCAGGGAGAAAGCCTGTTTCGTTTCTTGCGCCTGTTGCGCCGCTGGAATGCTACCCACAACCTGACTGCGATCACCTCTGCCCAGGAGCTGGTGCACACCCATCTTCTGGACCCCTTGCTGGCGTTACCCCTGTTGTCACGGCGTGCCGCCGAGGCCCGTTTTGGGACCATACTGGATGTTGGTTCCGGCGCGGGGATTCCGGCCATCCCCTGGGCCTTGGTAGACCCAACGCTCTGTCTGGCCCTCGTGGAGAAGTCGGGCAAAAAGGCGGCTTTTCTGCGGCATGCCGTCGCGCGACTGGGCTTGTTCACCCGCGTTTCGGTTATTCAGGCAGACGTCGAACGCCTGCAGCGGAATCCGAGTTATGCGATTATTACCAGCCGGGCATTTGCCGCGTTGCCGAAGTTTTTGTCTGTAACGATGCACCTGTCCGCGCCGGGAACGCGCTGGGTCTATATGGCGGGTCGCTTAGAAGCCATAGAGGGCCTTGATATTAACAAGAGTATGTACACACATCCAATCTCAATGCCAAGAATCTTGGGCGAAGTCGTGCTCGACGCAGTCGATCCCCTGAATCACCCGAGCGGCATGCAGCGTCATCTGGTCTGGCTTCGGAGGATCGCGTGACCGCACAGGTTTTTTGTGTGGCGAACCAAAAGGGCGGGGTTGGCAAGACAACGACCTCGGTAAACCTGGCGGCGGCCTTGGCCCAACTCGGCTGCCGCACCCTGCTCGTCGACCTGGACCCCCAGGGCAATGCCACCATGGGCAGTGGCGTAGATAAATCCAGTCTGAAGACCTCGATCTATCCACTCCTGGTCGGGCTTTCCTCCCTGGCCGAGGTGCGGTGCCCCACGCCCGGGGGATTTGACCTGTTACCTGCAAACCGGGAACTGGCCGGGGCTGAGGTGGAGCTGGTCGCGCTTGATCGTCGGGAGCTGCGGCTGCGCGATGCCCTGGGCTCTGTGGCAGACGACTACCATATGGTGCTAGTCGACTGCCCGCCGTCTCTGTCATTACTCACCCTAAACGGCCTGTGTGCGGCCCACGGGGTCATTATTCCTATGCAGTGCGAATACTTTGCCCTGGAAGGGCTTTCCGACCTCGTGAACTCCATCAAGCGGGTCCATGCGGGGCTCAATCGCGAGCTGCGCATCATTGGGCTGCTGCGCGTGATGTTCGACCCCCGAATGACGCTTTCGCAACAGGTAAGCGACCAGCTGGTGCAGCACTTTGGCGATAAGGTTTTCTCCACCGTGATCCCGCGTAATGTGCGCCTGGCAGAGGCCCCGAGTTATGGGCAGTCGGTTCTGGCCTACGATCCGAGCTCCCGTGGGGCGCAGGCCTATCGCGCCTTTGGCCAGGAGCTGCTCGATCGGCTGGGCGTCTCTCCGGGAGCCCCGATGCAGCAGGCGCGGGTGCTCGGATGATGGCACGCAAAAAAGGACTGGGCCGGGGGCTGGAAGCCTTGCTGGGCTCCTCTACCGCATCGAGCCTATCTGGAGGGGTCTCGATCCAGGCACTGCCGGTGGCGCGGCTGCGCCCGGGGCGGTATCAGCCGCGCAAGGCCATCGACGCAGAATCCTTAGAAGACCTGGCGGCCTCCATTCGGGCCCAAGGGATGATTCAGCCCATCGCCGTTCGGCCCTTGGTGCTCGGTGACCCCGACCAGGGATACGAGATCATCGCTGGAGAGCGGCGCTATCGCGCAGCGCTCTCGCTCGACATGGATGAGGTGCCGGTCGTCGTCCACGAGGTGGATGACCAGGCCGCGCTTGCCATGGCGCTGATAGAGAACCTTCAGCGCCAAGACCTCAACGCCATGGAAGAGGCAGAGGGCATCGCTCGGCTAATAGAGGACTTTGGGCTCACCCATGAACAGGCAGCCCAGGCCGTTGGCCGCTCCCGGTCTGCCACAAGCAACCTGCTGCGGCTGCTGCAGCTGCCCGCCTTCCTGCAGCAGGCGGTCCGTGAAGCCACTATTGATGCCGGTCATGCCCGTGTTCTGGTGGGCCTGCCGGCCGCGCAGCAACGGATCATGCTGGCTGCCATTGCGGCAGAGGGGCTATCGGTGCGGGAGGTGGAGTCTCGGGCGCGGCTTTTGGGTCTGGTGCCCGAGGCCAACGACGGCAAAGCCCCCGCCAGTGGCCCCCACCGTGACGCCACGGCTGCGCGTAGCGGGCCTGAGAAGGCCCGAGGCCTGACAGCCGACTGGCAGAAAATGCAGACCGACCTTGCCGACCAACTCGGCCTACCCGTGGTGCTCACGCCCAAGAAAAAAGGCGGGGAACTGCGGATCCGGTTTAGCAGTGCTGAGGAGTTCGACGGCCTGCTTGAACGCGTCTTTGGCAGAACCAGCCTTCGGCAGGACTAAACCTATTTGCCCTGGCCTTCGGAACGCGTTTTGACAGCCCTCGGTAAATCGACTTACACTTCGGTTATGAGATGAGCCATGGGCCGTGGATCTTGGTTGGATTTCTGGGGCTGCAGGCTGTTGTGGTCGGTCTGGTGTCCGTTGTGGCCGCAGTGGTATGGTCGATGTCCGCAGGGTTTTCGGCCTTGCTCGCAGGAGCAAGCGTCTGGGTCGGTAATGTGGCCTATGCAAGCCTCCTGATTCCGCGCGGACGCGTTTCGTTTGTCTGGGTTTTCGTTGGGCAGTTTGTAAAGGTTCTTGTCACGCTGTTGTTGTTGTTTCTGGTTGTGGCCTGGTATCCGGCGCTTGTCTGGCCGGGGTTTTTGTCGGGCCTGTTTGCAGCGCTGCTGGTGATACTGGCTGCGCCCGCCTGGATTGCAAAGCGCCAAAGAAAACGAGATGCGCAGCGGGTGGATAGTCTGGTAGAAACGTTGTCAAAAGAATAAACAAGAAGGTTCTGGTGTCAGTGGTCGACACCAACCGATTAGGGGGGTAGCTTTCATGGCTTCTGGCCAGTTGCCGACGTCGTCGGAGTACGTGGTTCACCACCTGACCAATCTCAATCAGACTGGTCATGCCCAAAAAGAGATCATTGACTGGTCTCTTATCAATCTTGATTCCGTGTTCTGGTCGTTTGGGCTGGGCATTCTTACCGTATACATACTCTGGCGTGCCGCAAAAACTGCCACTTCAGGCCGCCCGGGCCGTTTTCAGGCTGCGGTAGAGATTCTTGTTGAAATGGTGGCAGACCAGGCCAAGGGGGTCATCGCCAGCGCCGAGTCGCGCAAGTTTGTGGCCCCATTGGCCTTAACGGTGTTTATCTGGATCTTCCTGCTCAACTTCATGGACCTCATCCCGGTAGACTTGATTCCTTACCTGTGGGGGCTCGGGGCCAGTTCGCTGGGCTTTGTGGCAAGCCCCATGGACGCCTACATGCGGGTTGTTCCTACCGCTGATGTTAATGTCCCCTTAGGCATGTCGATCGGGGTGTTGCTGCTCTGCCTCTACTACAACGTGAAGATCAAAGGCCTGGGTGGCTGGGCACACGAGCTTTTCTCAGCGCCCTTCGGAAACCATTTCCTGCTCTGGCCAGTGAACTTCCTAATGCAACTCATCGAGTTTTTTGCCAAGACCGTTTCGCATGGCCTGCGTCTCTTTGGCAACATGTTTGCCGGTGAACTGCTTTTTGTGCTTATTGCCCTGCTCGGGGGTACGGCCACGGTGCTCGGCTTTTTTGGGCACCTTCTGGCTGGAACCGCTTGGGCTTTGTTCCATATTTTAATCATTACCCTGCAGGCATTCATCTTTATGATGCTTACCCTGGTCTACGTGGGCCAGGCCCATGATCATCATTAACCTGTTTTAGTGCACTTGGTTTTTCGTTTTTACTGATTTTTATTTTCTTACCCCAGAGGAGTTGTCATGACGAACGTTGCATTTGTAGCACTGGCCTGTGGCCTGATCATTGGAATGGGTGCCATTGGCGCCTGTATTGGCATCGGGATCATGGGCGGAAAGTTCATTGAGGCCTCGGCCCGCCAGCCGGAGCTCATGAACGACCTGCAGACCAAAATGTTCCTGTTGGCCGGCCTCATTGACGCAGCCTTCCTGATCGGCGTCGGTATTGCCATGATGTTTGCTTTTGCCAACCCCTTTGCGGGATAGGCAATCGCGGATCGAGTCTTTTTCTGGGAAGGGCCCTGGCAAGAAGCGTCTCCAGGGCCTCACCGGCCGTTAGTACTAGTCACTACAAGGACCGCGCTGTGAATATCAACGCAACCCTTCTCGCTCAACTGGTCGTGTTTTTTATCCTCGGCTGGTTCACCATGAAGTTCATCTGGCCGCCGATTATGAAGGCCCTTGACGAACGTGCCGACAAGATCTCCGATGGCCTGGCTGCTGCCGATAAGGCAAGGGCAGACCTGGTTGCTGCGGAACGACGGGCGGCAGAGGAAATGGGTAAGGCCCGCGACCTCGCCGCAGAGGTGCGAGGGGCGGCTGAAAAGCAGGCGGCCCAGGTGATCGAGCAGGCACGGGCCGAGGGGGCAAAAATTCTTGCCCAGGCGCGAGCCAACGCTGAGCAGGAGGCCGCGGCAGCGATGCAGTCAGCGCGCGACGCTCTGCGCATGGAGGTGGCTGCCCTGGCCGTAAAGGGCGCAGAGCAGATCCTGCGGCAGCAGATTGATGTCAAGGCCCACGACGCCCTGCTGCAAAACCTGAAAAACGAGCTGTGATATGGCAGAGCTATTGACCATTGCCCGGCCTTACGCGGAGGCCGCCTTTGCAGTGGCGCACGAAGAAAAAAAGGCTAAGGCCTCGGCCTACTCTGACTGGGCGACCGCATTGGCAGCCATGTCACAGACCTCCGCCGCCCCCGAGATGGCAAAGTTGTATGGCAACCCAAGGCTCAGCGCTCAGGCCTTCGTGGATCTTTTTTCTTCGGCCACAGGGGCTCTGTCAGCATCTCAGAAAAACTTTTTAACCCTGCTTGCTGAAAACGATCGGCTCCAGGCCTTACCGGAGATCCTCAAGCAGTTTGAAGCCCTGTGTCATGCGGCAAATGCCGAGCTGGCTGTTGAAATCCAGTCCGCATTTGCCCTGTCCGATCAGCAACAGTCTCAGATTGTGTCGTTACTTCAGTCCAAGTATGGGCGGGCTGTTACCGCCTCCACGCGTGTCGTGCCGCAGCTCATTGGCGGGGTCAAGCTGGTCATGGGTGATGAAGTGATTGACGCCTCCGTAAGTGGCAAGCTCGCCAAAATGTCTACCGCCCTGATGAACTAGGAGTGATGAATGCAACTCAACCCGTCTGAAATTAGCGAACTGCTTAAAACCAAAATCCAGGGCCTGGATCTCGTTGCCGACACCCGCAATCAGGGCACGGTGGTGACGGTTACCGATGGCATCTGCCGCATTCATGGCCTGTCCAATGTCATGCAGGGCGAGATGCTCGAGTTCCCCAACAACACCCTGGGCCTTGCGCTAAACCTTGAGCGTGACTCGGTGGGTGCGGTGGTTCTGGGCGAGTACATCGGCATTACCGAGGGCGATGTGGTCAAGGCCACGGGCCGCATTCTTGATGTCCCTGTTGGCCCCGAACTGATTGGTCGTGTGGTCAACGCCCTGGGTCAGCCCATCGATGGTAAAGGCCCGATCGGCGAGAAGATGACCGACATGATCGAAAAGGTTGCCCCTGGGGTGATCTACCGAAAGTCGGTGTCGCAGCCAGTGCAGTCAGGCCTAAAGGCTATCGACTCCATGGTGCCGGTGGGCCGTGGTCAGCGTGAACTGATTATTGGTGACCGCCAGACCGGAAAGACGGCGGTGGCCGTCGACACCATCATCAATCAAAAAGGCAAGAACATGACCTGCGTCTACGTGGCGATTGGTCAAAAGGCCTCTACGATTGTCAACGTGGTGCGCAAGCTTGAAGAAACCGGTGCCATGGCCTATACCATTGTTGTGGCTGCCTCTGCCTCTGAGTCGGCCGCCATGCAGTACATCGCAGCCTATTCTGGCTGCACCATGGGTGAGTACTTCCGAGACCGTGGTCAAGACGCGTTGATTATTTACGACGACCTGTCTAAGCAGGCGGTCGCCTACCGGCAGATCTCGCTGCTGCTGCGCCGCCCGCCGGGTCGCGAGGCCTTCCCGGGCGATGTGTTTTATCTTCACTCCCGCCTGCTTGAGCGCGCAGCGCGTGTGAACGAAGAATATGTTGAAAAGTTCACCAATGGGGCTGTCAAAGGAAAGACCGGTTCGCTTACGGCGCTCCCGGTTATTGAAACCCAGGCCGGCGACGTCTCGGCCTTCGTTCCCACCAACGTGATCTCGATTACCGACGGACAGATCTTCCTCGAAACCGACCTCTTTAATGCGGGCATTCGGCCGGCCATTAACGCGGGTATCTCAGTCTCACGGGTAGGTGGTGCTGCGCAGACCAAGCTCATGAAGCGCAAAGATACCGGCGCAGGGGTACGGTTGGCTCTGGCCCAGTATCGCGAACTCGCTGCCTTTGCCCAGTTTGCCTCCGACCTTGATGAGGCCACGCGAAAGCAGCTTGATCGTGGCCGCCTGGTGACCGAACTGATGAAGCAGCCGCAGTACCAGCCGATGGAGGTCTGGGAGATGGCTGCAGTCCTTTTTACTGTCAACAATAACTACATGGATGACGTTCCGGTCAATAAAGTCAATGCCTTTGAGCGCGGACTGCGTGACCACCTGCGATCTAAGCATGCCTCGCTCATCGGGGCCATGGAGACCGGTGTGGACTTAAGCAAAGAATCGGAGGCCGAGCTACGCGCCGCCATTCAGTCCTACAAGAAGACCGCTGCAGTCTAATGCCGTCTGTTCCCATCAGTCTTTGGTAAAAAGCCTAATCGTCATGCCTTGTTTTCTCGCCGAACAGTTTGTGAAGGAATAGCCCCATGCCCGGCTCAAAGGAAATCCGTACCAAGATCAAGAGCGTTCAAAATACGCGCAAGATCACCAAGGCCATGGAGATGGTGGCGGCCTCAAAAATGCGTAAAGCCCAAGACCGGATGCGGGCTGGGCGGCCATACAGCGATATCGTGCGGTCCATCTGTGCCAACCTCAGCCATGCCACGCCGGAGTTTATCCACCCCTTTATGGCCAAGCGCCAGACCCTGCGCAAGGTGGGCCTCATTGTCGTTACCACCGACAAGGGGCTTTGTGGTGGCCTAAATACCAACCTCTTGCGCATTCTCACGCAGCGCGTGAAGCAGTGGGAGGCGGACGGCGCAGAGGTGCGGGTGACGGCCTTTGGCAATAAGGGCCTTGGTTTTTTTAGTCGCATCGGGGCCAAGGTGGTCTCCCATGCCGTGCAGCTTGGCGATACGCCGCGCCTAGAGACCTTAATTGGCCCGGTGAAGGTGCAGCTCGATGCCTTTGCCGCCGGAGAACTTGATGCGGTCTATCTGGCCTCCAGCCTCTTTATAAACACCATGAAGCAGGAGTCTCTGGTACGGCAGCTTCTGCCGCTTGATGACGATCGGCCCGAACGCACCGATCCCAATCACGACTGGGACTATCTCTACGAGCCTGGTGCGGAGCAGGTGCTCACGGAGCTTCTGACCCGTTATGTGGAGTCTTTAATTTATCAGGCGGTTGCTGAGAACATGGCCTGTGAACAGAGCGCCCGCATGGTGGCAATGAAGTCTGCGAGCGACAATGCCAAGACGCTCATCGATGAGCTGCAACTGACCTACAACAAAGCCCGCCAGGCCGGTATTACCAAAGAACTCTCCGAAATCGTGGGCGGTGCCGCTGCCGTCTAATTCGTCAAACACCCTTACTTCCCGAGACTTTCACAGAGTAGATACCTACGTTTAACCCTTCAGACTGACTTAAGGACGCAAAAGATGAGCTCTCCACAAGGAAAAATTGTTCAGTGCATAGGCGCTGTAGTTGATGTGCAGTTTCCCACCGAGGGGATGCCCAAGGTCTTTGACGCTCTCATGCTTGACCCCAGTGCCGAGCACCCCTTGGTTGAAAAAGGCCTCACCTTTGAGGTCCAGCAGCAGCTTGGCGATGGTGTTGTTCGCACCATTGTAATGGGCTCGTCTGACGGCCTTCGCCGAGGCATGCCCGTCAACAGCACTGGCACGCCTATTTCGGTCCCCGTTGGCCACGAGACCCTGGGACGGATTATGGATGTGCTGGGTCGTCCGATCGATGAGGCGGGCCCGATTCCCACTGAGGCCAGACGTGCGATTCATCAGCCCTCGCCAATCTTCTCGGAGCTTTCGCCCTCGGTGGAGCTGCTTGAAACCGGCATCAAGGTGATCGACCTCATCTGCCCGTTTGCAAAGGGTGGAAAAATTGGGCTCTTTGGTGGCGCGGGTGTGGGCAAGACCGTCAACATGATGGAACTCATTAACAACATCGCCAAGCAACACTCTGGCCTCTCGGTCTTTGCAGGTGTGGGTGAGCGGACCCGTGAGGGCAACGACTTCTACCACGAGATGAAAGACTCTAATGTTCTCGATAAGGTGGCCATGGTCTTTGGCCAGATGAACGAGCCCCCCGGAAACCGGCTGCGTGTGGCCCTGACCGGGCTCACCATGGCCGAGGCTTTCCGTGATGAAGGCAGAGACATTCTGCTGTTTATCGACAATATCTACCGCTACACGCTTGCCGGAACCGAGGTGTCTGCATTGCTTGGTCGTATGCCTTCTGCGGTGGGCTATCAGCCAACGCTTGCAGAAGAAATGGGCCGTCTGCAAGAACGTATTACCTCTACCAAGGTGGGCTCGATTACGTCGATTCAGGCGGTGTATGTGCCAGCCGACGACCTCACCGACCCCTCTCCGGCCACCACCTTCGCCCACCTCGATGCCACAGTGGTGCTCTCTCGCGACATCGCCTCGCTCGGTATCTACCCTGCGGTCGACCCGCTTGACTCCACCTCGCGTCAGGTGGACCCCAACGTCATTGGCGAAGAGCACTATGGCGTTACCCGCCGGGTGCAGGCCACCTTGCAGCGCTACAAAGAACTGCGGGACATCATCGCCATTCTCGGCATGGACGAGCTCTCGCCTGACGATAAGCTCGCAGTGGCCCGCGCGCGGAAAATCCAGCGGTTCTTATCGCAGCCGTTTAACGTGGCAGAGGTCTTCACGGGCTCCCCCGGCAAGTATGTCACCCTTGCCGACACCATCCGCGGGTTTAAGATGATTGTCGATGGCGAGTGCGATAGCCTTCCAGAGCAGGCCTTCTACATGGTCGGCCCGATCGAAGAAGCGTTTGAGAAGGCCAAGTCTCTCCAGTAGGCCTTTGTCGCTCTTACAGATCCTGCCCAAGAAAAAACCCCACTGAGGAAAGCCCATGGCTAAGACAATCCACGTAGACGTTGTAAGTGCTGAAGAGCACGTCTACACCGGGCAGGCAGAGTTTGTTGCCCTGCCGGGAGACCAGGGGGAACTTGGCATTCTTCCGGGGCATACCCCATTGATCACCAAGATTCGTCCAGGTGCCGTTCGTATCCAAAACGATGGCAAAGAAGAGCTGATATTTGTTGCGGGCGGTATCTTAGAAGTGCAGCCACGAGCGGTTACGGTTCTTGCCGATACCGCGATTCGTGGCAAAGACCTGGACGAGGCCCGGGCAGAGGAGGCGCGGCGTAAGGCAGAGGAGGCCCTGGCGAATCGGGCCGCCAATATCGACTACGCCCGTGCCCAGGCTGAGCTTCTTGAGGCTATTGCGCAGCTCTCTGCAATCCGTAAGCTCCGGGGTAAGCGGTAGTTTTGACCCTTCAGAACGACCTCTTTTTACGCGCCCTCGCCCGCAAACCCGTTGACCGTACCCCGGTCTGGCTGATGCGCCAGGCAGGGCGATATCTTCCCGAGTACAACGCGACACGTAAAAAGGCTGGCAACTTTCTCACGCTGTGCAAGACCCCAGAACTTGCCTGTGAGGTCACCCTGCAGCCCATCGACCGGTATGGCTTTGATGCGGCCATCCTCTTCTCAGACATTCTTACGGTACCCGATGCCTTAGGGCTTGGCCTGCATTTTGTCGAAGGGGAAGGACCCCGGTTTCATCGCCGCATCACCTCAGAGGCCGATATTGCCGGCCTGCCGCAGATCGACATTGGCCCGGCTCTGGGCTATGTTGGAGATGCGGTTGCCCTCATTCGCCAGGAGCTGCAGGGCAGGGTTCCGCTTATTGGATTTACGGGAAGCCCGTGGACGCTCGCCTGCTACATGATCTCCGGAGGCAGCAGCGGAGACGACTTTCTTTCAGTACGAAAATGGCTCTACAGTCGGCCTGATCTGGTGCATCAGCTGCTTGGCAGAATTACCGAGGTGGTTATTGGCTACTGTCGCATGCAAGCAGACCGGGGTGCCCAGGCGATGATGGTCTTCGATAGCTGGGGAGGCCTGCTTGCAGACGCCGCCTTTGAAAAATTTTCGCAGCCCTACATCAGGCGGATAATCGATGGCCTCACCCAGAGCCATCCCGCCCTGCCGACGATTGTTTTTGTAAAAGGAGGCTCTGGATGGCTGGAAAAAACCGCCGCCACAGGATGCTCCGCCATTGGCGTTGACTGGAGCATCAGCCTTGACCAGGCTCGGGCCCGGGTGGGTAGCCGTTGCGCGGTGCAGGGCAACCTTGATCCCGCCGTGCTTCTGGGTACCCCTGCCCATATCCGGGCAGAAGTAGGCCAGGCCATCCGCAGCTTTGGTACCTTAGGCGAGGGCGCGGGCCATGTATTCAATCTGGGCCACGGCATTTCTCAGTTTACGCCGGTGGAAAATGTCCAGTGCTTAGTAGAGGCGGTGGCCGAATTCAGCGGTCAGCAGGCCTAAGCCGGTGCGCCTAACTGGCCCGGGTTGTGCACACCGTATGGCGTGGTAATTTATCGGTTAAATCTGCAAATTTACTCCTAGCCTATTTCTTAACACATTGTTTTTTTGCAGCAAATATTCAATTTACGCTAGCTAATAGATTTAAATCAGCATCTGTCCAGACGTATGGGGAGTGCGCTTGTCCCAGTTTCCCACAGACTTGTCCACAGGCCCTCCCTCCCCCGAGGGCAGCGCAGGACCGCCAACCCCTCCTATCCACCCGAGCCCCCTGAGCACTTCCGGCCTCCAAGCCCACGCTCCCCGCTGGTACTCGGTGGCGCTCGCCACGCCACGCCTGGGTCCGCTTACTTACGCCGCCGCGAGCACGCCCACACCCAAGTGGGAGGAACAGTCGACCACGCCCTCAGGAATCCTGGCGCCGGGGGACTGGTGCATCGCGCCGTTGGGAAAGCGTGCGCTGCTGGGCCTTGTCCTCTCGGTCTCCGACACCCCGCCTGAGAACCTGTCACCCGACCAGATTCGTCCGCTAAGCCCGATACGCCCACAGCTCCCGGCCCTGTCGGAGCGTACCCGCAGCTTCTACGCGTTTGCCGCGACCTACTATCACCGACCCTTGGGCGCCGTTCTGGCAACCGCCATTCCGCCTTATCTGCAAAGGCCCGTGGGATACGCCCCGAAGAGCCGCAAACCCGCAAATTCTCGGGCCCACCAACTGCCATCCCAGGCTGGGAAGTCCTCAGGCGCGCAAGCCCTCCCGGTCATCGAGCCGCCCATCGACCCACTCACCAAGGAACAGTCTAGCGCCCTGCAGGCGATCGCCGCGCAGCTTACCGAGACGCTGCGTGACCAGCCATCCTCCCCACTACTGCTGCATGGTGTCACGGGCAGCGGCAAGACAAGGGTCTATATTGAGGCCATGCATGCCCTGTGGCAGGCAGAACCCGATGCCCAGGTGCTGCTGATGGTTCCGGAAATCGGCCTGACCCCGCAGCTCGAAAACAGGATGTGTAAGGCCTTTCCTGAAAAGACGCTGGTAAACCTGCACAGCGGCATGCCCGAAAAAGGCCGCGCCGTATCCTGGCTCATGGCAGCCCAGGGCGTCGCCCATCTGGCCATCGGCACGCGCCTGTCGGTGTTAACTCCTTTGCCGAGGCTGCGCCTGGTAATTGTCGATGAGGAACACGACGCGGCGCTTAAGCAGCAGGACGGCCTGCGCTACTCCGCCCGAGACTTAGCGGTCTATCGGGCCCGCCAGGAGAATGCGCTCGTCATTTTGGGCTCTGCGACGCCAAGCCTGGAGAGCCTCGCCCGCTGCGAGGATGGCGCCTACCAGCGGCTTGTGATGTCTCGGCAGGCCACCGGTGCCCAACGGCCCCCCGTGCGCCTCATAGACACGCTGGTAACGCCCGCCACCGACGGCCTAACGCAGCCCGCACGCGAGACGATTGGCCAGGTGCTCGCGTCAGGGGGCCAGGCCCTGGTCTTTCTCAACCGACGGGGCTGGGCGCCCGTATTGGGCTGTGAGTCCTGTGGCTGGGTGCAACACTGTGGCGCCTGTCTTACCCCAATGGTGCTGCACCGGGTCTCTCGACGGTGGCGGCTGATCTGTCACCACTGTGGCCTTCAGACGCCCGCCCCGCAGGCCTGTCCGGACTGCGGCGCGCAAGACGTCGGCCCCATCGGACGCGGGATTCAAAAGCTAGAAGACACCCTGCAGCGGGCCTTTCCCACAGCCAGTATCCTGCGGCTCGACCGCGATGCCATCGGCTCTGTGAAAGAGATGCAGGCGGCCATGCAGGCCATTTCTCAGGGACGGGTGCAGATCATCGTCGGAACCCAGATGATGGCCAAGGGGCACGACCTGCCCGGCCTGCGGCTGGTGGTGGTTGCCGATGCCGACCAGCAGCTGCTGCACCCGGACTTTCGCGCCCCGGAATGGCTATTGGCCACCCTGACACAGGTGGCTGGGCGGGCAGGGCGGCATACCTCTCTGCCGGATACCCAGGGCACTAACAGCCCCCTGGCCGAGGTGCTGATCCAGACCCGATATCCACAGCATCCGCTGTTTCGCGCACTGGTGGAAAACACCACGGAGGCCTTTGTCCGCCGCCTGATGGAAGAGCGCCGGGCCGCGGGGCTTCCCCCTTATGGCCATATGGCTATCGTGCGGCTTGCCGACAGGGACCAAGACCGTCTTCGTGCCTGGGCCGCCGACCTGCACCGCCGTCTTTACGCATGGCTGCGTGACCAGCGGCGGCAGCCCAATGCAGACCCCCAATGGTCTGAGGCACAGGTATACCCGCCCGCCCCGGATTATCCTGAGCGCCGCGCCGGCAGGGTGCGCTGGCATCTGGTGGTCGAAGGCCCCACCCGCAAGACCCGTGCCCAGATCGTGGGCCAGGTAGAGGAGTTCTATGCCAGTGTGCGAACCACGGTAGACCTGGTGATCGAAATCGATCCCCTGAGTCAGAGCTAGGCCAGGGAAGCCTCTAGAGGTAATGCGCCGTGCCGGTCATGACCCGGCCAGACAGCCGCATAGCCGAACGCACGACGAGGGGCAGGGGCCTTGCCCCATGGTGGCGGGCGTTTTGGCCATGACTAGCTTCATCTTGAATCATCTGGGCCACTACGGCATGGGAGCTCCGGTCATCGGCCGGCAGCCGTGCCTGATGGCTATGCAAATGCGACTCTACCTGCTTCTCGGTTTCGGACAGAAATCCCAGGGAGACCGGCCCGCCGAGCCGTCCGGCCAGATATCCCAGGCCAAAGGCACCGGCATACCACAAGGGGTTCAAAAGGCTCTTGCGGCCCTCTAAGGCTCTTATGCGGTCTTCGCACCATCGTAGATGATCGGCCTCCTCGCGGGCCGCCTGCCGCAGCAGGCCTTCGAGCTCCGGCGTGCCAGCCGCCAAGGCCTGCCCCTGATAAAGCGCCTGTGCGGCCACTTCTCCCGAATGATTTACCCGCATCAGGGCCGCGCTTAGGGCACGATCCGCGGGGCTGAGGCTTGCCTCGGGAAGGGCCGCGGCAGGCGAGGGACGCCCCGATCCCGCAGGGGCACTGCTCACAAGGGTACGCAGGGCGTTGTCTGCGGCAATACACAGCCGATCAACAAGGCCCAGTGTGGCTGCCATTTCCTGTGCCTACTCTTTAAAGCTGCCACCCGCACTATTGGCAAGGTGAACGGTGGCCTTACGAATCTCTTCATCAGAGTATCGGCCGCCACCCTGTGCTGGCATGGCGCCCTTGCCCTTCATGGAGGACTGATAGAGCCCCTCCAGGCCCTGGGCAAGCCGGGGCTTCCAGGCAGAGGCATCGCCTAGTTTGGGCGCGTTTAAGGCGCCAGTAGTGTGACAGGCCGCACATGCGGCAGAGTAGACCTGTGCCCCGGTTCGGATCACGGCAGCCGCAGTGGTGCCGCCTGCTGCTGCCTCGGGCCCACTGGCCACGCGGCCTATGGGCGCGATGCGCTGGGCGGTGGCCTCGGGAGAAAAGGCATCACTACCCGCCCCCATCTTTGGCCGTGAACCCACATAGACGGTGAGCAACACAATCACCACGATGGGCACCACGAAGGCGAGCACTACCGCGACGATTAACTGCTGGGGGGTTTTTATGGGACTCTCGTGTTCGCTCATTGCGTCTCCGGGGCTGAGTAATAGGGGCCGATGCTGCCGATGCTGCAAGTGGCATCGCTGATCAACGATCCCGCGTATTATACGAAGCCTGCGCCTGCGTCTGTAGCTCAGTGGATAGAGTATTGGCCTCCGAAGCCAAGGGTCGCAGGTTCGATTCCTGCCAGACGCGCCACACCAACTACCCGAATGACTCAAACCCCTAAGCAGGCGGTTGCCATTGCCCTTCAGTCCGCCCTTGCTGCAGTAGCAGCAGGCGTGGACCCTGACATCCCTCCGGCCCCGTCAGGCCTGAACCTTCCGGGCGAGGAGGCCATCCTCAAAAGCCTGGTGCCCACGAAGCAGGCAGGCCATGGCGACCTTGCATCGGGCCTGTCGCTGCGCCTTGCCAAGGGCTGGGGGGTGCCGCCTTTAAGGCTCGCTGGGGCGATCGCCCGACAGCTTATGGGCAGACGCCCTGAGACCCCAGAGGCCCCCAAGAGCCCTGAAGGCCCCGAAGGTCCTGTGGCGGGTCCTGTGGCGCCGCCTCTGGAGAAGGCTGAGGCGGCAGCCCCGGGATTTATCAACCTATGGCTGACGGCCGCAGCCCAGGGGTCGATCCTCGAACCGATTCTGCGTGCGCCGACCGCCTTTGGCCGAAGCCCTGCCCGAGGCGATCGGCAGGTGCTGCTGGAGTTTGTCTCTGCCAACCCCACCGGACCTTTGCATGTGGGCCATGGCCGGCAGGCGGCGCTCGGCGACTGCATTGCGGCGCTCCTAGAGGCCCAGGGCGCCGCAGTCACGCGTGAGTTTTATTACAACGATGCCGGCACCCAGATTGAAAACCTCGCCCTATCCGTACAGGCGCGCATTCAGGGGATATCGCCCGAAGACCCTCGCTTTCCTGCCGATGGCTATCGCGGCGATTACATTACCGATATTGCTGCTGCCTACATGGCTGGCCGTACCGTCGTACCCGCTGATGCCCCTGCGGTGACAGCTCGGGCCGATCCTACCGATATTGAGGCGGTGCGCGCCTTTGCCGTGGCCTACCTTCGGTGCGAACAAGACGAGGACCTTAAGGCCTTTGGGGTGCGGTTTGACCGGTTTAGCCTCGAATCTGCCTTGTACCGTGAGGGCCATGTGGCTGATATCGTCAGGCGGCTACGGGCCTCGGGTTATGCCTATGAGCACGAGGGCGCCCTCTGGCTGCGCTCTACCGACTTCGGTGACGATAAAGACCGTGTGATGCAGAAGCAGGCCGGGGGCTTTACCTACTTTGTTCCTGATCTGGCCTACCATGAGCAGAAGTTTCTGCGGGGCGTGCACAGGGCCATCAACATTCAAGGCTCAGACCACCACGGCACCATTGCCCGCGTGCGCGCTGGTCTCGCAGCCCTGCAGGCCGGTATTCCTGCTGACTTTCCCGAATATGTACTACACAAAATGGTTACCGTGGTTCGGGGCGGTCAGGAGGTGAAGATCTCCAAGCGGGCGGGCAGCTACGTCACGCTGCGCGATCTGATTTCCTGGTCTGGCGATGGCGACCTTGTCCGGGGCCGGGATGCAGTGCGGTTTTTTTTGATTTCCCGAAAGGCCGATACCGAGTTTGTCTTCGATATCGACCTTGCCTTGTCACGTAGCGATGAGAACCCGGTCTACTATATCCAGTACGCCCATGCGCGTGCCTGTAGCGTGCTCGCCCAGGCAGGTAGCGCCCGCGACCGCTGGCAGGCCCCGGCCGCATTGGGCAGGCAAGACCTGCAACACCCGGTTTCCGTTGCATCTGCCGCCGTGTCTCTGCCCAATCTTGCCCTTCTGGTTACGCCCCATGAGAAGTCCCTGTTGATGCGGCTTGCGCAGTTTCCAGAGGCACTGTCAGAGGCTGCAGAGGGGCTCTCCCCCCATGTGCTTGCCTTTTACCTGCGAGACCTGGCTGCCGACTTTCACAGCTTCTACAATGCCCAACGGGTGCTGATTGGACAATCCGATCTCAGAGATGCGCGCCTTGCCTTAGTCACCGGCACTGCGGCTATTCTGCGGGAAGGGCTGGGGCTGCTTGGGGTCTCAGCACCCGAGCAGATGTAGCGGTGGTTCTGCGCGATAGTCTCAGGCAGACTGGGTCGGCACTCGGTATCATCACGAGACTGTGACCCGCTTCTTAAGCCCTCTAGGCCCCCTTTCTTTTTCAGGCCATCTTAGGCCTTCTCTGCCGCCGCAGGGGCTTGCCTTGCTTCCTTTTGTTCTCGGGTTTGCGACCGCTCTGGTACTTGCCGCCGCAGTGGCCTTGTACATTACCCAGGCCCCCGTTCCCTTCGTAGACCGAGGCATACAGCGGCCCCAAGGCTCAACCCCCGGAGTTACACCGGAGGCTGGGCAGCCATCGCAGCCATCGCAAAAGGCCGGCGCATCCTCCTCCCCCATCGATAATGAGGGCCGCGCTGGTTCGAAGTCAGCCCCCTTAGCCCCGCCTACGGATCTCGCGCCTGCTGCCGAGGGCGCTGGTGGTCAGGGCTCGCCCTCAGCAGGAGCCTTGCCGCCCGCTCTCACGCCGTCTGCCCCGACTGGGCCGGGCGTTACACCTGGTGTTTCGGGCCAGGCCGCCTCGGTAAGCCAGTTCTTCCTTCAGGTGGCGGCCTTTAAGTCCTCTGACGAGGCAGACCAGATGCGCGCCCGCCTAGCGTTTATGGGTTTTGAGGCACAGATCTCGGAAGGAAAGCGCGACAATCTACTCTTTTATCGGGTTCGCCTTGGCCCCTATAGGAGCTTTGAGGAATTGAACCGAGTCAAGACCAGCCTGTCAGACAATGGTCTGGAGTCTACAGTGGTGCGGTCGTCCCAATAAGTGAGGAGAAGCATGAAAGCCCAGGGGTCTACGCCAGTTATCACGTCCGCGCTTCGGCGCAGCCTCATCATCACGCCTATTGTTTTCGGTTTCTCGCTGGCCCTGCCTTCGCGTCTGGCGGCACAGTCGTTTGATGAGGGTATCGACTATCGTGTGTTGCGAGACCCTGTGCCAACCGGATCGCCGGGCAAGATCGAGGTCTTGGAGTTTTTCTGGTATGGCTGCCCGAACTGCAGAAGCTTTGAGCGTCCGCTGGCGGCCTGGAAGGCCAGTGTTGGCCCCCATGTGGTCTTTCGTAAGGTCCATGTCTCCTTTCGCGAAGAAGGCCACCAGAAGCTTTTCTACACCCTGGAAACCTTGGGTCAGGCAGACCGGCTTTCGGCGCGGGTGTTTGATGCTATTCATGTCGCCAAGCAGCCCATGAACAGCCTGTCTATGCTCAAAGACTGGGCCAAGCAAAACGGCATCGACCCTCAGCAGTTTGAACAGTCCTGGGCGTCATTTTCGGTGCAGTCCCAGATGAAGCGCGCCAACACCCTGATGCAGGCCCATCGTATCGATAGTGTTCCGCAGTTGTCCGTAAATGGCCGGTACGTTACCTCGCCCGCGATGGTGGGGGGAAGCCAGGCACGGGCGTTGCAGGTCGTGGACTATCTTGTGAACCTTGAGCGAACCGCCAAGGGCATTTAGCGTTACTAGAAGCGTTAGGAATCCTGCCCGTCTGGGCTATCGGGTGTAAGCAGCAGAGAATAGGCCTGCTGCCGGGTGAGCCCGGTTGCGGCAGACACGATTCTCGCGGCCTCAGACTTTGGCAGGGCCCGCCTGACTGCAGAGAGCCAGGGTGCCCAGTCGCCTGGAATCTTTTCTGTCGCGGGGCAGGGGGCAGTCTCGCGAATGGCAAAAACAATCGCATACTCCCCTTTGCGTGTCTGTGGGTCTAGCGCCGCGCGGTCTGCGCGCTGCTGGCGGATGTCGCCCAAGGAACCCCGCCACAGCGTCTCAAACCTTTTTGTCATCTCTTTGGCCAGCAGGGTCTGGGTCTGTTCTCCCAGCACGGTAATGCAGTCCTCAATGCTTTCCTCGAGCCGATGCGGAGAGGCAAAGACCAGGCAGACGCCGCCGGTATCGGCGATCGCCTGTAGGAGCTTTAAGCGCGCCGAGCGTCGGGCGGGCAGAAACCCCCAGAAGGACCAGGCACGGCCCTCTTGCGGCGTAAACCCGCAGACGCTTAAGGCCGCGGTCAGGGCGCTCGGACCAGCAATCGGAAACACGGCAAACCCATGACTCCAGGCAGCATCGACCAGCCGTTGCCCCGGGTCGGCAATGCCTGGCGTACCCGCATCTGAGACCAGGCCAACCCGTTTGCCTTCAGAGAGCGCCCCCATTACTCGGGCGGTCTGGGCGGCTTCATTGTGGGCGTGAATGGTAATCACCTTCTGGGACACCGGACTGATCTGCGCCAGCTGCAGCAGGTGGCGGTACTGGCGGGTGTCTTCTGCGCAGATCAGGTCTGCCTGTGTCAATACCTGCCGGGCATGGGGCGAGAGGTCATCCATATGCCCAATGGGTGTAGCAATGACATAGAGGCCTGGGTTTAATTCGGTCATGACCCAGACTCAGCGACGACAGGCAAGCCTTGCACGGGGGCGGTGGGCAGAAGACCAGGCATTGGATTTTCTACAGTCTGAGGGCCTTATGCTGATTGCGCGCAATGTGAGATACCGCTGCGGAGAGCTCGACCTCATTATGACCGATGGCCTCCAGGTGGTCTTTATCGAGGTTCGGTACCGGTCACGCTCTGACTATGGCAGTGCCGCCGCCTCGGTAGACCATCGCAAACGGCAGCGCCTGGTGCGGGCTGCGCTGCTCTGGCTTAGCCGTCGTCCGGGGCCGCTGCCAGCCTGTCGGTTCGACCTGGTGGTCTTGGGGCCGGGTCAAAGGCTCTGGCTGCCGGGGGCGTTTCTGGCTGGCGGTCTTTTATAATAAGGATCCCTCGACGATAGGAGTTTCCGAAATGAACCAACGACGCCTCTTGCTGGTGGCAGCACTCTCTGGGGCGGGCAGTATGGGCCTTTCTGGCTGCTTTCCTGTGGTCGCAACAGGCATGGTCGTAGGCGCGTTTGTCATCTCCGATCGACGCACGGCCGGGGCCCAGGCAGAAGACAAGGCCATAGAGCTTAAAGCCTTTGACCGGATTCGCACCCGGTTTTCGTCAGACAAGTCAGTCTCTGTGGGCGTGACAAGCTTTAATCGCATCGCGCTGATCACCGGCAGTGTACCTAACGCAGCCGTGCGCGCTGAGGTGGCGGCGATTGTCAGTCGGATTGAGAACGTGCGCCTTGTGATCAATGAGACCCAGACGGGCGCTCCGCAGAGCACAAGCGGCTATGGGGCGGACGCCTTTATCACATCCCGGGTTAAGCTCGCGCTGGTTGATGATAAGTTGATCAACGCGAATTTTGTGAAGGTGGTTACCGAGTCTTCCGTGGTCTTTCTCATGGGCCTGGTGACGGAAAAAGAGGGCAATCGGGCGGCTGAGATCACCTCTCGGGTGCCTGGGGTGCGGCGGGTGGTAAAGGTCTTTGAGACCATCAGCGAAAGCCAGGCCATGGCCCTGGAGTCTGCAGCCAAGTCCGGGGGGCCTCTGCCAGAGACCACGGGTGCCAACCCGGCCCAGCCTGGCAGCACAGGCAATGCGATTCCCACCCCCGCACCTGCGGCACCAGCCCCACCAGCCCCACCGCCAGCTCCAGTGGCACCTGCGTCCCCCTCGGGAACGCAGGTTATGCCGGTTCGCTAGTCTTTGAGCAGCCGAAGGGCGTTGCTAACAACGGCCACAGAACTAAGCGCCATGGCAGCCCCGGCAATGGCCGGCGAGAGGCTGCCCGAGGCGGCCAGGGGAAGCGCCAGCAGGTTAAAGCCAAAGGCGAATCCAAGGTTCTCAATAATGCGTCGGCGTACTTTTCGACAAAAGCCAATGACTTCGGCGACGGCCAAGAGTCGCTGGCTGTTGGTGAGAGTAATGTCTGCTGTCTTCAAGGTAATGCTGGCCCCTGCCGATAAGGCAATGGCAAGGTCGGCCTGTGCCATGGCAGCCAGGTCGTTAATGCCGTCGCCAACCATGGCCGTCTTCTCGCCCTGAGACTGCCATTGTTTTAGACGCTGGGCCTTGTCCTCTGGGCTCTGCCCCCATGCGGTGTCTGTAAGGGGTATCGCCGTTGCCGCTGCCGCTGCCCGTACTGCCCCCTCACGGTCGCCGCTTAGCAGTGCCGAGACGATGCCAAGCTTCGCCAAGGCGGCCACTGCGGCGTGGGCATCGGGTTTAAGCGAGTCCTGGGCCCAGACGCTGCCCTGCCAGACCCCATTGATGGCAATGTCGATCTGGCTGGCCGAGGGCCAGAGGCCGGCGGCGGCCACATCGAGCCCCTCTGGAATAGAGCCTGTGGTCTGATCCGCTACCCAGGCAGGCTTTCCCACGATGACGCTGCCTGTAGGGGTCTTGGCGATTATTCCCAGCCCGGGCAGCACCTGCGCCTCTTCGTAGGCGCGGGGCTCGGCTCGGCCGGCCGCGTGCGACCAGAAAGCACCTGCAAGCGGATGGGGGTTTCCCTCCTGGGCTGCGACGGCTGCGGCCAGCCAAGGGGGAAAGTGCTCCGGCAAGATCGCCCGGGGCGGCAGATCGGCCGAGGCAATTCCCACGAGCCTTGGCCGACCCTCGGTAAGGGTGCCCGTCTTATCAAATACTACCCGTCGCAGTTCGGCTGCCGTCTGTAGGCTTGCGGCATTGCGAAACAGCCATCCTTTCTGAGCCCCACGTGCGAGCCCTGTCGCGATGGCCATGGGGGTGGCAAGGCCTAAGGCACAGGGGCAGGCGACAACCAAAAGGGCGATTGAGCGCTCCAGGGCCACGGCAAAACCCGCCCCCCACAGCGTCTGGACAATCAGGTTCATTACGGCCAAGGCCGCGACGGCAGGCACAAAAACGGCCGCCACCTTGTCGGCCCACTCGGCAATCGGAGCGCGGCTGGCAAGGGCCGACATCATCTGATCGCGCAGCCGCGACTGCCGCCACTGGTCGGGGTTGCCTTCCACACGCACGAGGACCGGCTCGGAGATATTGCGTGTACCGCCGATGACCCGGTCCCCCACGCCTCTGGCAACTGGCAGCGACTCTCCCGTGAGGCCCGACTCATCGAACTCACTGGTACCCGCGACAACGACCCCGTCGCAGGACAGGCCAGCCCCGGCTGCAAGCCATAGATGTTCGCCGTTTTTTAGTTCCTGGGCGGTGCATGCGCTTAGCCGTTCGGGCAGTACCGATGCCGGATCGGCCAGGTCTGAAGGCTGCCCTGCGAATCGCAGCACAGGGCTTGAGGCCTCGTGTAGGAAGGGTGCGAGGGCAGCAAGGGTTCGGGCCTGCGCCCGGTCTTGGAGCCGAAGGCCAAGGTGCGTCATGGCGAGTACCACCACCGAGGCCTCAAAGTAGATCGGGCCTTGGCCCGCTGCGCCCAGAACCGATGGGTTAGCAGAAAAAATCGGCAGAACCCAGGGCCCCAGCCACAGGCCCATGGACCAGAGGTAGGCGGTCGCGGTTCCGAGCAGAATGAGCGTCTCCATGCTGGCCCTGCCATGGCGCACTGAGCGAATGCCCCTCTGGGCGATGGGAGCCCCAACCCAAAATTGCATCAGACTTGCAAGCACCGCCTGCAGCCACAACGGCACCAGACCATGGCCAGCGCCTAAGGCCATGCCGCCCATTTCTATGACCATAATGGCCAGCGCCAGGGCTGCCACACGGCTTGCCCAGGAGGCCTGTGAAAACCCCTTGCGTAGGCCAGGGCTGACGGGGCTAATAGGGCTAGAAGGACTCATAGGGGGGAGCCCCGCCGTTTCCGGCGTCTGTTGCTGATTCGCAGCGGCCGCCGTCTGCATAGCCTTCTGGGCTGCTGCGGCAGGGGGCTGAGCGCCGGCAAGAGGGCTTGCGGTATAGCCGGCGCGCCGAATGGCCGCAACCGCAGTCTCGAGGTCTGCCCCGGTGACCCGCGCACGGTGTTCGATCAGGCTAACCTCCGCATGGGCCCCAGGAATTTTTGCAAGGGCCTTGGTTACCCGAGCGACACACCCGGCACAGGTCATCCCTTCGACCTGAAGGTCTATAGTGGGTTTTGCCGTGTCGGCAGGGGCAGCAGGCAGGACAGAATCGGGCATTGGTCTACTATTGAACGGGACTATTTTTTTGTTAGGGCGCGGCGCAATGGTGTCTGGTCTGCAGGATCAACACTGCCGCTGGTCGTAAAGGAGATTGTGATGCGGTCTTGCCGCCTTGGGGGCTTAGGGGCCATCAGAAATGTGGACACGGTAAGGTCTAACATCCCAACTGCTGGCCTGCGGCGCGGCCCCCCGTGGGGAGCGCTTGTTGGTGCCCGCGGCTGGCTTATCCTGGCCACCGTTCTGGTTGTGGCAGCCGCCGCCTGGTGGCTCTTGCGCTCTGCCCCAGCCCCCATGGTGCAGGGAACCGACCTCAATGGCCAGTCGGTGGCGACAACGGCGCTCAAGGGCAGGCCTTATCTGGTGAACTTCTGGGCCACCAGCTGCGTCACCTGTGTGAAAGAAATGCCCGATATCGTGGCCCTGCATGAAGAATTCTCCAGCAAAGGATTTCAGACGATTGCCGTGGCCATGCGCTACGACCGGCCAGACTTTCTGGAGAGGTTTGTGCAAGACCGGGCGCTGCCTTTTACCGTGGTGCATGACACCACCGGCGACTGGGCACGGGCCTTTGGCGATGTCTCTGTGACACCGACCACCTTTGTGATCGATGCCAAGGGCCAGATATTCAAGCGCTATGTGGGTGAACCCGACTTTCCGGCCCTTCGCCGTTGGCTGCAGACGCAGTTTGCCGGCTAGGGCCCCTAGCCTACCGCGAATAGTCGTAAAAGCCCCGACCTGTCTTTCTGCCCAGGTAGCCGGCGTCCACCATCTCTTTGAGCAAAGGCGCGGGCCGGTACTTGGGATCTTCAAAGTGCTCAGACAACACATTCATTACGGCCAGCAGCACATCCAGACCAATCAGGTCGGCCAGGGCTAAGGGCCCGATCGGATGGTTGCAGCCAAGCTTCATGCCATCGTCTATCTCCTGGGCGCTGGCAAGCCCCTCGGCATAGACGAAAACGGCTTCGTTGATCATCGGGCAGAGCAACCGGTTGACCACAAAGCCCGCACTATTCTTAACCCTTATGGGCGTTTTGCCGAGGTCTCTGGCCAGGGCCATTACCTTGTCGGTGGTCTCGGCGGCTGTCTTGAGGCCTTCAATAACCTCCACCAGCGGCATGAGAGGCACGGGGTTAAAAAAATGCATACCCACAAACCGGCCAGGATTTTTCATCTGAGAACCGAGTCGGGTAATAGACAAGGACGAGGTATTGGTGGCGATAACCGCCTTGGCAGAAACAAGTGCCTCCAGACCTTGCAGGATCTTGACCTTCACCGCCTCGTTTTCTGTGGCTGCCTCGATAATCAGGTCGGACGCCGCAAGACCTGCCGTCTCGGTGTGGGTGGTGATGCGGGCCATGGCCTGGCTTTTTTCTTCGGCAGTGAGACTGCCTTTTTTTATCAGCCGGTCTAAGGAGCCAGAGATCGTGGCCACGGCCTTCTCAAGCGCCGGGGCGGAGAGGTCTTGCAGCACCACGGTAAGCCCCTTTACGGCAAACGCCTGTGCAATCCCGTTGCCCATGGTGCCTGCGCCTACGATGCCAATCGATGTCATGTGATTCTCCTATGTGGATGGTGGGAAGAAACGCCCAAGGCCTTCTCGCTACTGACGCTGCCAGAGGCCTTAAACCGATAAAGGGCCAGGGTAGACCGTAGTGTTGGCCACCAGCGAACCGGATGCACCTGGCCTGTGGACTCGCGCAGATAGGCCTTTTGTAATACGGTCATCTGTAGCCTGGCAAGCAGCTGCTCAAAGTCCTGGGTTGTTGCAAAGTGCAGGTTTGGCGTGTCGTACCACTGATAGGGAAGCCTGCGGTTTACCGGCATGTGGCCTCGGGCAAGTGAAATCAGATGAGACCAGTGGCCGAAATTGGGAATACTCACAATCACCTCACGGGCGAGCTGGGCTATTTCGGTAAGGATGCGTTCGGTCTGGTGGGTGGCCTGAAGGGCCTGGCTCAGGATAACGATATCGAACCGGCTGCCAGAAAAGATCTCCAGGCCCTCATCGATATTGGCCTGCACCACGCTCACGCCGCGGGAAAGGCAGGTGACCAGGTTGTCATGGGCGATCTCTGCGCCATAGCCATGGCAGCCCTTATTCTCGGCCAGCCAGGCCAAGAGGCTTCCGTCTCCGCAGCCTAGGTCCAGCACGCGGGCCCCTTTGGGCACCCAGTCGGCGATCTTGGCAAGGTCGGATCGAAGCCCAGGCACCGGTAGATCGGCGTCTCTTTCGGGCGCGGTCTGGCCATCCGCAGGGCCCATGCCGCGGGTCTCGCTAGTCATCAGTCCGCCCTAAGGTGCGGTGCACCTGACGAAAGTATTCGCTTATCAGAGCGTGGTACCGCGGATCGGACATCAGGAAGGCGTCATGCCCATGGGGGGCATCAATTTCCGCATAGGTGAGCCGCGCATTGTTCTGCATCAGGGCAGAGACCATCTCGCGAGACCGCTCCGGCGGAAACCGCCAGTCGGTGGTAAAGGACACCAGACAAAAGGCTGCCGTTGCCGGCGCAAGCGCCTTGGCCAGGTCGCCCCCGTGGCTGCGGGCAGGGTCAAAGTAGTCTAGAGCGCGCGTGATACGCAGATAGGTGTTGGCATCAAAGTAGCCCGAGAACTTTTCACCCTGATGGCGTAGATACGATTCGATTTCAAACTCGACATCAAAGCCAAACCGATAGTCGTTGGCTCCGCGCAGGCTGCGGCCGAACTTCTGGGCCATGTCGTCATCAGACAGATAGGTGATATGACCGATCATACGGGCCACCGATAGGCCATGTCGTGGCACCACACCGTGGGCGTAGTAATGCCCCCCGTGGAAGTCGGGGTCATTGAGTATGGCGCGGCGTGCCACCTCGTTAAAGGCAATATTCTGGGCCGAAAGGCGAGGGGTCGAGGCAATGACCACCGCATGCGCCACCCGACTGGGGTAAGAGATCGCCCACTGCATGGCCTGCATTCCCCCCAGGCTTCCGCCCATCACCGCCGCAAACCGATGAATGCCAAGGCGGTCAGCCAAAAGGGCCTGGGCATGCACCCAGTCTTCAACGGTGACCACCGGAAAGTCGCTACCGTAGGGCTGGCCGGTGGCGGGGTTGAGGCTTGCCGGGCCGGTCGAGCCAAAACAGGAGCCGAGGTTGTTCACGCCAATGACAAAGAACTGGCGAGTGTCCACGGGCTTACCCGGGCCAATCATGTTGTCCCACCAGCCGATGTCATCGGGATTATCGGGTCGGCTGCCGGCCACATGGTGCGAGGCATTCAGCGCATGGCAGATGAGTACGGCATTGTCTGCCCGGGCGTTGAGCCTGCCATAGGTCTCGTAGGCCAGCCGATAGGGCCCGATTTCCTGGCCACTTACCAGGCGCAAGGGACTGGAAAATTCAGCCTCCTGGGCTAAGACGGATCCGACGGAAAGGGTGGAAGGATTCACAACAGCCACGGGACCAGCGACACATTTTTTTTCATTTCACGCCATCTTCACTCGCAACACTGTCGACGTTTTCATTACGCCAGAAGGAGAATTCTGTAATGCATCGTTCGCCAATGTTAGACGTCTTAACCGCCCACCATGCCCAGAAAAAGCCACGGCCTAGGCCCGCTATTCATATGCCCTCTGCCGCGATTGGAACCACCTATTCTCCCGGAAATCGACGCAGCCTGCGCCCGGGGGGTGCTGCAGTGATTCATATCCAGGTGAAGGAGCCCGAGGCGCAGCCCGCATGGTCCGCCCTGACCCCCCGACAGTTTGAGGTCTTGCAGTGTCTCTGCGAGGGCCTGCCCACCAAACTGATCTGCCGTAGCTTAAACATGTCAGAGGGCACCGCTAAGGTACACATCAGCGCCATCCTGCGGGCCTTTCAGGTAAAGAACCGGGCCGAGGCCGTGGTGGCTGCTCTCAGAATGGGCTGGATTCAGACGGTTAGGGACACGGTCAGCGAGACGGTCAGAGCCCCGACGGCGGGCGAGCCGTTTGCCCAGGGCTGCCGTGCTGGTTGAACTGGGCAACCGCTGCCCGCAAGGTTGCGGGGTCGCCTAGGCGGGTTAGACGCCGCGCCGGTCGGGCCATGGCCTGTGCATCGCAGTCGAGCACTTCCTGCTTTACCCGAAGTATCTCTGCGGAGTGCATGGAAAACTCCCGCAGGCCCAGCCCGATAAGAATCCGCGTAAACCGAGGATCCCCGGCCATCTCTCCGCAGAGTGAGACAGGTGTTCCGGCCCGCCGGCAGGCCGTGAGGGTGTTCTGAATCAGCCGTATCACGGCCGGATGGAGGGGGTCATAGAGATGGGCAACCTCGCTGTCGGTGCGGTCGATGGCCAGGGTGTACTGAATAAGGTCATTGGTGCCAAGTGAGGCAAAGTCGATATGGGCAAGCAGCCCGTCGATGGCAATCGCGGCAGAGGGCACTTCAATCATGGCCCCGATCGGCACCCGAGCATCAAACGACTGCTCCTTGGCCCGCAGTTCTGACATGGCCTTGGCGATGAGTTCGCGGGCAGCGATGATCTCTGCAGGCCCGCTCACCAGGGGAACCAGAACCTTGACCGGACCAAAGGCCGAGGCCCGCAGGATGGCACGCACCTGGGTGAGGAAGATCTCGGGCTCAGCCAGGCAGAGCCGAATGGCCCGAAGTGCAAGCGCCGGGTTGGCCGGGCGCGCCCGGCTCGCCTGTAAGGCCGGCACATCCTTGTCTGCCCCGGAGTCGAGTGTGCGAATCGTCACCACCCGGCCCGACATGGCAAGTACCGCCGTTTTATAGGCAGCCAGCTGCTCCTCCTCGCTTGGCATCGATGTCCGATTCATAAAGAGAAACTCACTGCGTAGCAGGCCTACTCCCTCACAGCCTCGGGCGAGCGCCATGGCTGCATCCTCAGGTAGATCAATATTGGCCATGAGCAGCACCCGTTGGCCATCCCGGGTGGTGCTCTCCAGATGACGAATGGCCTCGAGCTGCTGGCGGACAAAGACCTGGTGGGTCTGTCGGTCCTGATAGCGGGAGAGCGCGGTCTCATCGAGGGCTCCGACCACCATCCCGTTTTCCGCGTCGAGCACCAACACCGCACCCTGGTCTACCTGGTCGTGCAGCCCCGGGACGCCCACGACGGCGGGCAGGCCCAGGCTGCGGGCGAGAATCGCCGTGTGGGAGGTGGCGCTGCCGCTATCGGTGGCAAACCCCGCGAAGGAATGCTGCCGCAGCACCAGCATATCGGCGGGGGCGATGTCCCGGGCCACGAGAATCCAGGGCGGCTGACTTGGGTCTGTAGCCT